>Ga0194060_10000666_pt1 | contig 24902 bp, 26 predicted proteins | sample SepL225m_MetaG_FD_163427 | JGI IMG/M metagenome (GOLD analysis project Ga0194060, IMG submission 163427) | Anoxic zone freshwater microbial communities from boreal shield lake in IISD Experimental Lakes Area, Ontario, Canada - Sep2016-L222-5m | ecosystem: Environmental > Aquatic > Freshwater >... | reverse complement strand
CATTCCACGCGAGCCCCGCGCTCTAAATCCCGTCATTATTGAAGACTCAGACTCCCCCGATTTCCCGTCTTTATTCAGCCGCGCAACACCAGCCGAGGCCAAGAAATCAATGATCTCGGCCATAGAGGAAATCCACGGCTTGGGTCTGAGACATGATGTAGAGGACCCCTCCGGGAAACACCAGCATGGCTGGATCGGCCTTTCCTGTCTGCCGGTGTAGCGCATACGATCTGATTCCGGCCGGCACATTTGCCGACCTGCCGTTACTGCCGTAGGAAGGCGAGCAGGGCTCAAGAGAAGAAAAAGCCCCTTGCCTCCCGAGTGAAAGCTTCATCCTCCAGGTGCCTTGCCCTGTGCTCGACCTCATTGATTAACTCACCAACAACTGGCTTCACCTCTGCACGTTCAGCAATCCAAGCTGTCAGCCACCCAGTAAAGTGATCTAAGCCCGGATGGTCAACAAGACCAAATCCAATAAACACCCACCGGTCAACTGCGATCCCCCAACGCGTCACCCAGACCACGTGTGGGAGTTGAAGCTTTTCTGGGTAACGATAAAGAAGATTTCCCTCTGGGTTGGTGCCCAAAATCCCCGGACTACCGCGAAAACGAACGCCAACCGCCCACAAGTTGGTTTTATGGAGGTCGTCAGGATTTAAATGTTCGCGTTTCTTCGTTTGTTCCATCGGAGATTGTCGTTTATCAGAGAATACGGTTACGGAGCAACGATGTGCAAGCAGACCGCAGTTTTATTGGCCGTCATGCTGAACCCCTCATGCGTTGGCAGTGGTTTTGTGGTGTCATCCACACAGGTATTCGCGGAGGCTCTCCAAATCTCTCGGAAATTCCAAAGAAATATGTGGCTGCCTCGGACCTTCCTCTTCACAGTTTGAACGCCTGCCCGGCTCTGAGTTTTGTTGTCAGCATTTTCTTCATCGTATAGATGTGATGAATGCTCCAGCCCGGTGATTCCCTCGACGGCTACCGCGTCATCCGACTTCTCGGATCTGGTGGTTTTGGGGCAGTCTGGCTGTGCCAGTCGGAGGCGCTGAAGGATTTCCGGGCGTTGAAGTTTATTCCTGCGACCACCGGCGGGCAGATACAGAAGGAGTTTGATGCACTGTCCAAGTATCGGACGGCGGCCGGACAACTCCGGTCGCCATCCATCATGCCTATCGAGCATGCGAATACGACCAGCGACGGACTTTTCTACATCATGCCGTTGGCAGACGGGTATGGTGCGGAGGATCCTTTGGACCCGGCATGGCGTCCTTTGACGCTGGCGGCGACCATCGAAAACCGCCGGGGAGAGACATCCTGGTTCACGAGTGAAGAAATCAAGGGATACATGGCCCCCGTTCTTCAGGCGCTCCAGCTTCTTTCTGATGCTGGACTTGTCCATCGTGATGTGAAGCCGGAAAACATCCTCTTTTTGCAGGGCAAGCCGTGCCTTGGGGACATCAGCCTGCTCGGGGAGGATTCCCACAACATCACGCGCCGAGGAACACCGGGGTATTGCGCCCCGAGCTGGTTTGTGGAGAGCGGCGGGCATCCCGACATTTATGGGGCGGTGACAACGCTCAACGCCCTCCTGACCGGTAATCCTCCAGACAAAATGGGGAGGGCTGCTTTTCGCTGGCCACCACGGGGAGAGGGGTCGTTGTCTCCTGCGGACCGACAGGAGTGGTTGCGCCTACATCGAGTCATTCGCCGGGCTGTTGACGAGCGCCCGGCCGAGAGGTTCAGGGATTTTTCACAGTTTGCGCATGCGCTCGAAGGCCGTGCTGAACTGAAGAAAAGCTGGGTGCCCAAGATGATCCTTGCTGCGTGTGGACTCGTGATTGCGGCTGTCGCCGTGTTCATGGGCTTGGCGTTTATCCACGGGCAGACGAGCAAGCCATCATCCCAGGACAACATTACCGGCACACCGGCCTCAGCCACCTCTCGGGTAATTCCAAAAATCTATCAACCTCATGTGCAGGCGTTTTATGCGGCGCTAGAAGCCCAGCGGCACAAGCTGACCTTTCCACGTGAAAAGCTCTCGGCCGCGATGGATGGGATATCCTCAGATTTACAGGGTATTCTCCAGCAGGAAGATCTCCGCATTGAAGATGCCGCCAAGCCACTGACGGAGATCAAGATCCGCCTCAAAGCAGCCCTGGAGAATGTGCCCAGGAAGCCTGACGTGGCAGCCAGGACGAAAGGACTTGAGGAGTTGCGCTCCCTTTCAAGACGGCCAGAAGATGTTGCGGCGACACCCTCTGAGGAAAATCAATACGAGCGAGAGGTTCGTCCTGTGCTGGACGAACAAATTGAGAAGTTGTCGCAAGAGCTGAACTCTGAGAATGATTTTCGGACCGAGCAGTGGATGAAGGTGCTGCCCAAGGCGATGGATATCCGCAATCGATACGAGGTGAACTACAAGCTGGAGAAAGCAAAAGACCACGCGCAATGGAGGGAATCAGTAGGGAGTTGTGCCCAAGAAATCATGGATGATGCCGTCCATCTGCAAAATTAAAGAAATTTCCCGAGAGATTTTATCGCCCCCTGCGAATACGAGAGGTGAAAGATGTTATTTTTCCGGGAGCCAGGAGAAAAGAGCCCAAGACGAACCATGGATGTTCGCTGAGGCGCGGCAAGAAAGCAGCCGAACATCAAAAATCTCGTGCATTTTCCAGATTACGAGGCTTTACCTCGTCTCGTCCGGCCTGGTATCAAATTGACTGCTACGCCTACAGAATCGGCTATTAAACGCGGAGAACGAAAGAAATTCGATGTCAAAAAATCAGATTTTGTCACGTTGCTTGTTGGCGTGGGTGCTGGCATTCAGTTTTCTGCTTGGCAATGCCTGTGCCCTACAACCCAGCGACAAGGATTGGAAGACGTCTGTCCTGACATTTGAGGATGCCAAAGCTGCGGCAGACCGTGGGGATGCCTACGCGCAGGCTGTGGTCTCGGTTTACTACTTTTATGGATGGCAGACCGAGAGGAATCCGACTGAAGCTTGCAGGTTCGCAGAAAAAAGCACAGACCAGAACAACCCCCTTGGGCAATACATGCTGGGGGCTAGCTACCGCTCGGGACCTGTCATTGCATTTCAGAATGATGGTATTGCGTTGCAAAAGAAGGCGGTGCCTGGCCTTAAGAAAATGGCTGAGAGCCCTTATGCCATTGAGGCACTTGCTGCAATGACTGTTGAAGGAAAGGTGATTCCATCTGATCCTAAGAAGGGGGTTTTGCTACACAAGAAAGCTGCGGACATGGGTTATGGACTCGCACAGTATCAATACGCCACATGTGCCAGAGATGGGGTTGGTATGGATAAAGACCCGCAAGCCTCCCAGGAGTATGCAGCGAAGTCTGCTGATAACAAATATGACCCCAAGAAGGGTGACGCCAAAAAGGAAAACCAGCCTGTTGGTGACGCGAACAAGAAAACTGTGGAGGCCTCGGAATCTTTCAAACAATTTCTTGAACAGGCGGAAAAGGGGAACCCAGAAGCTCAATACACTGTTGCTGTTGCGTATGCACAAGGAGTTGGGGTAGCTGTAGATACAAATGAGAGCTACAAATGGCTTTGCAAGGCTGCCAAACAATATCAACCGAATGCTCTGACACTACTGGGTGTTATGTATTTCACTGGAAAAGCTGACAAACAAGACTCTAAAAAGGGTTTTCAGTTAATCCACGAGGCTGCAGAACAGGGCTCTACAACGGCTGCCTCGTTGCTTGGCGCCATGTATAGCAACGGCCTAGGGGTCAGCAAAGATCCAGCACAGGGGGCATTGTGGACAAAGAAATCTGACAGACAGGGGCAAAATGAGGCGAGTGCCTACCTGAAACAGATACTGGATTACAGCCAGGAGCATCCCGGCCAGGCTATAGCAGGAATAGGCAGCAAGCCCAAAGAATTTGAATCTGGTAGAGTTAGCGAAGACAAGGGGGAGCCTTTCGCCAAGCAGGCCAAGGCTGACAGGGTTGCCAAGGAGAAACAGGAGCAGGATCGTATCGCCAAGCAAGCCGAGGCTGACAGGGTTGCCAAGGAGAAACAGGAGCAGGATCGTATCGCCAAGCAAGCCGAGGCTGACAGGGTTACTCCAGCAAGCACCGATACTCAGGTCGTTAATTATGACTATATCAATGAAGGCAATGGCATTTGCATAACTAAGTGCCCTGATGATACGAGCGGCGCCGTGGTGATTCCGTGCTCAATTAATGGAAAACCAGTAATAAGTATTGGAGAACATGCGTTCTTTGGTTGCCACAAACTTACGAACGTAACGATCCCCTCCAGCGTGACAAGCATTGGAAAGAGCGCGTTCTCTTGCAGCGGACTCACGAGCGTGACAATCCCCTCCAGCGTGACAAGCATCGGAGAAAGGGCTTTTAGTGTTTGTAGCGACCTCACAAGCGTGTGCATCCCCTCCAGTGTGACAAGTATTGGAAGAAATGCATTCCGACAAACCTTACTCACAAGCGTGACAATCCCCTCCAGCGTATCTAATATTCCTGACTTCGCTTTCTACTGGTGTCGATCTCTTTCGAGCGTAACACTACCCTCCAGTGTGACAAGCATCGGAGATGATGCGTTTGGTTGGAACACAAAACTTACTAACGTGACAATCCCCTCCAGCGTAACGAGCATTGGCAAAGATGCATTCACCCACTGCAAAAACCTCTCAAGCGTAAGGTTTTTAGGAAATGCCCCAACAATAGGCCCCCGTGTTTTTGATGATGCCGCCAGCGGGTTCGTCGTGAAATTCAATAGTGGAGCATCGGGCTACACTAAGCCAACTTGGATGGGCTATCCTGTTGAACAGATAAATAGTTGGTCTGTAGATAGCGTGCACACCCCACTGCACATGCTTGCTCGGATCTTCGAATGGGGGGTTATTGTAGCTTTTGTGTGTCTTGTAATCGCCACACTCAGGAGAGATATGTCGCTCGCTAGCAGGAAGGAAGGCCATGTTGTGACATCAGTCAAGCGCGATAGAGGGCTAATATTCTGGCCCGCACGCCTCGATCCTTTGTTCATACTTGGCAGTATTGTTATTTGCTACCTACTTCTGTGGTTCTTCCCGCATGCTGGACCGGCTGGACTGCTATTCTTTTTCAGTGTTGCAATCCCGCTGAGCGCGTTTTCTCTGGCATGGATTCTTCTCGGATGGATCACTCAGACCAAGTTTGATATTGCCAAGAGGGCTGCGCTATCCCTCTCTTCAGCACTACTGCTCTTTCAATTTGGTTTTGAGCCTTGGAGGTATGTGATTGTCAAAGTTGTTATCTGGCTACCCCTGATTGCATTTTTTATCAGAAGTTCATCAATCTTCGCATATCGGGCATATTTGTTTCCTGTCGTGTGCTCTTTGCTTTTCTCCGTCACAAGACTTGTGGGACCGGAGTCACTTATTTATCTCACCTGTCGCTTTGCGCTCAATGCCGCCATCATCTACCTGTCACTGCGATCATTTCTATTATCCAAGGACGGGAGCAAAGTTGATCACCTCTCCTTGCATAGACTGCTCGATGTCGGAAAGGCCATGATTGGATTGCGTTCATCTTTGAATGCCCCACCTCCACCACCCCCACCAACGAGGTGGTTTTATCTTTTAGACGGCGAAACTACAGGTCCAGTGGTTGAACCCGAGTTACGTGCTAGAGCTACAAAGAACGGGTGGCAACCAGAAACACCTGTCTGTATGGAAGGAAGTAATGTTTGGACGACACTCGGCAACATTCTCCCAACGATACAAAGCGCCCCTTCCAATTGTATCGAAGAACCAGCGATCAAGGATCCGATCCCTGATTCCTCACAGCCCTTTCTTTCGAGTCACAAAGATCACTGTGAAACTGATCATTAACAGCACTAGACTTCGTTTTAGAACATCATCATAAAGCACACTTATGCATTATTATACATTAAACTCTAACAATGAACCCCAAGGGCCTGTTTCGATAAAGGCATTAAAAGCCTCATTAGCAGCTGGAGATCTCTCACCAGAGTCCTTGGTATGCCAAGAAGGAAGCAAAGAGTGGCTGCCACTAAAACAGTTCATCACAAATACTTTTCAGGCACGAAAAGTTGGTGCGGCGCTAAAACAAGAGCTTGCGTTTAGAGCATTAATATCGACAGGAACACCCATTATAGCATTAGTCATCAGCGTAATCTCGACAGTTATTTCGTTTGGGTTATTTGTAGGTGTTGGTTTTATGTTGTTGTTTAATATTCAGATTTATGAATCAGCTGCTCAAGCGTATGCTAATTCTAGCATCCCAGCTCCTCGTGATGGTTCTACTATTTCTAGTCCTATTGATGTAATTCATGCTCTTATGTGGACAGAGGTCGCAATAGGGGTTATTCTCATGTTTTGCTTTCTAATTACGCTTTTCTGCATTATGTTTATTAGCAGTCGATTTAAAATGCCCTTTGAGCAAGAAGGTTTAGTGGAAACGAGACCGCCTCGATTGCCTCAGCAATGAGGCTCTGGCTGATTGCGAGTATCTTGAAACATCTCAGACCGCTTCCTCTTTTAGAACCTAATTGGCTTTATAGCACAGGTCGGTAGAACCTCTTGATATTTTGCGTAACCGTCAGAACGGAATGTTCTGGTGCTTAAAACACCTAAGCTGCTGCGGCGTATTGTTTCTGGGAAACTGCGCGAACCCTGGCTCAGTTCTCGGAGGGTAAATTCGTGGACCGTTTGATTGGTATATCCCTGCTGGGCGAGTATCGTGGAGGTATGCCCAACGAATCTATACACCCCATCGACTTGTTCCCAAAATAGATCCTCACAAGGGCACCAACCGTTATGTGGTCGCTACCTGCATCGGTAACCATTCCAACTGCCGCCATGGACCCTCCCCCCGGTGTTGTAAAACCCGCCGCAGGGGTTGACATAAACTGGAATCATAACGGCACCTCCATTGAAGCCGCCTCCATAACATCCGTAGTTGGGCACAACATAACCTCCGTATCCTCTACCATAGTAGCCGTAACCGCCACCGTAGAAATTGTTGATAGCTGGTGATGGCACTGGATACATTGCGGTGCCAGCTCTGGGTGCCATGAACACCCCACCATAAGGAGATTGCACGGGCACGTAGCCGTTCATCTGCCCGTATGAGCTGCACACCGAGATACCCAATGCGCCGAGGAGAAGAATCAAGGTTTTCATGGAGATGTGGTTCCTGGTTATTCAGTTTGCTCTGCGTTGCGGATGCGTCCCTCGATGTTCTTCGCGATCCGCTGAAACTCCGGACGTTTCTCGCTACGTTCGTTCTCCAGGTAGGCTTCGGACAGCTCCTTGGTGATTTCCATCTCCTCCTGCGGGGAGAGTTTGTCTTCGGGTTTTTTGAATAGAGGATGTTTCATGTGAAGTATTCCTCTTGGTATTCGGGGTTGGCGGCGATTTCTCTCAGTTTTTTTGTAACTTTGTAAACGGTGTTGTCTATGACCCCACGCTGGACACCCAGTTCGACGGCTGCATTCTCCGGGGACATGCCCTTCAATTTGACCAGTTCAAAGATCTCAAAGTGCCGGTAGGGAATCTGTTCGCGAAGATCTTCAATGAGTGTGGCGAGCAGGGCCTGCTGGTAAGATTTGTTCTCCTCGGGGCTTTCCGCAGGCAGAGATTCCACCATTGATGTCCCCATGGTTGTGAGGGATTCATGATTCAGGGGCTTTTCCTTCCTGAGCATGTCAACAAGCTTGGCATTGGTGAGGACCCTCAGGTATGTGCGCAGGCGACCGCGCTTGGGGTCGAAGCGATCTTTCTGGAAGAAATCGACGACCACACTGGCCACTATATCCTCAACCACGTCTTGAGGCGGCACGGCATTGCCTGTGTGCCTTCGATATAGGCTCGCCGCCATGGTCTGAAGCGGCAGGTGATACAGTTCCAAGAATCGCTTCCACGAGACTTGCCATCCCACGTGGTCACCCTCGTCGCGCAGGCGTGAGAGAAGGGTCAGGGATGTATCTGGAAGAGGACGGTCCATGTGTGAATCTTTCTGATGACGATTTTACCATATCACGCAAGGCGAGGTAACGCCTCGTGTTTTGATGATATTCTTTTCGAGACGATGGCCGTATGCCATCAAAAAAGCCTGCTCCCTGTCCTCTCCGTAGCCGATTTGGGAAGAACGTTGCTGCCATGAGGACCGGCATCGGTTTGACGCAGGAACAGTTGGCGGAAAAGACAGGGCTCAGCACACGCTACTGGCAGAGTTTGGAGGCTGGGGAATACTTCCCACCGCTGGCTACCCTGGCAAGAGTAAAGAACCCCGGGGCAAGCCCCGAGGCATTTAAGAATATGATTTCACGACACGAAGAAAAGCCGAAGCAAGCTTCGGGGTATCAGACCCAATGGGAATGAAGGCTGTCCTGAAATGTTCATGGGCAGTCCTCTTCGATGGGTGTGAGTGATCGGCAAGATCCTCGGCCCCGTTAAAAGGTCAAGGGATTGACCGGAGGCAATCATTTTCCCGATATATTCCGCCTTGTCCTGCCTGGCAAAAAATCCTCTCGATCAATTTTCTGCGAGAGATTTTCACGCTCGCACCGAATACCTCGGTGATGACACATCTCAAATCGCGACCGATCCTCCCTGTCTTGCTGGCAATCCTCTTGGGAAACGCTGCCAGATTTCCGGCTTCAGCAGCCGACGCCGATAAAGTCGAGGACGGCAGGAACACCCACATTGCCAGCGGACACACCATTGATCCGCATCTTCAGAAGATCGTGGAAGATGAACTCGAAAAGGCAGCCGCAGAAATCCACCCGCAGAAAATCATCGCTGTTTTTGCCGATGTGAAAACCGGGAAGATTCTGGCGATGGCCAGCCGTCCCGAACGAACCGGCGAACCTGGGCAGGCGCATAAACATGTATCCAACGATGCAATTTCGTTCTGCTTCGAGCCCGGTAGCATATTCAAAGTGGTGGCCTGCGCCGGGTTCCTGAAGGAAGGACTGGGGGATGAGAAGACCAAGATTTTTTGCGAAAACGGAGCGTTCGCCTGTGGAGGCAAGACGATCAAGGATTACGAGCCCTACGGTGATTTGACTCCACATGAGATCTTGGTAAAGTCTTCCAACATCGGCTCGGCGAAGATGGGCTTAAAGCTGGGGGCCGCAAAGTTCTGGGAAACCGTCAGCAGCTTCGGATTTGGCCGCAAGACAGGCATCGAGCTTCCCGGTGAGTCCGAGGGTACCCTGATACAAGCAGACCGGATTGATGAACTGGTTCTATCTCGCATGGCATTCGGTCAGGTGGCAGCTGTCACCCCAATTCAGGTGCTCATGGCCTATGCCGCAATCGCGAATTGCGGACTCCTGTTTCCGCCCACCCTTGTTTCGGATCCCAAGGCTCAAAAGCCCACAGGAGTCCGGATTCTTCCTGAGACGGTTGCTGCGTTTATCGCCAAAGCTTTGGCGTCTTCGGTTCCAGAGTTGGCGCATGTCGATGGCCTTTCCGTTGCCGGTAAAACTGGAACCACACAAGCCATCGCCCCGGATGGCAGCTACGCCAAGGACCAGTATGTCACCTCGTTCGCTGGATACTTTCCTGCAGAGAACCCGAAATTTGTGGGAGTGGTGGTCGTTGATCGGGCCACGGTGGACGAGGAGATCAACTATGGCGGACTGGTCGCAGCTCCAATTTTCTCAAGAATTGTCAGCCGCTTCTATCCTGTAAAAGTCAATTCTCCCTGACGTTGATTCGAGCGGGCTCTTTTTATGCCGCCGGAGATTATTTCAAGAACTTGTTTTTCGACGAACCGCACCCGAGACGCTTTTTTGGTTCTTCCAGTATGTCATGGGTTCCTGGAAGCATGTGCCCGGCAGATCTTCGGTCAGTCTCAGGAAGTATTTCTGGGCATCCTCGACACCCTTGTTGTAGGCGATAGGCGCGATTTCATTCATGGGGTATTCCAGCAGAAACCCCGCCTGCATTTCGCTCAGATCGGAGTCGAGGTTCTCGGTGAAATAGCGGCGGAGCGACGATGTGATCTCTGCCTTCTGATCTTTTGAAAATGGGGTGTTCATCGGCATTCTTTGTTCCGCTCATTCCAGGCATGTTTGCAGCGGGAGCATCTCCATCGAGTCTTGGAGAATAGGAATGGAATCCCGGCGAGCATCAGCGACAGGAAAGACAATCTTCTGGGCAGTTCATCCGGTGCTGTGTTCGTGGAAGAGCATTCCGGGCAGGCTGGCATCCCCACGGGTTCTCCTTCGATGCCGGGGTCTTGGAGTATTTCTTTCGCCCGATCTGCGTCCTCCTCATCAATTTGAACCCGAACCCCACCAATCGCGTTTGAATAAAGCCAGTCCGTTTGCACCATGTTCTCATCCTGGATGTATGCAGGCACACCACCGGCTTCCAGGCGGAGCCGGAGCATGTGGGCTTCCTCTGGCTTGCTGAATGTGGCGACGGTGAGCATGGGTGAAAATATCAAATTGGAGGCCAACGGGACAATATCCGCTGCACCGGTTTGGGTTCCCGTCTATTAAATAATCTCCGCAGAATGGCGAGGAGGAACTTCATGGGTTCTACAATGCCTCGGCTTGCGCATCGAGCCATTCCTGTGGAATTCTGGATGGCGTGACCCCTGATCCACAAAAACTGCGCGGGCGGGCGAAACGTGCTTTGCGGCAGTATTTCGAGAAACGAGGATCCCCCCGATCAATGTTGGCCCTTGTCATTCTTTTGACCGGCTTGGCGGGTTTCGGCATTTCGTTCGGACTCCTGAGATCAGGACTTCATCTGATGTCAGTGCGGTATCCGCTGTCGGTTTTGGGGGCATACGGCATATTCCTCGTTCTCATCCGGCTATGGGTCGAGGTCGAAAGAAGGCATTTCGATCCCGAGGCAGAAGAAATCAAATCCGCCCTTGAGAAGGAGGATGTCTCCGAGCCAAGTACCATTCGGGAAAGCCGGTCAAGCTGGTGGGACTGGCTGGATTTCTCGCCTGATTTTGGTTTCGACGAGGGGTGTCTGCCGGTGATTCTTATCGCGGCGATTCTCGGATTGCTGGCTCTCGTCGTCTCAGCGATTGGTGCTGCTCCAGTGCTTATCGCGGAGGTTTTTGTCGATGTTGCACTGGTCGGCTTGCTCTACCGGCGCCTCAGCACCGCCGCAAGCGAGCATTGGCTTGGCACAGCAATTCGCAGGACCTGGCTCCATGTGCTGGGGGCTGCACTTCTGCTGTCGGTTGTCGGGGCATGCCTGGATGTGATGGCCCCGCAATCTGATTCTATGGGCAAAGCGATCCGGGAGATGTATCACCAAGGTCATCCGAAAAAGTGAACGCCTGATTTTCTATTGCAAACAACCCCATCCTGTTGCCTACTACCCACATGGATATCAAACACCTCACCAGCGACACCCTGCGTAGCCTGCTCAACATCACCTCGAAGAAGGAGGATCTCATCAAGGCCGTGGCCGATATTGAAACCGAAATCGCCAAGGCACTCAAATGGCCGGTTGCCGATGTTGTCACGCCATCCCAGCCCGCCAAGAGGAAGAAACGCAGCAAGAAAGCCAAACCAGCAAAAGCTGCCAAGAAGCCGGCCATATCGAAGAAGCGGAAGGGCGGGCTCACCCCAGAGGGACGCGCCAAGCTCGCTGCCAGCATGAAGGCTCGCTGGGCAGCACGGAAGGCTGGGAAACCTGTCGCCAAGGTGGGCAAACCCGCCAAGAAGGGGTTCAAGCTGCCGAAGGCCGGTAAAAATCCGTTCTGAAACGCAGAGATCTGCCAACATGAAACCCCGTCGGGGCTAACAAAGAAAGTAAGCCAGTAAAGAAGGGAGCATGATTCCGAAAGCCGAGAAAAGGCCACTCATCATTGCTGAATTTGTTTTCCGTATTCGTGCTCTGTGGCCGGATACCGCCGTTTTCTTATGGCAGTAAACAGCAGATATTCATACAATTCACGAAATGGAAACCATCAGTTACGCAGACTCCCAGTTGGTAAATGCCATGATTGGGCATCTTAAAAATCAATTTCAGACTGCAACCCCTGTTCTCTTCACTGGGGCTGGCTTTTCGATAGGCGCGACAAATACCTTGGGTAGACAGATACCAACAGTCGAATCGTTGCGCCGTTCCCTGTGGGGTATTTGTTTTGGCAACGAACCATTCGAACCAAGCAATTCATTGCAAGACCTATTTCAACTTGCAAAAAATCAACATAAAAAGGCCCTAATTGATTTCATGACGCATGAATTCAATGTTAACAGCGCAACACTTCCAGATTGGTATCAAAAGATTTTAAGCCTGCCATGGCATCGTATATATACACTAAACATAGACAACTTGGAAACATCGGCTGATAAAGCGTATCACTTACCGCGATCAGTGCGAGTTACGTCGGCAACGTCGCAATATGAATTGGGAATTGTTAATGAACGAAAATATCTCCATGTAGTTCACCTTAATGGATCCTTGAATGACATTCCTGACAATGTAACTTTCACTTTTCGTCAGTATGCAGAACGCCTCGCAAGAGAAGAACCTTGGTTTGGACAGTTAACATCTGACATACTCTCCCGTCCAATTGTATTTATTGGAACCGAGCTAGACGAACCTCCTCTTTGGCAATATATAGAAAAAAGGAAAAGTCGTGGAGGGAAAGAGCTTAAAGAATTACGTCCAAAATCTTATCTTATTGTACCAAGTATCTCAAGAGCTCGACGATCAAGTCTGTCAGATTACAACATATCGCACATTCCTCTGACAGGCCAAGCTTTCACAAATAGTATAATTAGCCAACTATCAGAAAGTGCGGAACGCGGGCACGCTTTTCTTCGAACTTTCGAAGACGATGACAGATCTAAAACAATTCTGGACGAGGTATCAAACCTAGCGACGCACCCAGATGAGCAAACGGATTATCTTTTTGGTTCAGAACCAAAGTGGTCCGATATCCAGTCAGGGAGAGCTGCACTAAGAAGCATTGACCAAGATATTGAGAATACTGTTAAAGCGGCAAGGCAGTTACCGCGGTCAAAGGGAATCATCATAATTTCTGGAACAGCGGGCACGGGTAAAAGCACATCGTTACAACGCGTTGCACTTAGTCTATCGTCTTCAGGCGTCCGTGTTGCATGGGCGGATTTATCCGATGGTGATATTTCACCACACACTGTTCGCCAAAGCATGCATGGACGAAATGCGCCGGAAGTTCTAGCAATCGACGATGCTGATCTTTACGGAAATGAATTAACTTCGCTCTTGCGTGATATTTGCACTAGTGACAATTATCCCCTTATCATTTTGGCGCTCCGATCAGGCAAAATCGACAAAGTCATTAATTCTACTCAATTATCAAAAATACCAACTACAGAGTTAGTAATGCCAACTTTGACCGAAGAGGATATCGATTCGCTACTTGATATACTAACTCGCGAGAAACGCCTTGGAATTCTTCGAGAGCTTACACGTTCACAGCAAAAAAGCATTTTCCGTGAAAAATGTGGGAGACAACTTCTTGTCGCGATGATTGAAGCCACATCCGGACAAACATTTCATGAAAAGATTCGCGGCGAGTTTTCTGAACTTGATGGGGACATGCAAAGAATATACGCTATAACGTCTACCGCCAGTGCTTTCAGGTATTATCTAAATAAAAGTGATCTGTTGTTGGCCATTAATGGTCCAAACAATGAAACGTTAAATTCAATGGATAAACTTGTAAGAAGAATGCTCATTCACTGTGAAAACGGAGTGAGATTCTATGCTCGACATCCATACATCGCATCTGTTGTGTTTACTCAACTTGTTGAGGAAGGAGAAGCATCTCAAGTAATAGCGGATATTATACGTTCAGCCGCACTTCAGGTAAATCCAGAGGATTCCCAAAGCACTAGGCATCGGCGAATAATGCGCTCTTTTACAAATCATGAGTTCCTCCTAACTTCCATTGGTTCTCAGGATGCTTCTTTGATGTATGGCGAACTTGAGAGTCTGCTTTCTAGAGATCATAATTACTGGCTTCAAAGGGGTAGTTTGGCTGTTGAGGATGGAAATCTTTTTCATGCTGAGAATTTCTTAGGACAAGCACGTGCGCTAAACCCACGAGACATGAATGTTCAGACTGAATATGCATATCTGCTTTTTAGGAAAGCAATATCTAATCCTTCTGGAACTGATTCTAAACGCTATATCGAAGAAGCCGAAAGTTTACTGCGTAGCAATATTGTAAATCGTGGAGATAAAGATCCACATTCTTATCATGTTCTAGGAAGCAACATGTTAGAATGGATCGAAAAAGGAATTCCTGATTATTCAGAACGAAAAACAACAATCGAAACATTAATATCCGAAATCGACGAGGGCATAACAAAACATCCAGGGAACCTGCACCTGAAGGCACTTAAAGACAAGTTACACCACGCATATCTATTGATGGCTGTGAGATAAATGTTGTCCACTTACCGGGGATGACCAGCATGTTCCAGGCATGGCAGGAGGAGGATCGTCACGAGGAACATCGCAACCTGAAGGCCCATGGCGGCTATCGGGAGCATGGGAGTCAGTATCATGGTAGAAATGTTACCTGATCACGAATAGCGCCCACAACCGCAGCTTCCTTCAGCCCACAATCAGGTTCCCTTGTAAACACGCAAAGCTCTTGCGGCGCGCTTTGACCAACAGAACGTTTTCCTACAATGCTATTGGACGGTAGGTCAACGAATGTGAGCCAATAGCGATATGTCCACGCTTCTCCACCCGTTTGTGTATAACCGATAAGTTTATCTCGTTCTCCTGTGATGAGAACTACCAATCTGGCATCTGTCTTATTTGTGGCAAGCCACTCATCGGGACATGCGTAATGGAATTTGTTGTATTGCGACCAAGCGGTGGGTTCGTTTTCGTGGGGATAGTGGGAATATACAACAAGCGAGTGCTTGGGGTAAGTCAAATGACCAAGTTCACGCTGGTCGCTTGCCTGTCTCGCGAGATTAACGATAGCGATCATATCATAAGCCTCTCTTTTCTCTCTAACCATCTTTGGCCACGCGAGAAAAGCTGAGTAAATAAGTCCACCGGTGATTAAGAGCGCGGCAGGAATAGCCACTACTATGCCAAAACACTTGAGCACACGGGTAGTTTTCATATTTCTGCCGAACGCAAAAGTTCCCCACAACTCTTTGGAAGCGGTGGGTGAATCCTGGTGGATGGTTTCATTTACCCTGACGAAGGCAAAGCAGAGTTCGCCTGTTCTCTCTTCATTTTCTCCACCTCAGAACGCTGGCATGAATAAAACCAGCCAGCCCGATTCAATGGCTTCGACCATTTATATCTCTCCGAGCCTACCACCCTCAATGAGCGCAGCATTTTTTCGTGTTTGAGCCTCCAGATCTCCTTAATGTTCGATTGGAAGTCTGCTGCGTTGAGTGCAGCGACTGCCTTCCAGAATCCTTTTATGCCGACATTCCTGCGGTCCAGCATAGGGCTGATGATGTATCCTGGGCGCGGGTCGTCTTCGTCTGAGATGATCCAATCAAACAGTTCTTGCAGGCTGAGTTGTCTGGGTGCCTCGTCGTCATGGTGTGAAAATGAGTGCGACAAACGAATTGGGAGGCCAAGGGCTCGAAGCATTTCTTCGGCTGGCCATTTCTTGCCGGGGTCGTTCGTTTTCAGAAGCTCGTCGAGCATATGTCAAGCGGGGGCAATGGAATGCTCACTCTGAATCAGAGAGGCGTCCAGCGGGTGAAAATCCGCTTCGTGGGAACGGAGGCAGGCAGACCGAACACTTTTCGCAGGAGTACGATGAGGAACTTCATGGGTGGCGGCTACCGTGACCGGAAGGGAGTGCGTCCCGCGTAGCGGATGTGGACAATCCGCACGGTGTCGCTCACGACACGGTAGAAGACGCAATACTTGGCGACGGGCATCATCCTCAGGGAGGGGGAATACCGCCAGGGAGGGTAACCGTTGGGGAAGTCCACGAGCGAATCACATGCGTTGCGGATGCGAGCTTCGTAGGCGGCAGTGACAGCCTCGCTTCCCGATGCATCGAGGACTTCCCGGCGAAGGCGTAACCAGTCCACGCGAACCCGTGGGACAAATTCCAAGCGGTAGCTCACAACCCGAGATTTTTGTAAAATTCGGCGGCAGGGATCGCTTCCCCTCGTTCAAACTCCGCGTCGGCTTCCGCCACGGCACGCTTGATGTCCTCGACTTCCTCCAGCGTGAAATCTGCCGCCAACTGCTCCCCAAGGCTGGTGAAGAGGACGGCTTTGTCCTCCCGCGAAAGCTCGTTTGCCATCTCCAAGACATCATGCACGCTCATGGAGGAACCATGCACCATTCATCCGACCGATGCAAGCCGTTCTGCCCTGTTGACTCCCCTTGAAAACATTCCTGCCGGCCGGGCAGCAGGAAAACCGTCAGTCATCGTGCCGAGTGCAAGAAAGGTGCCACGACGCAGGAAAGTCCAAGCAGGGAAAGCAGGATAAGTGTGATGAACGGGAGGATCATGGGTGGATCTGCGCTGCCGTTTTATGGGGCAGACGCTCAAATGTCTGACATCAGGAAAATCCTGACGTTCATTCCCACGAGGTCAGCGCCAGCGATCCGTCCAGCTTCTTCCAGACCACGGCACGGGCCTTGAGGTGCTTGTTGCCGTCTGCCACTTCGAGATCCAGACGGTAATTCAATCCGGCGACCACCTGACGCTCCACTTTCAGGATTTTGATGAGCTGGAACGGTCTCCCGGTGGCCTCGGCCTGCATTTTGACGGCAAATTCCGCGACTTTGCGCACCTCGGGGGTCGATTTCAGCCGGGGAATATCCTCCGGCGAGGGTAAGATGGTCGGTTTTTGCTGGGTTGTCCGTGGCAATAGCGGTGGAAACGAGGGGCAGGGCGATAACGAGAAATATTCTGCGCATTCCGGTGGCACTAATCGGGTGAAAAGTCGCTACCCATTGGACCACCGTGGATCCTTGCAATTGTTCGCTTCCGCAAACGATGCCGGAACTACTTCCTTCCCCCAGATTTTGTCTCCTGCACGCATAGGGCAATCTCTGAAGTGCTGGTTTCGGTCTGAAAAATGGCGATCAATAGCGGTCATACACTCTTTGATGCTCTGGTAGTCGCTGTTGTGGATAATCGCCCGCGCCATCCCACTGAAAACCGACTCGATAACGTTCAGGAACTGAGCGCATGAAGGCAGCGGTGCAAGTTTTACCATCGGTGTTTTATGTGCAGTCCGATATTCGTCTGAGTTGACTTCTTCTACTCGCCTGTAGAGTTTTTTTGATGCATGCCAAGAAGCAGCATCCCACGAAAAGTAAATGCAGGATTGATTCGTATACTTGGCCAACAGAATGTCCAAAAGCTTGATCATCTCGGCAGTGTTCTTTCGTTCTGAAAAAAAGTGGGTTATTTGGTTTTCGGATAATTCTAAAGCAGCGGTTGCGATCAAGCTTCCCTTGCTACTCTGATATGCCGGAACACTTTTGAACTGGCCATTCATTACAAGACTCTTCCCTCCCTGAAGTTTCACTGCAAACGGGCCAAATTCATCGACGGAAAAGAACTTTTCGTCTGCTTTGAGGTTTCGCAGGATTTCGGTGATGGCTATGAGCTTTTTGCGGTAGTCAGGATCGTTGCTTGTTAAAACCTTCTTTGCCTTCCGAAACCGAAAGCCAGCCTTGCGAATGATTTGCCGAATATTGGATACTGCAATTGTCATTCCTTTTGCGCTTAGAGCCTGCTTCAGGTCCTGCATTCGCCAGGATGTCCTGTTGAATCCGTGTGACTGCGGAGGAGAGTGGAGAATTTTGAAAAGGGCGTCCGTATAAATGGGGTCATTTGATTTTTTGATCTCTTTTCTGCTTCGGTCCAAAAGCTTTCCGAGTCCTCCCTCGTGAAATCTTCTCAGATAATTGAAAACCGAACCTCTGTTGATGTGCAAAAACTGTGCGGTGGCTCTGGATGATATTCCTTTGAGGTGCGCCGCGACAGACACGGCACGATTGCGAAGGGAGAGGCAGCCTGTGTTCATCGTTTCGGCAATTGATTCCGCGTCATCGGCAGTGATTGTTGCCCCCAATTGATTCCTCAAGTCTCCCTCCGAAATCATTCCCTGCATGAGCCTGAGAATCCAATTGTGATCATCAGTCAATAATGAGGACCCATATGGAATTGCACAGGTCAGTCTGCCTTTGAGCTGTTCTGCTCTGAACCTGCGGACATATCGTTGGACGGCGGCCAGTGAACCACTAAAGCCCTTCTGCCTCAGGGCATCGAGCAACTGAACGCAATTGATCCGTCCTTGCGTAAGTCGACGTGTCGCATAGTCCTCAAATGCATCCATCTTTCTCCTCCTAGCACTTCTGACCCTCTTGACTCGCGGAGTTGCAATGCTCAGAGATTTTGGCTCACTTGGCTTTTCGCACAATACTCTTCTGATCGTGTTCCGGGCATATCCACTGAGTCGGGAAATCTCGTTCAACGATTTTCCTCCTCGAAAAAGAAGCGCGATTGCTGCATGTTGCGTAGCGTCTAGCATAACCTCTCCTCCGCAATTTCGCCCACAACTCAGATTAATCAAGCAGACCGAGATCTCCCATTGGGGATTCTTCTGCGGCGAAAGCCACCCCGACATTGACGAGCCTCCAGGTGACGGATAATTTCCATAGCATGGTCGCCATCATTCAACCGCCCGTGTATGTCCTGAAAATCACACTTGAAGGATCAACCCCGCCCGTCTCCCGCCGGGTGAAGGTGAAGAGCGACATCCCCCTTGATGTCCTCCACGAGGTCATCCAATGCGCGATGGGATGGGAGCACTACCACCTGCACCAGTTTATCGTTGGCAAGACCTTCTACGGCGAATCCAATTCAGATGAGGACGATTATGGCATGGAAATGCTGGACGAAAGGAAGTTCACCGCGCGCGATCTTGCTCCCAAGAAGGGATCCAAGTTGAAATATGAATACGACTTTGGCGACGGATGGATGCACCTCCTCAAGGTGGAGCAGGTGATTACGGATGAGCCGGGATTCAGTGGGGTGGAATGCCTAGGCGGGGAGAACGCCTGCCCGCCAGAGGATGTTGGTGGAGTCTGGGGATATACCGGCCTGCAAGAAGCCCTCAACGATCCCAAGCACGAGGAATATGAGCACTACCGGGAATGGGTTGGCCCCGATTTCGATCCCGCCGCCTTCGATCTCAAAAAGGTGAACGCCTCGCTCAAGCGGATCAAAGCCTGATAATCATACCCGCTCTATGCCCAACCTGACAAAACGCGCCATAGAACACCTCCGCGCTGATCCGGTCATGGCGCGGCTGATCGAGCAGGTCGGGCCAATCCGACATCGCCCAAACCGTCTGCCGCCATTCCAGTCGCTCGTTCATGCCGTGATTCACCAGCAGTTGAGCGGGAAGGCTGCGGGGACGATCCTCGGACGGTTCCTCGCGATTTTCGGAAAAACCGGGTTCCCCGATCCGAAGCTTGTGCTCAAAACGTCCACAGAAACTCTCCGGGCCGTTGGTCTTTCCCGTCCCAAAGTCGCCTACATTCTCGAAATCGCCCAGAAGATAGAAGATGGGCTGGTTCCCTCCCTGGAGGAATGCGCCAGCCTGACCGACGCGGAAATCGTGGAACGGTTGACTTCCATCAAGGGCGTAGGGCAGTGGACTGTTGAGATGTTCCTGATTTTCAATCTGGGTCGTCCGGACGTGTTTCCGGTTAACGATCTCGGGATACGCCGGGGGTTCCAAATCTCCCACGGGAAGCGGAAAATGCCTGAACCTGATCAATTGGCACGCCACGGCAAGCGGTGGGCACCATTTCGAACTGCTGCAGCCCTTTACCTGTGGAGGGCTGCGGATTCCCCAGGCGACAGTGGGTGGTGAACCCGACGAAAATTCTCAGAAAAAGTTGGGGGTAGGACAGTCTTTGTCTTTTTCGTGTGATATACCGGGGGCGTGAAATCGAACAATCAATCAAAGTCGACCTTCCCCATGTTGTCATGTTGGTTTCGTGGCCGTGGGAATTTCGATGGTTTAATGGAAACACTCGCAGGAGTGGCCAGGCGCTGATATGAAATCTGCCAACGTTTACCCCTTGATCATCCCGCCATGTCAGTGAGCAAAGAATCCAGACTCCAAGAACGGGCCGAAAAGCTCCGATGGAAAGAATTGGATCGCCAACTCAAGGAGATGGCGAAGCTCAATGAACTGGAGCAGGCGAGATTGCAGGTAGCGGCATACGAAAACGAGGTGGAGGTCCTGCTGTCGGTTCACAAGCAAGCCAGTGACCCCATGGATTGGAAGTCTCAGGCTTTTGCACTTCCTCCCCACGCCCCTGCGTTTTCCTCGCGCAACCATCTGCGCGTTTTTCTCAATTCTGCGTTCGTCAATCATCAGAAGGAGAACTTCGAGCAACCTCTTCAACAGGCATGGTCGATTGATCAAGCGGCGTATCAGCAAGCCTGTGGAAGATACGAACAAGACTACGCCGAGTGGGCACGGATGAAATCTCTCTCTCAAAGGATTCTCGACGGGGATATTTTGGTGTATTCAGAAGCTGTCACAGAATTTTCCGCCTTTGGCGAAATCGCAAATCTGGGCGCATCTCTTGATTTTAAGCCCCACGATTCAAAGCGAGTCCGATGTGTTCTCTTGGTGAACGGGCAGGATATCATTCCTGCCGAGATGAAGACCCTGACTTCCTCAGGAAAACTCTCGAGCAAGCCAATGCCAAAGGCGCGTTTCCACGAGATTTACCAAGACTATGTCTGTGGGTGTTGTTTGAGGATCGGCCGCGAGATTCTCTCCTTGTTGCCTGTCGATACGGTGCTGGTAACAATCACCCTTTCCTCTCTCGATTCCAGCACCGGCCAAACAATCGAGCTACCAGTGCTGTCCGCGCTCCTGGACAGGCTGACCATGGATTCGTTGAATTTTGATCAACTCGACCCGTCGGAGGCGATGGAGAAATTTAATTATCGTGGAGATGTGAAGATATCCAGGAAATCGGGGGAGTTCACACGGGCCATCCCCCATGTCTTCGAAGATTCCGAACCCCAAAGTGATGGAACTCAAGGGTTCGATAAATTCCTCAGACTGGTGACTTCTCGACGCGCTGCTTTCCAAAGAATCCTGAAACGACAACCGGCACCGGAGGCAACTCCTCTTTTAGTGCCCGAACCGCTCACCGCATGACCACATTCCTTCTCATCGTCATTCTTCTGCTCGCGATTGCCCTCACGGTATTCGTTTTGTGGAGACTCTACCTCCAACGCAAACTGGCCCAGGCTCTGGAAAACCTTTCCAGCCAAATTCAGAAAAACGCATCCGACATTCAGACCCTGAATGATCAGTATGCCCAGGAGGCCGAAAGGGTTCAGGCGGACTATGAACAACGCGTGGCGTTGTTGGAGCAGGAGGCGGAAAGGATCCGTGGTCACTACGAAACCGAAGCGCGGCAGGCACAGGAATCGGCCAATGAAGCAATGAAGAAGGCATTGGCGGAGGTAGCGGCGCTGAGCCAATATGCTTCCCTTCGCGATGCTGAAGCGGAGGTTAAGGCGAAACTGGAAACCGCCATATCCGAAGCAGAATCTCTCCAACAGGAGGCTCGGCAATATCTTGAACAGGCAAAAAAGGAAGCGGTGGAGGAAAGATCGGAGGCCCAGTTGCGGGTAAAGGACATCCATCTCCAGGCGGAGGCGTTGATCAAACAAGCACATACGGAAGCCGTCAGGATCTCCACGGAAGCGGAGCAGCGTGCCCAGGAACTTGCCGGTGAAGCCTACGGCGCACTCCAGAACAAAGACACTCTGGAACGGGCGGCAAAATCCATTCGGAATGTTGTCGATGGGTATGGGGACCGTTACATTGTCCCCACCCACAGCTTGCTGGATGAACTGGCGGCGGATTTCGGTCATCTTGCGGCGGGGGAGTCCCTTCGGATTGCCAGAGAACAGTCTCGGCGAATGGTTGAAGAGGGAACGGCGGCAACCTGTGATTACGTGGAGAGCAATCGACGCGAAACCGCCGTTCGTTTCGTGATCGACGCGTTCAACGGAAAGGTGGATGGCATCCTTACACGGATCAGGAATGACAACCATGGGACGTTGGAGGCAGAGATCCGAGATGCCTTCAATATCGTGAACATGAATGGCGAGGCGTTCCGCAGCGCCCGTATCCAGCAGCCATACCTTGCTGCCAGGCTGGAGGAGCTTCGGTGGGGTGCCGTGGCATTGGAACTTCGAAGGAAGGAGCGCGAGGAACAACGCGAGCTTCAGGAAAAGATCCGCGAAGAGGAGAAAGCGAGGAGGGAATACGAAAGGGCGATACAGGAAGCCGCCCGCGAAGAAGCCTCAATCAAAAAGGCAATGGAGCAGGCTCGCCGGGAAGTGGAGCTGGCGTCAGTGGAAGAGAAGCAGAAATATGAGCAGAAACTTGCAGAACTGGAAGGTCGCTTGACCGAAGCGGAGGCAAAAAACCAGCGGGCTCTTTCGATGGCTCAACAAACGCGTTCTGGAAATGTGTATATTATTTCAAACATTGGTTCGTTCGGGGAGGACGTGATCAAGATTGGCATGACCCGTCGTCTTGAGCCTTTGGATCGAGTTAAGGAGCTGGGCGATGCGTCGGTCCCGTTCGAGTTTGACGTTCATGCAATGATCCGCAGTGATGACGCCCCCGGGCTTGAGCGGATGCTCCACCAGGAATTTGAATCATCCCGCATCAACAAGGTGAATTACCGGAAAGAATTCTTCCAGATTCCACTCCAGAGACTTCGAGACTTTGTTGCCCAGAGAAGTCTTGAGGCGACATTTACGATGACGGCAGAGGCCCGAGAATATCGTGAATCAAAGGCTCTCGAAAAAATGTCACCGGAAGAGAAAGAAAAGTATCACGTCTCCGAGGAAGAGAATGGCGGGGAAGAGTAATCTTCAACTCGTCAGACCATACCGACGAATTCCGAGCGGTGGTTCAAAAATCAGCCTGAGGTGGAAGCCATGTGCTCCACCGATCCTCAACTCACTCCCGCCGCCGCGACACCAGCCCACCCACCAACACAGCCAGCAGCAGACCGACCGCGCCTGCGATCAGGAGATGCCCGAGCGGGAGTTTCTTCCCACATTCACAGCACCCGCCCTCCCATTTTCCTGTGGTGATGAGCGTTTTGACGGATTCGATGCAGGGGCAGGTGTTCATGGGGCCAGCATACATGAAATCTCCACTGACAGCTAAAAGAAACCCGCCCCGGCAGGCAGGCAGGTTTCTCTGACCACGCGCGGTTCAGTGCATGGTCTCGCACATTTGCTCGATGTGCTCAATGGCAGGAACAGCCTCCCGCTTGGCATGCCCGGTGCCACTGGAGAACCAGCACCGCTCCCCCGCTACGTCCTTCCATACCACCTTGACCATCCCGTATTTTGTCCAGACGGTGGCCTTCAGCGGACGCTCCCACTTGTTCAGGTGGATGGAGCGGATGCGGGGGTATTGTTCACCCCATGGGCTTTTCCGGCTCATGATGTCAGGGCAACTCCGGTCTCTGCATCGAACAGGCCATGCAGAGCCTCACCGCGACGGAGTGCCGTATGCGGGTTCACGGATTTGTGGACCTCGGTGAAGGCGTTGAACAGGCTCCAGGCATTGCGAGGCTCGAACGCTTCATGGTCAGGCTTGCGCCACTGCATGAGCACCTCCGGGATCTGGGCCGGCGTGATTGCCGCACAATCCACGGCACGGATGATGAGGTCGTGCGCCCGCTTGTTGGTGATGCGCTCTTCCTTGTAGGCCAGAACCCGCTGATCCAATCCACGGAACTTGTCACCAAGCTGCCCAACAGCACGTGCCGTCAGATGCCTGAGGTCGCGTTCCGCGAACCGTGTGTGCTTGCGGGAGATTTTCACCTCTCCGCTGAAACACAGGTTATCACAAACCAGGACACGTGTCCCGGCGACCAGCCCTGCGGGATAGGTCATATCGTGGCTATTGCGGATGCCCACGATCCAACCGTAGTCCGCCTGCCCACGGTTCGGCAGGGTGACGGACATGACTCCGAAGTATCTGGCTCCGGTGTGGCTCAAGGCATGGGTCTCCTCAAGGATGCTGAACCCGCTGGACTCCAACTGGGTCTCCACCTCGCCAAGGATGGTGCGATGGCTGAGCGGATACCATGTCTGGGTTCCCGGCGGTGTCGGGACCGCAAACAACTGTTCGCGGCTGACGATTTCTGCCCCGCAGTGAAGCAACATTCCACGCGGCGGGGCTTGGACGCGGGGTTGCGGGTGTTCGATGATGTTCATTGGTTTTGTGTTGAAACGACAAAGGCCGAGGACATCGCTGCCCCCGGCCTCTGCTTTGTGTCGGTCAGAGTTTGACGCTCTGGAGAGAGCGCAAAGTCTGGCGGACTTGGTGGACTTCCTTCTCTCCGACTTTCTGATCTCTGACCGCCTGCTTGAGCAGGGTCGTGATTTCAGTGACGCCGATGAGGGCTTCGCGGAACGTAGCTTTGAAGCCATCGAGCCTGTCGATGGCGGTTTCAATGGCCGGTTTGTCCGTTGCCTGAATGACAGGCGTTGTGGAGCGCGGGGCTCCGTTGAGGTAGGGCGTTACGGCCCCGTTGGTATGTCCGTTGATTGCGGGCATGGGTTTCCTTTCTGGTTGTGGCTCGCTGGGAGCCTGTTGGTTTGTTGGTGCCTCCTGTGGCTTGTCTGGCTGCGAGTAGTCGGCCGTCCTCAAAGGCATGACGACCATCTGCCTGCCTGTGCGGGCGAACTGCATGGCCGACATCGGATCGATGAGCCAAATGTTGGTGAGCCCGTAGGCGAACGCCTTCAGCAGATACTCTCTGTTGAGACGGATCTTGATGTCCGGCCCTTTGGTCGTGGCTCCTTCAACGAGGATGCTGCTTCCTCCGGTGTTGTCT
>Ga0194060_10000665_pt1 | contig 24911 bp, 19 predicted proteins | sample SepL225m_MetaG_FD_163427 | JGI IMG/M metagenome (GOLD analysis project Ga0194060, IMG submission 163427) | Anoxic zone freshwater microbial communities from boreal shield lake in IISD Experimental Lakes Area, Ontario, Canada - Sep2016-L222-5m | ecosystem: Environmental > Aquatic > Freshwater >... | reverse complement strand
GGCCGGTTTGGGCACTTTGCGGGTCGCCACGAACTGCTTCTTTAAGGCGCTGAACTGGAGCACCGGAAAGCTGCCTTTCGTGACCGGCTCTTATGTGTCTGTATCTGCCTCTCGATTTGATCGTTAATGTTGCGATCCACGCCGATGCGCTGAACGCTTCGCCTGCCTGATCCTGTCCGCAGAGTTGGTATTCGACGTGCGAAAACCAGCGACGCTCGTTGCCGAGGGTGTGGCAGTGGGTGGCGCCGCGTGGTCTTGGGGTTTTGCCAAATCAAGGCGGAGGCCGAAGGCCGGGGGAGATTCGCGGAGTCACCTGCTGCGGCACCCCCGGCACGAAGATTGCCACTATGATTAGTCGATGGAACTGGCCTGAATTTATGACTATTTACGACAGCACGCTTGCCTACCCGCGCGATCTCGTTGGCTACGGTCGCCAGGTAGCGCACGCCCAGTGGCCGTCGCAGGCCCGGGTTGCCGTGCAGTTTGTCCTGAACTTTGAAGAAGGCGGCGAAAACAGCGTGTTGCATGGCGATGCCGGCTCCGAGCAATTTCTGTCGGAGATGTTCAACCCGCCAAGTTATCCGCAGCGCCACCTCAGCATGGAGAGCATCTACGAATATGGCGCGCGCGCCGGTGTCTGGCGCATCCTGCGGGAATTCGAAAAACGCTGCTTGCCGCTAACCGTGTTTGGCGTCGGCATGGCGCTGCAGCGGCACCCGGAACTGGTGCAGGCCTTTAAGCAACTGGGGCATGAAATTGCCTGCCACGGCTGGCGCTGGATCAACTACCAAAACGTCGACGAAGCCAGCGAGCGCGCGGACATGGCGCTGGGTATGGACACCATCACCCACCTGACCGGCGAACGTGCGCTGGGCTGGTACACCGGACGCGACAGTCCCAACACACGCCGACTGGTGGCCGACTATGGTGGTTTCGAGTACGACAGCGACTACTATGGCGACGACTTGCCGTTCTGGATGACGGTTCAAAAAACAGACGGCGCCGTGGTGCCGCAGCTGATCGTCCCCTACACGCTGGATTGCAACGACATGCGCTTTGCATTACCGCAAGGCTATTCGCACGCCGACCCGTTCTTTCAGTACCTGAAGGACTCCTTTGATGTACTGTACGCAGAAGGCGAAACCTCACCGCGCATGATGAGCATCGGTATGCACTGCCGCTTGCTGGGTCGGCCGGGTCGCATCACGGCGCTGCAGCGTTTTCTGGATCACATCGAGAAGTTTGATCGGGTCTGGGTCTGCCGGCGTATTGACATCGCACGCCACTGGAAGGCAACGCACCCCTATCAGCTGAAACAGCAGACCTAGAGCGAGACGCAATATGGCCCTGACGCTTGAACAACTCAATGCTGCGCCGTTGAATGAGGTCCGGCAACTGCTGGACGGCTTGTACGAGCATTCACCCTGGATTGCGGAACAGGCACTTGACGCGCGTCCTTTTGCATCGCTGTCGCACCTGAAAAATGCCATGGCGCGTGTCGTCGATGCATCCGGACGCGAGGCCCAGTTGGCGCTGATCCGCGCGCACCCTGAACTGGCCGGCAAAGCGATGGTCGACAAATCGCTGACCGCAGAATCCAGCCACGAGCAGGGCACGGCCGGATTGACACATTGCAAGCCTGCGGAATTCGCACACATTCAACAGTTGAACGCTGACTACAACGCCAAATTCGGCTTTCCCTTTATTTTGGCGGTGCGCGGCCCGCGTGGCAGCGGCTTGAGCAAACAGGAAATCATGGCCACTTTTGCGCGCCGCCTGCAAAACCATGTCGACTTTGAATTGCAGGAATGTTTGCGCAACATCCACCGCATTGCCGAAATCCGCCTGAACGACAAGTTGGGAGTTACACCTGCACTCGGCAACGACGTGTGGGACTGGCATGAAGCACTGGCCCAGTTCAGTGATCCCGGCTACCAGCAAAAAGGACAGCTCACTGTTACCTACCTGACCGAGGCGCACCGCGCCTGCGCCGCGTACCTCAAAACACTGATGCTGGAATGCGGCTTCGACGAGGTGGGCATTGATGCCGTCGGCAATGTGGTCGGACGCTACCTCAGTGACAACACGAACGCCAAAACTCTGCTGACAGGCTCGCACTACGACACGGTTCGAAACGGCGGCAAATACGACGGTCGTCTCGGGATTTTTGTGCCACTGGCCTGTGTGCGTGTTCTCGCGCGACAAAAAAAACGTCTGCCATTTCACTTTGAAGTGATTGGCTTTGCCGAGGAAGAGGGACAACGCTTCAAGGCCACCTTTCTCGGTTCAGGCGCACTCGTCGGCCAGTTCAACGACGACTGGTTGGCTCAAAAGGATGCCGATGGCATCACTATGCGAGAGGCCATGGCGCAGGTCGGACTGAACCCTGCCGACATCGCCAAATTGCAGCGCGCGCCGGCCGATTACCTTGGCTTTGTCGAGGTCCACATCGAGCAAGGTCCGGTGCTGAGTGAGCTGAATTTGCCGCTGGGTGTGGTGACATCCATCAACGGCAGTGTGCGTTACGCGGTTGAAGTTGTGGGTACAGCCTGCCATGCCGGTACCACACCGATGAACCGTCGCAATGACGCCGCGGCCACCGTGGCTGAACTGATCCTGGCGGCAGAAAAACGGGCCGCACGTGATGGCGACTCGGTTGCCACCGTAGGCCAGTTGCTGGTGCCCAATGGCTCCATCAACGTGGTGCCGGGACGTTGCCAGTTCTCACTGGATATGCGGGCACCGAACGACGCGCAGCGCGACGCCATGATCAGTGACGTGCTGGCCGCACTGGCTGAAATTTGCCATCGTCGCCAAGTGCACTACACGCTGGAAGAAACCTTGCGCATTGCCGCCGCGCCCAGTGCACAGGCATGGCAACTGCGCTGGGAGCGGGCACTCAACGCCCTGGGTGTGCCGCTGCATCGCATGCCCAGTGGCGCTGGTCACGACGCCATGAAATTGGCTGAGGTCATGCCACAAGCCATGCTGTTTGTGCGCGGGCAAAACTCCGGCATCAGCCACAATCCACTGGAGTCCACCACCAGCGATGATATGCAGCTAGCGGTTGAGGTCTTTTCAAAAATGCTGGGGCAACTGGCTGCTGAATTCTGATTTTTAAGGCCTGCCTCTTATGAATACTTACGAACAACTTGATGCCTGGATTGACGCGCACTTTGATGAGCAAGTGCGCTTTTTGCAGCAACTGATCCGCGTCCCCACCGACACGCCGCCCGGCAACAACGCGCCGCACGCCGAGCGCACCGCCGAGCTTTTGCAAGAGCTTGGGCTGGAGGCCGAAAAACATCCGGTACCACAAGCCGAGGTGCATGCTGCTGGCCTGCAAAGCATTACCAACCTGCTGGTACGTCGCCGCTACGGACCGGGCAAAACCATTCTCCTGAACGCGCATGGCGATGTGGTGCCACCCGGCGAAGGCTGGACGCACGACCCCTATGCTGGTGAGATCGAGGATGGCAGGATTTTTGGCCGTGCCGCCGCTGTCAGCAAATGTGATTTTTCAACTTACGCGTTCGCCGTTCTGGCACTCGAAGCCGTTGCCAAGCCGAAGGCTGGCAGCGTCGAGCTGCTCTTTACCTACGACGAGGAATTTGGTGGCGAAGTCGGACCGGCCTGGCTGCTGGCACACAAGATCATCAAGCCGGACCTGATGATCGCCGCCGGCTTCAGCTACCAGGTCATCACGGCACACAACGGTTGCCTGCAAATGGAGGTCACGGTGCATGGCCAGATGGCGCACGCCGCCATTCCGGAATCGGGTGTCGACGCCTTGCAAGGCGCAGTGCATATCCTGAATGCCCTGTACGCGCAAAACACGCATTACCGTCAGGTCAGTTCAGCGGTGGCGGGCATCACGCACCCTTACCTGAACGTCGGCATGATTGAAGGCGGCACCAACACCAACGTGATTCCGGGCCGTGTCACTTTCAAGCTCGACCGGCGCATGATCCCGGAAGAAGACCCGGTGCAGGTCGAGGCCACACTGCGGCAAATCATCGCCACCGCCGCGGCACAAAAGCCCGGTGTCACGGTCGATGTCAGACGAATGCTGCTGGCCAAGGCCCTGCAGCCACTGAAGGGCAACCAGCCGCTGGTGGACGCCATTCAAATGCATGGCAGAGCGGTCTTTGGCGAAGAGATTCCCGCCCTGGGTACCCCTTTGTACACCGATGTGCGCCTGTTCTGCGAGGCCGGCATACCCGGTGTCATTTACGGCGCCGGGCCGCGCACCGTGCTGGAGTCGCACGCCAAGCGCGCCGACGAGCGGCTCGAATTGGAGGACTTACGACGCGCCACCAAAGTCATGGCACGCAGCTTGCAAGACTTACTTGCCTAGTTTGATCATTCTTCAGGAGATTCTTCATGACTGATTCCAATACTCACCCTGTCGACGAGCGCCTGCCTGCCGTGCGTCTTGCTACTTTGGGCCTGCAGCATGTGCTGGTGATGTACGCCGGTGCCGTGGCCGTGCCGCTGATCATCGGACGGGCCCTCAAGCTGACGCCCGAGCAGGTTGCCTATCTGATCTCGGCCGATCTGTTTTGCTGCGGTATCGTCACGTTGATCCAGTCGCTAGGCGCCACGCAGTGGTTTGGCATCCGCATGCCGGTCATGATGGGCGTTTCATTTGCATCTGTGACGCCGATGCTGGCGATGACCAACAGCACAGGCGGCGCGTCTGGCGCGCAAGTTATTTTCGGTGCCATCATCGGCGCCGGTGTGGTGTCCATGCTGCTGGCACCGGTGATGAGCCGGATGCTGCGATTTTTTCCGCCGGTGGTCACCGGCACCGTCATTGCTGTCATCGGCATCAGCCTGATGCGTATCGGCATCAACTGGATTTTCGGCAACCCGTTCGGCCCGACCGCACCGAGCATCGTCAATCCGGAGCACGCCAAATGGATGGCCGATGTGGCCGCCCTGGGCAGTGCCGTGCCTGCTGCACCCAAAGGCATGGCGATTGTGGGCTCGGTACCGAATCCCAAATATGCAACGCTGGACGGCATTGGCGTTGCCGCCATCGTGTTGTTGTCGATTCTGTTGATTGCCAAGTTCGCCAAGGGATTTGTCAGCAATATCTCGGTGCTGCTGGGCATCATCATCGGCGGCATCGTGGCCACTGCCAGCGGCATGATGGGCTTCGAGAAAGTTGCCAACGCAAAATGGTTTGATGTGATCCTGCCGTTCCAGTTTGGTGCGCCGGTGTTTGATCCGATTTTGATACTGACCATGACGCTGGTCATGATCGTGGTGATGATCGAATCGACCGGCATGTTTTTGGCACTGGGTGAAATGACGGATCGGGAAATATCGCAAACAGATTTGACGCGCGGCTTGCGCGCTGACGGTCTTGGCACCCTGATTGGTGGCATCTTCAACACCTTTCCGTACACCAGCTTTTCGCAAAATGTCGGGCTGGTCGGCGTCACTGGCGTGAAGAGCCGTTTTGTCTGTGTTGCCGGTGGCCTGATCCTGATTGTGCTGGGTCTGGAACCCAAAATGGCGGCCCTGGTGGAAAGCCTGCCCACCGTGGTGCTGGGTGGTGCCGGCCTGGTGATGTTCGGCATGGTGGCTGCCACCGGCATTCGCATTCTGGGCGGTGTGGATTTCAAGACAAACCGCAACAACCTGTTCATCGTGGCGGTCTCGATTGGCTTGGGTATGATTCCCCTGATTGCACCCAACTTCAAGCAATGGCTGCCACACGCGATCCATCCGCTAATCGATTCCGGCATTTTGTTGGCATCGTTGTCGGCAGTGGCTTTAAATCTGTTTTTCAATGGCGCCAGCGGTGACATCAAGGCCAGCATTGAAGGTGCCAGGCAGGCAGACTCACACTGACTTGAGCCAGCGCATAGGCGTTAGCGTCCAGCGGCGGCACAATCTGCTAGCCGAAGAATGTTTTGCATACCCCTCTGAACTCTGGAGAAGACCATGACGAAAGAACTTTCCCCCGCAGAAAGTGCCTTGCGCGACGCCGCTCGCGAATACCACCGCACCCCGACCCGCGGAAAAATATCGGTAACACCGACCAAGCCGTTGCACAACCAGCGCGATCTGTCGCTGGCGTATTCGCCAGGTGTTGCCTACCCATGTCTGGACATCGAGGCCGATCCGTCGCTGGTAACCGAGTACACCTCGCGTGGCAATCTGGTGGGCGTCATCACCAATGGCACGGCCGTGCTCGGTCTGGGCGATATTGGTCCGCTGGCTTCCAAGCCGGTGATGGAGGGCAAGGGCTGTCTGTTCAAGAAATTTGCCGGCATTGATGTGTTTGATATTGAACTGGCGGAGCGTGACCCAGACAAGCTGATCGAGATCATCGCCGCACTGGAACCCACGCTGGGTGGCATCAACCTGGAAGACATCAAGGCGCCAGAGTGCTTCTACATCGAGAAGAAGTTGCGCGAGCGCATGAACATACCGCTGTTTCACGACGATCAGCACGGCACCGCCATCATCTCCAGCGCTGCCTTGCTGAACGGGCTGGAGCTGGTCGGCAAGCGCATTGAAGACGTCAAGATCGCCGTCTCTGGTGCTGGCGCGGCAGCAATAGCCTGCCTGGATGTGATGGTGGGCCTGGGCGTCAACCGCAAAAACGTTTTTGTCTGTGACTCGAAAGGTCTGGTTTATGAAGGCCGCCCCGGTGGCTATGACGAATCAAAGGCGCGCTACGCCCAGAAAACCGAGCTGCGCAGCATGGCCGACGTGGTTGACGGCGCCGATGTCTTCCTCGGTTGCTCGGCCGCCGGTGCGTTGACTCAGGACATGGTGAAAACCATGGCCAACAAACCTATCATCCTGGCGCTGGCCAACCCCGAACCCGAAATTCGCCCGGAACTGGCGAAAGCGGTGCGGCCGGATTGCATCATCGCCACGGGACGCTCCGACTACCCGAACCAGGTCAACAACGTCCTGTGCTTTCCGTACATCTTCAGAGGTGCACTGGACTGCGGCGCCACCAAGATCACCGAGGCCATGAAGCTGGCCTGCGTGCGCCAGATTGCCGACCTGGCCAAGGCCGACATCAGTGAAGAAGTGGCCACCGCCTACGCCGGCAAGGAGCTGGTGTTTGGCTCCGAATACCTGATACCCACGCCCTTTGATTCACGCCTGATTCTGCGCATTGCCCCAGCGGTCGCCAAAGCGGCAGAAGAATCCGGCGTGGCGGCGCGCCCGATCAAGGACATGGAAGCCTACCGCCAGCAGTTGTCGCGTTTTGTTTACCAAACCGGCATGTTCATGCGGCCCGTTTTCACCGCCGCCAAAGCGGTGGCAAGCGGCAACAAGCGCGTTGCCTATGCAGAAGGCGAAGACGAACGTGTGCTGCGCGCCGTGCAGGTGGTGGTGGACGAAGGTCTGGCACGTCCGGTTCTGATCGGACGTCCGACCGTGATTGAAGCGCGCATGCTCAAGGCCGGTCTGCGCATCCGGCTCGGCACCGATGTGGAATGCGTCAACCCGGAAGACGACCCGCGCTTTCGCCAGTACTGGGAAACCTACCACGGACTGATGGGACGTCGTGGTGTCTCGATCGACGCTGCCAAAGCCGCCGTGCGCCGCTCCAGTACCACCATTGCCGCCTTGATGCTCAAGCTCGGTGATGCTGATGCCATGTTGTGCGGGTTGGTGGGTCGCTTTGACACCCACCTGGACCATGTTCGCGATGTCATCGGCATCCGGCAGGGCGCCTTCGGGCTGGCTACCCTGAACGCGCTGATGCTGGACAAGCGCACGCTATTTATTGCAGATGCCTTCGTCAATGAAGACCCGGACGCCGAACAGCTGGCCAGTATTGCCCTGATGGCGGTGGAAGAAGTCAGGCGCTTTGGCCTGCCACCCAAAGTCGCTTTTCTGTCGCACTCGATGTATGGTTCGTCAAACCGCAAATCGGCCGTCAAAATGCGCCTCGCGCATGAGCTTTTTTCCAAAATGGCGCCCGACGTGGAATGCGACGGCGAGCTGCACGGTGACGCGGCATTGTCGGAAGACATGCGCCATGCCGCCCTGATGGACTGCAAGCTCCATGGCGAAGCCAATGTGCTGATCTGCCCAAATCTGGACGCTGCCAATATTTTGTTCAACGTGCTCAAAGTAACCGGCGGCAATGGCGTCACGGTCGGCCCGATCCTGTTGGGCGCCGACGCCTCTGCCCACGTTCTCACACCCTCCGCCACCGTGCGGCGTGTCGTTAACATGACGGCACTGGCGGTGGCCAACGCCGCCCATCGGGCGGCTGGAGTGCCACTGTAAACTGATGAAACCGGGATGGTCGCAGATTGCGACCCTGCACCCGCTATGCCGGTGAATGTGTCTTCAGCCAGTCTTTCAGGGCGGCATCCACCCGTGTTTGCCAGCCGTCACCAGTGGCACGAAAGGCTTGCACCACGTCGTTTGAAAGACGGATGGTGGTAGATACTTTGGTCGGTGTCTTTTGTGGCCCGCGCGGACGCATTCCCAATGTCTTTTGCAGGGCAGGCGGCAAGATTTCGTTGGCAGGTTTGAACGTGCGCATATCCGCCGCCGTCAATTCGCGGACTTCGCCGTCAGCATCAATGAGTTGGGTACGTTTGTTCATAGTGTTTAACTTCTCGTGAATTGGCCTTGCGAAAACTGATGACCCGAATGCCATCGTCTGTTGGCGTGAAGCACAGAACATGCAACCGTGCATCCAGAAACCCCACCGCTACATAGCGCACTTCGGGGTAGGGTTCACGCTTGTCCTGCTTGACGATGGCACTCTCAAAATCGAAATCTGATGCACGTTCAAACGACAGACCGCGTTCACGGATATTGGTGTCGTTTTTGGCGTCGTCGTAATCGATATGCATCAATCTAATTGTAGTAACAATTTGTAGTCTTGTCAAACCTTCCTTTCACCACCTTCCTTTCACCACGTTCAGGGACTACATCGATCCAACATACCCATACCAATTGAAAAAACCAATTTAGCTGCCTTGCACCTGCATCGAAGTCAGCGCCTGATAGCGCGAGAACAGAAACGCCACGGGTTGGGCGTCTGACTTCCAGTTCTTTTTGCCACCACTCAGCGCGTAAGCGGCATCCACGGCAGCATCCAGTGCGCGATGGGCCTTCAGCAGCTTCTCTGGCATGGGCGGGTTGTACAGGTCGGCCAGCGTGGCGCCCACTTCGGCGCCGCGGGCGTCGAGCACGGCTTGCGCCGCCTGTTCGACAGCAGAGCGCAATTTCCGCACCTCCGCTTTGACCGACTTTGCATCCAGATCGAGCCACGGAAAGTTGTTGTAAACAATCTGATTGGTGTAGCGGTAATCGCTTTTGATACGTCCGCATACATGGCTGACCCAGGCCATGTGCATGCGCGAGGTCAAAACGCCAAATTCATACGATCCACCATTGGGAATGCACAGATTGGCGTCACCGACGATCACTACAGGCGGCATGAAGCCAATCGGTATGATGCTGCGGCGTTCGGATGAGTGGCGTGGGACAAGAATGTAGCGCCCCATAGGTTGGCGGATTTCGCCAAACAAATGCGGCCGATCAGCCAGCGCCTGCGTGGCGGGTCGCGAACTGGCCTTGCGGTGATGCTCCACCGCCCTCACGCGCTTCATCACCTCCGGCATCGCCTTCAACTCGGCCGCAGGGCAGTCCACCAGCCACAGGCACCAGCGCTCCGGTTGTTGATGAGTAAGCGGCCAGTCACCAAGCCTTGGCACTGGAGGACCCATCGACCTCAAAAATGAGTCATGCCCTGGCACGCCAAACTTCAACTTGACTACTGACCCCGAGCCAACCGAACGGTAGTCGGGCCAAGTAATGCGGTGCGCCGGCCTGTTGGTTGAAGCCGGTTTTTTTCGCAACGATAGAGCGACTTTATGGAAGGACAGCGGATTGGGGAATACGCCTTGTGGCGTACGGGGACGACGCCTGAATCGCCTCGATTTGGTCCATGATGCTGTTCATGCGTGCCACGATCGCCTCATAAGGCGCGGGCGAGGCCAGATCAACACCGGCCTCTTTCACCAACTCGTACGGATAGCGCGAGCCGCCGGCCCGCAGAATATTCAGATAGCGCTCCCGTGCGCCCGGCGTACCTTTCAGAATTGCGTCGGCAAACATGCTTCCAGCTGAGATCGATGTAGCGTACTGAAACACGTAGAACCGATTGTAGAAATGCGGAATGTAGGCCCACTCAACGGTGTAGAGCTCGTCAATCTTGACCACGCCCTCTTTGTCGCCGTGGTAGCGTTTGAGGATGTCGCCATAAATTTTGGTCAGCGCTTCTCCGGTCAGTGACTCGCCCTTGTCGACTTTGGCGTGAACATCACGCTCAAAGGCGGCGAACATCGCTTGCCTGAAAAAAGTGCCCCGCAGATTCTCCAGCGCAGAGTCCAGATACAACATCTTTTCACTGTCATTGCTGGCGATCTTCAGCATGTGATCGAGCAGCAGCACCTCGTTGGTGGTGGAAGCGATTTCGGCCGTGAACGTAGGGTAATCGGCGTTGATGAAGGGTTGGCTCCGGTTTGACAAATAGGAGTGCATCGCATGGCCCCACTCATGCGCCAGCGTCGAAAGCGATTCGTAGTCATCGTTGTGATTGAGCAGCAAAAAGGGATGCACGTCATAGACGGAGCCGTTCATATAGGCGCCAGAGCGTTTTCTCGGACGCGGGTAGACGTCCATCCAGCCGCTTTGGACGCCTTGCTTCATCGCGCGTGCGTAGTCTTCACCGAGCGGCTTGACCGCAGCCAGCATCAACTCGGTGCTCTGGCCTATGGGGTACTTCAAATCGCTCGAAACCATGGGCGGGTAAACGTCGTAGTAATGCATTTCACTCACACCAAGCATTTTGGCGCGCAGTTTGAAATAACGGTGCAAGGTTGGCAGATTGACTTCTGCCTGCGCCACCAAAGTGTCATAGACCGCCCTGGGTAACTTGTGGGTATCCAGCGCTTGCGTCAACGAGTCGGGGTAATTTCTGACTTTGGCCAGCGCGGCATCCTTCTTCAGCTGTTCGTAAAGCGTCACGCCAAAAGTACGCTCGAACTCTTTCCATTTACCCCAAAACGCATCAAACACCAGCTTGCGATCGGCCCGATTCTCAAGAGCGCGGTACTTGGTATAGGCCGACTGATCCACCACAATCTCGGCGCCGTCCGACAACTTGACTTTCGGCCACGGCATGTCGGCGTCTGACAGGGTGGAGTAGACCGCACCGGCGGCGCCAGTGGCCAAACTGAAATTGGCAATCAGTTGCTCTCCCTTTTGGTCCAGCGTGTGGGACGCAGCGCGCAGGATGCCGTCCAGCCAGTGGCTGTAGATGGCCGTCGACTTGTCTGCTTTGAGCAGGGCGTTCACCTTGACGCGACCGAGTTTCAAAATCTCCGGGCTGACAAATGAAGTCACTTCGTCCACATGGTTGCCCACTACATCGGCACGCTGTTTCAAATCCTGGCCAGCGGCCAGCCCCGTGTCCTCGTCAGAAAATTGCGATGCGTAGCTCGACAAGCGGTAATAGCGCTTGAGTACTTCGGCATTCAGGTCCAGACAGGTCTTGAAACGTTTGGCCGATTCCGCCAGGCGACCACTGCACGATGCCAGAACTTTCAGTTGTTGCTCAAGCGTGGCTGCATCCTTGTCCCAATCGGTCTGGGTCGCATATAAATCTTTCAGGTTCCACCGGTCGGCTTCCTGCTCGGCACCCAAGACGGATGAAGCCGCGGCCGTTATCAAGGCAAGAATGGCAACTGGAAAGTGTTTTTTCATGGCGGTAAATGCGACTGCGCGCAGGGTTGACTGGCTCCATCATCCCAGAATATCTATTGCCTTGCTGCGCGCGTGTTCCGGCAGAGTACAGGCCGACTACCCGTTGCCACGATCCTCTACTCACCCAGCTTCAGGCTATCCTCGCAGCCATGAACCGGCAAACAAAATTGACTGCACAGGAACTGAGTGAACTGGCTGATCGTACTTTGGCCTACTACAACCAGCACGCCGATGACTTCTTTATTGGCACACGAGACCACGACGTCAGCCAGAACATGGCCGCCCTGCTGCAATTTATCGAAGGCATGGCACCGTTCACTATTCTGGACTTTGGCTGCGGTCCGGGCCGCGATCTTAAAGTTTTCAGGGAGCGTGGCCATACTGCGGTGGGACTGGAAGGTGCTGCACGTTTTGCCGAAATGGCGCGTACCTACAGCGGCTGCGAGGTATGGCAGCAGGATTTTCTTGCGCTTGATTTGCCAGCCAGCCATTTTGATGGTGTGTTTGCCAATGCCTCCCTGTTTCACGTGCCCGGTCAGGCGCTGCCACGGGTCTTGTCGGAGTTGCACGCCACGCTCAAACCGGCAGGCGTTTTGTTCAGCTCCAACCCAAGGGGCAACAACGACGAGGGCTGGAACCGGCAGCGCTACGGCGCATATCATGATCTGGCAAACTGGCACCGCTACATGACGGCGGCTGGTTTTGTCGAGCTGATGCATTTTTACCGGCCACCCGGCTTGCCCCTTGAGCAGCAACCCTGGCTGGCCAGCGTATGGCGAAAAGCGCCGTTGCCGGCGCCTGATTAGAAGGACTTTGGCAGGGCCGTTGCTATCATTCAGTTGAAATCCTCCGGAAGCACTGCTCATGTCCATGGTTCACCTGGCGCTTCGTCGTCCCTACACCTTCATCGTGATGGCGCTGCTGATCGTGTTGGCGACACCTTTTGCGCTGCTCAGCATGGCGACCGATATTTTTCCGGAAATCAATATCCCGGTCGTCAGCATCATCTGGAACTACGGTGGCCTGTCGGCGCAGGAAATGGGACAACGCATTGCTGGCCAGAGCGAACGCGGTCTGACGACCACGGTTAGCGACATCGAGCACATCGAGTCGCAATCGCTTGCCGGTGTCACGGTCATCAAGGTGTTCTTCCAGCCCACTGCCAACATCCAGACGGCCATCGCCCAGGTGGTTGCCTCGATGCAAACGCAGGTGCGCCAGTTGCCGCCCGGCATCACGCCGCCGCTGGTGATCAAGTACTCGGCCTCCAGCATCCCGGTGGTGCAACTTGCGTTGTCCAGCCCGACGCTGCCCGAACAAGCCGTGTTCGACGCGGCGGTCAACACGCTGCGCCCGCAGCTCATCACCATCCCGGGCGCGGCTGTGCCCTTTCCCTACGGTGGCAAGAACCGGTTGATCTCGGTTGACCTTGACACCGCCGCGCTACAGGCGCGCGGACTGTCACCGGCCGATGTCGTCAACGCGATCAACCTGCAAAACCTGATTCTGCCCTCGGGCACCGCCAAGTTCGGCGGCACCGAGTACACGGTCAAGATGAATGGCTCGCCCGACACCATCGCGGGCTTGAGCGACCTGCCAGTGCGCACGGTTGGCAGCGCCACCACCTATCTGCGCGATGTGGCGCAGGTGCGCGACGGCTTCTCGCCGCAGACCAACATCGTGCGCCAGGACGGCGCGCGCGGCGTGCTGCTGTCGGTATTGAAGAACGGCGGCGCCTCCACGCTGGACATTGTGGCGAACCTGAGAGCGCTGTTGCCGCGCGTGGCGCAAGTACTGCCGCCGGATGTCAAGGTCACGCCCCTGTTTGACCAGTCGGTTTTTGTCAAGGCGGCAGTGACGGGGGTGGTCGTTGAGGCACTGATCGCTGCTGCGCTGACCGCCGCCATGGTGTTGCTATTCCTGGGCAATTGGCGCAGCACTTTGATCATCGCGCTGACCATTCCACTGTCAATCCTGGCCTCGATCCTGGTGCTGAAGATGCTCGGCGAAACGCTGAACCTGATGACCTTGGGCGGTCTGGCGCTGTCGGTCGGGATTCTGGTCGACCAGGCGATCGTGACGATCGAGAACATCGAGCGCCACCTGCACATGGGCGCGCCTATTTTTGAAGCGATCGAGACCGGCGCCGGAGAAATTGGCGTCGCCGCCTTCGTCTCGACGTTGTGCATTTGCATTGTGTTTGTGCCGATGTTTTTCCTGTCGGGCGTGGCGCGCTTTCTGTTCGTGCCGATGGCCGAAGCCGTGGTGCTGGCGATGATCGCGTCCTATCTGCTATCGCGCACACTCGTTCCCACGCTGGTGCTGCTGTTGATGAGCAACACCAGCGTGGCGGCCACCACAACCCGGGTCAATTTGCTACAAAAGCTGTACCGTGCCTTCGACCGCCGTTTCGAACGTGTGCGCCGCACCTACACGCTGGCGCTGTCTGCGCTGCTAACGCAGCGGCGCGGTTTCGCACTCTTGTTCATGGGCTTTTGCCTGGTGTCGTGCCTGCTGGTGCCTCTGCTGGGGCGCGACTTCTTCCCAAGCGTCGACGCCGGTCAGATTCGCCTGCACATGCGCGCGCCGACCGGCACCCGCATTGAGGAGACCGCGCGCCTGGCCGACGCTGTCGAAGTCGTCATCCGCGAGATCATCCCGAGCGACCAGTTGGAGACGATTCTTGACAACCTGGGTGTGCCCAACAGCGGCATCAATTTGTCATACAGCAACGCCGGCACCATCGGCACGCTGGACGGCGAGATCCTGCTGTCGCTGCGCGAAGGTCACGCCCCGACCGAGCGTTTCGTCACGCGCCTGCGCTCCGAGTTGCCACGACGTTTTCCCGGCATCGAATTCTTCTTTCAGCCGGCCGACATCGTGACGCAGATCCTCAACTTCGGGTTGCCGGCGGCGATTGACGTGCAGTTCACTGGCGCCGACGTCGCCGCCAATGCGCAACTGGCTGCCGAGTTGACCCAGTCGATCCGGCATATCCCGGGTGCGGTGGATGCCCATGTGCACCAGCGGCTCAACGCGCCGGCACTGAATATGCAAATGGACCGCAGCCGCTTGCAGCAGATGGGCCTGTCCGCCGCCAACGTCGGGCAAAACGTGCTGATCTCGCTCTCCGGCAGTTCGCAAACGGCGCCCGCCTTCTGGCTCAACCCGCAAAATGGCGTGGTCTACAACATCGCGGTGCAAACCCCGCAATACCAGGTCGATTCACTCGACGCCTTGCTCAACATGCCGGTCGGCAACGGAGCCGGGCCGGCGGCTGGCGCCACCGGCAGCACGCAACTGCTGGGCAACTTGGTGGAGGTGACGCCGAGCCAGATGGTGGCGGTGGCTTCGCGCTACAACATCCTGCCAGCTGTCGATGTCTTTGTCAGCGTTCAGGGCACCGATCTGGCGAGCGTGGCCAATCGGGTCGAGACTTTGGTGGATCAGATCCGGCCCAAGCTGCCGCGCGGCAGTCAGGTGGTGCTGCGCGGCCAGGTCGAAACCATGCAGACGTCATTCGTCGGGCTGGGCGTCGGGCTCATGATGGCCATCGTGCTGGTGTACCTGCTGATCGTTGTCAACTTCCAGTCGTGGATCGATGCACTGGTCATCATCGCCGCGCTGCCTGCGGCACTGGCCGGCATTGCCTGGACACTGTTTATCACCGGCACCACACTGAGCGTGCCGGCGCTGACGGGCGCCATCATGACCATGGGCGTGGCGACTGCCAACAGCATTCTGCTGATCTCGTTTGCGCGCCAGCGCCAGGACGCCGGTGTGTCACCGCTGGCGGCGGCACTCGAGGCTGGCGCGACCCGCATCCGGCCAGTGCTGATGACCGCGTTGGCGATGATCATTGGCATGATCCCGATGGCACTCGGCCTGGGTGAGGGCGCCGAGCAGAACGCACCGCTGGGCCGTGCTGTTATCGGTGGCCTGCTATTCGCGACAGTGTCCACGCTGTTCTTCGTGCCGGTGGTGTTTGCAGGTGTGCATCAGCGCCGGGCGCGGCGCCAGGCAGTGCGCGCAATGCATCCTATCGTTCCTCATCCCCAGGAGACTTGAGTCATGACCGAACAACGCCATTCGGCCCTGGGATTGCACCCCATTGAAGTCAATCCGGGCGAGGAGCACGTCGAACTGCTCAAGCGTCGGCAGATCTTGCGCCGAACCTGGATCGCCGCCCTCGTCATACTGGTGTTGCTGGCAATCGGTGCCGGCCGCACGGTCCTCAGCCGGATGGCGAATGCGCGCGCGCTGGACGCCAGCAGCGCCGAGCAGGCCACACAATATGTGAAGACCACAGTGGCCAGGCGCAACGCGGCCGGCCAGACCTTGAACCTGCCCGGCACCTTGCAGGGTTTCGTGCAGTCGCCCATCGCAGCGCGCGCCACCGGCTACCTGAAACGCTGGAGCAAGGACATTGGCGCCAAGGTCGCAAAGGGCGAGCTGCTGGCCGAGATCGAGACGCCCGAAATCGACCAGCAACTGAGCCAGGCGATTGCCGCGCGCGAGCAGGCGGCCTCCAACCTGTCGCTCGCCAGGAGCACGGCCGAACGCTGGGAAGGTTTGCGCAAAAAGGACGTGGTGTCGCAACAGGATCTGGATGAGCGGCGCAGTGCTGTCGCCCAGTCGCTGGCCTTTCTGGCCGCGGCCGAAGCCAACGTACAGCGCCTGCGCCAGTTGGAGGACTTCAAGCGTGTGGTGGCGCCGTTTGCCGGAGTGATCACGCGGCGCAATGTCGATGTTGGTGACCTGATTGACAGCTCGCGTTTGCTGTTCATACTGTCGCAGACCGACCCGCTGCGCGTCTATGTCAACGTGCCACAGGCCTATGCCCAATTGGTCAAGATCGGCCAGCAAGTCGTGGTCACGCAGGCCGAGTTGCGCGGCCAGCGTTTTCTCGGACAAGTGGCTCGTACCTCGGCGTCAATCGATGCCGTTACGCGCACGATGCAGCTTGAAGTGACCCTGACCAATCACGATGGTCACCTGCTACCCGGCACCTATGTGCAGGTAGCGCTACCGCTGCAGGCGAGCCAGTCGCTGGTGGCACCGACCAACACGCTGTTGTTCCGCAGCGCTGGCACGATGATCGCGGTAGTCGATGCGCAAGGCCACGTAACGCTACGCCGGGTCAGTGTCGGACGCAACTACGGCGCTGAATTCGAGGTGCTGGACGGCATCAGCGAGACCGACCGCATCGTGCTCAATCCGCCGGATTCGCTGGCCGATGGTCAGGTTGTTGTGCTGGCGAGCGACAAGGATCGCAAGTGATCGCGCGGCCTGCAAGCCTTGCAGTCTGCGTTTCACTATTGTTTGGCTGCGCGGCTGGGCCCGAGTACCAAAAGCCTGCGCTTGAGCTACCGCTCAGCTGGAAGGTCGAAGCGCCCTGGCGTGAAGGCCGACCCGACGACACGGCCAGCAAGGGGCCGTGGTGGCAGCGGTTTGGTGATGCCGAACTTGACGCACTCGAACAGCGGGCAATTGCCAACAGCCCGACGCTGGCCATGGCCCAGGCGCGACTGGCGCAAGCACGCTCGGCACTGGCGGCGACCACGGCCAGTGTGCTGCCGCAGATCGGTTTGAGTGAGCGCGCCGCACGCCAGAAGATTTCCGCCAACCGGCCATTGAGCAATTACGCCAGTCCCAATTTCTCCACCGTCCAAAACGAGCTGAGCGTGGCAATGACGGTGAACTACGAAGTCGATCTGGCCGGGCGCGTGCAGCAGTCCATAGCGGGTGCCCAAGCTTCGCTCGCGCAATCGGTAGCTGACCTCGAAAACACCCGCTTGCTGCTGACAGCCGATCTGGCGACCAACTATTTCAACCTGCGTGAAATCGATACCGAACTTGACGTGCTGGGGCGCGCCATCGGTTTGCAGCAGCGCGCGCTCGAACTGGTGAATGCGCGCCATGAGCTTGGCGCCGCAACCGGCCTGGACCTGGCCCAACAGCAAGCACTGCTGGACACGACGCTGGTGCAGCTTGACCTGCTGCGCCGCCAACGCGGCCAGTTTGAGCATGCCGTGGCAACACTGGCCGGCATTGCGGCGCCACAGTTCACGCTGGTGCCCAACCAGCGCGAAGTGACCACGCCGCCGGTGCCGCTAGGGGTTCCTTCTGATGTGCTGCAGCGCCGCCCCGACATCGCCGCGGCGGAACGTGCCATGGCCGCCGCCAACGCGCAGATCGGCGTCGCCAACGCAGCTTTTTATCCGAGCATCATGTTGGGGTCGGCCCTCGGAGTCGATAGCCGGGAACTCACGACCCTGTTCGACGCGCCAAGCGTGTTGTGGTCGCTGGGCCTGTCGGCCGCGCAAACCTTGTTCGACGGTGGGCGCACCCGTGCCAACGTCGCATTCGCTGGCGCCGGGTACGCTGCGACGGTGGCGAACTACCGGCGTGTGGTGCTGGCTGCGATGCAGGAAGTCGAGGACGGTATCACCGGACTGGCTGCGCTGGACCACGCAGCGCTTCAGGCGCACAAGGCAGTCGCCAGTGCGCGTCGGGTGCTCGACATGACGACGGCACGTTACGAGGGTGGCGCATCCACCTACTTCGACGTCATCACGGCACAGCAATCGCTGCTCGCCAACGAGCGCCAGGCCGCCCAGTTGTTAGGCCAACGACTGGTGACCTCGGTATTTTTGATCAAGGCGCTGGGTGGTGACTGGCAGGGTAGCGCAAATGCAACCTCAAAGACTGACACCGCGACTGAATGAAGTCAGCGCCCTGAGGATGACAAAGCCCAGGACGGCAGCATCGAAGCCAACACGCCGTCTTTGAGGACCAGTTGATGGTAGATGGCGGCGCTGGCGTGAAGCCCGGCGGCCCAAAGAATGGCGTCACCCAGCCAGGTATGAAGGGTGGCAATCGTGGCGCCGGTGTCGTGCGACAAGCCCAGACGCGGCGCAATCTGCACGCCCGCCAGAAGTGTCAGTGGAAGGACTGGGCCACGAATCCGTAGCGAGTCGACGCGTGTTGTTCCATCTGGATTCTCATATTTCGTTATGAGATGGTAACCCCACGGTGAGTCAGCTCTTCTTGCCCGCCGCCGTGTACATCTCGCTGGCCGGCACCATGCGGCCATGCAATGGCAGGATGCGCTCCACCTGAAGGTTCAGGCGTTCGATGTTCTGGACCAGGTTAAGGGTTACTTCACTCGGCTTGGCCGGTGCTGGCGCGTTGGGTGGTCCGGGTGTATACGCGTCGGCTTCGATCAGTATTTTTTCCTGCGGCAGATACACCATCATGAAGCCCTGGGCGTGCAGGCTGCCTTCGATGTAATAGACCTCCACCACACGCTCGCCATCGGTGAATGTGCGTTTGCCACCGATACCGCTGATCACCGCATTTTTGCCGGACCTTTGCATCGCATCGGGATTGATCCGGTTCGGGTTGGCCAGGATGCGCTCGAAGTAGGGCTTGGCCGAATCGCTGGTGACCAGCGTGATGCCGTCGGCCACGGCCGTTCGCAAGCCACCTGAATGGTCGAAGTGATGATGCGAATTGAGCACATAGCGAATCGGTTTGCCGTTGCCCAGTTTTTTCACTTCAGCCAGCAGCGGCTGGGCACGGCCGTCCCATAGCGGGCTTTCCACCAGCATCATGTGGTCCTTCATTTCGATGGCAACGCTGTTGTGCGAGCCACCGGCCATGAACCACACGCCAGGGGCGGCCTGGTCCGCTGTTACCCGCTCCGTAGCAGCCATGACCAGTGCCGGAACTTCAATCGTGGCAGGCACATTCGGCTTGACCTCGTCCACCGCCAGTTCCAGCACCGGGAAGCCACCCAGGCTCTGGCGAATGCGCATTGGAAATTTGACGCCGCCAAAATCGCGGTAGTCCGAAAAGCTGATGACCGATGCGGTGTCGCCCAATACCGGATTGGGTTGGAGAGATTCAATCTGTTCCACCAGACCGGCTGGGTTGATCAGCGCCGTGGCACTGAAGTGGCCCGGCACCGTAAACGACACTGCTGCCATGGACCTGCCAGCGTTGCTGCGCATTTCGAGCGTCGCTTTGTTGGCGAGTGCGGCCTTAATGACGCCATGCGGTGTGGTCCACAGGTCGTGAACGCGTCCGTCCAGCGACGATGCAGCCGCAATCGGCGCCGGCCCGGCCATGTTCCAGGCAAAACCGCCGCGCATCAAGCCGACGGTGCGTTGCTCCCCCATGCCCATCAGCGGTACCGCACCACCACCGCTTGGCTCGGCGCGGCTGCGCGCAGCGTCCTCACGAAAAGCGACATTGTCATAGTCGGCAAGGCGCGAAAAGCTGGAGTAATTGATCGTCGGCCATGCATTTCCAGGTTCATAGGCCTGGCCAAAAGTTGCGCCGCTGCCGCTGCCGGAAAACGAAATACTGTGCAGAGTCGTGCCGCCCATCGCCAGGTTGGCGCGCGTCAGCACAGCATCGGCATTTTCAGAGGGCACACTGGCACATGACGCCAGGGAGGCGACGGTCACCGCTAAAACCGCTGACCGACCGAGTGCGCTCAAATAAGAGAGTTGCATGCTTGTCTCCACTGGTTCATTTCAAACTCCCTTGATCAAGGCAATCGCTGCACCCAGCGGATCCAGAAGGACGGCAAACCGCCCGATATTGGGAATATCCGTCGGCGCTACCAGGGTCTGTTTGGCACCCAGCCTGGTGGCTTTGGCGACAGCGGCGTCGCAATCAGCTACATGCACGTAGGGCAACCAGTGCGCCGGTACCCGCATGTCGGCAGGTTGCTGCATAACGCCGGCGCGCGGCCTTCCACTAGTGTCCTTGAGCACGTAATAAGTGCCCTGCGGCCCCATGTCCATGGCGTCATGGCTGAAGCCAAAAACCTTTTCATAAAAAGCCACGGCGGCGGCGGCGGCGGGGCTGAACAACTCGTTCCAGAACCAGCCACCGACTGGTGTTTTCTCCGCGTCCGGCGGGTCGCTCCGGGCGCCTTTCCACAGGCTCACGGCGGCGCCTGTCGGGTCGGCAATCACGGCGGCGCGGCCAACATCACCAAAGTCAACCGGTGGCATCAACCCTTTGGCGCCGGCGGCTGTGGCGGCGGCAAAACTGCGGTCCACATCCGTCACCGCCAAATACGAACCCCAGTGGCTGGGCACCCCTGGCTCGCCACTGCGAAAACCACCAATCGCGTCGGCACCGTTCATGATCATGTCGTAGGGCCGCTCGCCCATCGGCACTGATTGAAAGCTCCAACCACACAGCGCACCATAAAAGTCGCGCGCTTTTCCGACGTCGTTGGACACGTGTTCGAACCAGACAAACTTTCCGGGCAGGTAACTCATGCTGATCTCCTTCGGTTTAAAAAAATGCTTTCGCCGTATGGCGCTACGCTACTGGGGACTGGTGCTGGTAAAGCTGACGCGCTGGCGCAACAGGTTTTGCGCGCGCAACACATTGGGGTAATTGGCCATCAACTGGCCGCCTTCGGTCATGAACTGCAGGTAGGCCAGAATCGGTGCCACGAACAAGTCGGCAGCTGAGATCCTGGCGCCAGCCAGGAAGTCACCACTGCCATAGGCCTTGTCGAGCGCCGCCAGCTGGTCTGGCATCTCCTGCAAGGCCGCATCGATCACACCGCGGTCCGGCTTGCCGCCCTCGCCCCTGGGAAAAATAATCTGCAACACATAGCGTTTGACCATGGTGTCGTAGTAGTAACCATTGACGGCGCTGATCCACTGTGCGCAGCGCGTGCGGTCCAGGATGCTGCCCGGCCGCAATACAGAGCCCGAATCAAAACACTCGTCCAGGTAGTTCACGATGGCCGCGGTTTCCCAGATCTCAATGTCCCCATCACGCAACGCCGGAATCCGGCCAAACGGATGCACCGCCAATAGTTCGGCGGAGCGCGGTGCACACATTTGCATGCTGTACGCCACCTCCTTTTCGGCCAGCGCCATACGCACGGTGCGGGTATAGGTGCTGCGTGCATCTCCCAACAGGGTGAGGGTGCCGGCGCTGCCACGCGGGTCCAACGAGTCGTTGAGCCGGTTGAAAGTGGAGGCCCAACCCTGCTGGTGAGCGTCGCGTGCCGCTGCGGCCGGGAAACCACCGTGCGCCATGTGCAGCTCGGTGCCACCATCCTTCTCGCTCAGGCTTACTTCAATCAGCGTCACGACGTTTGGCATCGGACTGTTCTCACCCTCCCACTGCCAGCTATAAACCAGTCTTGAAGGGCGCTGCAGTTGCTTGTAGTGTCCGCCAACGGCAACGACGCTGCCGTCTCTGGATTGCAGTTCAACGCGCCAGGCGCCGCCCTCCCGGGGGTCGACTTGCGCAGTGCGCACCTGCATGCCGCGCGGCCCCATCCAGGCGGCTAGCCCGGCTTGGGTGGCAAAGGCGTCGAACACTTTTTCGCGCGGTGCGCGGATAAAACGTGAGAGGCTAAGCGTGAAAGTCTCTGGAGCGTTCATGATGACTTCTTCTTCCTGGTAAGCGGGGCACGGCGGGCACCGTCTGGCGGCCGCACCCCACGCGGTCGCCGGGTAGATCGGGGACTTGTCGCCGATGATCCAGTTGGCGCGGCAGGTGGTCCATCAACCTGTTCGAGCACCTCAATCAACCGGTCCAGGCTCTGCTCCCAAAATGCGCGGTAGGGTGACAGCCAACTATCGGCCAAACGCAGCCCAGGAGGATTGAGACGGCAGATGCGCCATTGGGCGTTGACCTTGCGCTCAATCAGTCTGGCATTCTCCAGCACGCGCAGGTGGCGCGAGATAGCTGCCCCGGAGATGGCAAACGGTTTGACCAGGTCGCCGACACTGGTTTCTCCTCGCGCCAGCCGTGCCAGAATGGCGCGCCGGGTCGGGTCTGCCAAAGCCGAGAAGGTGACGCTGAGGGGATCAGACAACTGCGGGCTCATGACTTCATTTAACTAACTCGTTAAATGAAAGTCAAACGGGTATTTTTTAGACCCTGTGCACGTCGCGGGTACCGGAAGAAAACGACACCGCCTGCCATGAATCTTTCCCGAAATGATGACAGGCCAAACCCCGTTCAGGATGTCGGGGGATCTGGCTACTGGGGCACTCAGCTCCGCGGCTGTCCCCCGTCCTTCGGACTCCTCCTTTATGCCGCTGCGCTGATTACGCGGTGAGGATCTGGCCGCTGGGGCACTCAGCTCCGCGGCTGTCCCCCGGCCTGCGGACTCCCCCTTTATGCCGCTGCGCTGAGTACGCGGTGAGGATCTGGCCGCTGGGGCACTCAGCTCCGCGGCTGTCCCCCGTCCTTCGGACTCCTCCTTTATGCCGCTGCGCTGAGCGCCCCAGCAGCCAGATCTTGCGCGCAGTGTTGGTACCGGAAATACGCAAACCACCGACGCTCGCCGCCGAGGGCGATGCAGTGGGTAGCGTAGTATGGACTTGAGGTTTTGCCAAATAGAGGAGGAGGCCGCAGGCCGGGGGACATTTGCGCAGCTACCCGCTGCATCGCCCTCGGCCCACACGCGCCCACTGCATCGCCCTCGGCCCACATGTGCGGCCCTCAGTCCTTGACTGGCGAAAGCAATCTGCCTCAAGCCGGCTTGCTTAGCACGGTGTCGTGAACTTCGGAACTCAACAGTTAGCCGACGGCCTTCATTTCAAACTACTTATTGCGCTCCTGACCACGCTCGTCACCTTTCTCGCGTTCCTTGGCCGGTCCTTGCTGTGGCCGCTGTCTTTGCTCCTGCCCGGCCGACTCTCGCTGGTGTGGCTGGCCAGCCGAACCGCCCTGCTCCGATCTCTGCTGCGGTGCCGACGCTCTGGGTAAACCCTGCTCCTGGTAGTGCTGCCTTGCGACGTTGTCACGCGGCTGATAACGGTAATTTTGACCCTGAATCGAACGCTGTTGCTCGACCTGCGGATAACGCTCGCCGGAGTAGCGCTGCTGGTAGCGCGGCAGCGGCGCGGGGGCCGGCGTTGCACGGCGGTTCCAGCGGTCCCAGCCATTGCGCTGGCGTTCCCAATCGTTGCCCCAATGTTCACCCCAGCGCGGTGGTGCATCCCCACGCCAGCCGCGAAAGTATCCAGGAGGGTTGCGGTAATACCGCACCGGGATGCGCAGCACGTACAGCGGCACAAACTCTGGCCCGACCAACCCCCAGGGACCGTTGTACCAGGAGCTGGTGTACCAGTTGTCCCCTTGATAGACCCAGTACATGCCGTCGTAAAAGAAAAAGTTGGAGTTCAGTTGCGGCGCGTAGTAAACCGGGTAACCGGGTACCGCGACCAACTGCGGATAGAGCGGCATGTTGATGCCAATGCTCACACCAGGAATTCCGATACCGATGCTCACCTGGGCGACGGCTGACGTCATTGACCCCAGCAACATGCAAAACACAATCCACAAGTAGCGCATTTTCTGTCCTCCAAAAATTGCTCTGGCATGGATTATCCGCCGCGGCCTCGAACAATCAGTGCGTTATCGCACAGACATGGCGGGTCTACCGGACTACTTTGCGGCTAACTCAAAGTCATGGCAATGAAGCCGTTTGGAATGAACCGGCTAGACCGTCACAAAGTCGATAAAGCCGCGCTCCACATTGGCTGCCACCAACTTGACACGAACCTTGTCGCCAACCCTGAGTCGATTCGCGCCCCTCGCCAGCTTGCCCTCGGCTGGCGGGGCGAACACCCGAACCCAAACGCCACGCTCGGAGCTGCCGGTCACGATGGCGTCAAAACGCTGACCGACGCGCGACTCCAGCAGCAGCGCCGCTTCCGACTTGCGCATCTGCCGCTCCACCTTCTGGGCCGCGTCTTCCTGCTGCGTGCAATGCCGGGCCAGCTCAATCAGTTCCGTGTTCGAGTAGGGTGGTGGCAAATCCTGCAGCGCGGCCTTGACCAGTCGTGAAGTAATCAGGTCGGGGAAACGCCGGTTCGGCGCGGTGGAATGGGTGTAGTCGCGCACTGCCAGACCAAAGTGGCCGATCGGCGGACCACCGGGCGTCTCAACCACATACTCGCCGCGGCCCATGAGCTTGACGATGACCAGCGACAGATCCGGAAAGCGCAGCGGATCCATCTGATGACGCTTCGCCAGAAAGGCTTCCAGCGCTTTGGAATCAGGCTCGGATGGCAGTGCTTCGCCGTATTCCTTGGCGACCGCCACGATGCGCAGCCAGCGCTCGGGCGAGCGCACCA
>Ga0194060_10000664_pt1 | contig 24917 bp, 24 predicted proteins | sample SepL225m_MetaG_FD_163427 | JGI IMG/M metagenome (GOLD analysis project Ga0194060, IMG submission 163427) | Anoxic zone freshwater microbial communities from boreal shield lake in IISD Experimental Lakes Area, Ontario, Canada - Sep2016-L222-5m | ecosystem: Environmental > Aquatic > Freshwater >... | reverse complement strand
TTTGCGGCAGTTCGGTGAATGATTACGAACAAGGGCTCATTAAAAAACATGAATTCACCCGTCCGGAAAAAGAACTGGACCGGATCAATCATATCAAGATCACGGGTGCACAAACCGGTAATGTTTTCATTGCCTATAAACAAGTACCTGAGATAGACAAACTGATCGATGGCTGGAAAAATGACCGGAGTCCGGTATACGATTTTACAGCCGACGATGGCATACAACATACCATCTGGATCGTAAATGATGATGATACCATCACAGAGATCACGCGGCTCTTTAAAGAACTGGTACCCTGTACTTATATTGCCGACGGACATCACCGTGCAGCATCGGCGGCCAAGGTAAGAACCACGCTGGGACAGGCGATCACGCCCGCCTCCAACTATTTCTTAACAACGCTCTTCCCTTCCAACCAGTTGTCCATCATGGATTATAACCGGGTGGTAAAAGACCTGAATGGCTTGAGTGATGAACGTTTCCTGGAAGCCCTCAAAGAAAATTTTACGGTAACCACTGTAGATAAAGCTTTTTCACCCGCTGCTTTACATCAGTTTGGTATGTACCTGGGCGGACAATGGTACCAACTTACAGCTATGCCAAACCGTTATACAACAGATCCTATTGGAGTATTAGATGTTACCATCCTGCAGAATAATTTGCTTGATCCGGTGTTGGGGATCAAAGACCAGCGTACCGATACCCGCATTGATTTTGTGGGCGGGATCCGGGGTTTACTGGAACTGGAAAGAAGGGTGAACAGCGGTGAAATGGCGGTAGCGTTCAGTCTGCACCCCGTAAGCATACAGCAATTATTCGATATCGCCGACTCGGGAAATGTAATGCCGCCCAAAAGCACCTGGTTTGAACCCAAGTTGCGGGATGGTTTGCTGACCCATTTAACCGATACCGTTAATTTATGATCCGTTCATTAACTTTATAGTGGCCCGGAGGTCACCTGCACCATGATCAAAAAAATGAAACGCCTGTTTACTGTGCTTACTCTATTGCTGATAGGCGTTAACGTTAGTGCCCAGGATGCGAAACAATTGCATGAAACGGCCCGAACCTTCATGCTGCAAAAAGATTTTTCTAATGCCATTTTGGTGTTGAATCGTGCCATGCAGATGGATCCCAAAGACCTGGAGATCGCCAAAGACCTATCGCTCAATTATTATTTTGCCAAAGATTACACTAAGGCACTCGATATCATGAAGCCCCTGCTCGATCGCGAAGATGCCGATGACCAGTGCTTTCAGATCGCCGGAGATATTTATCTGGCGCTTGATCAAACAAAGGAATGCGACAAGCTGTATAAGAAAGGATTGAAAAAATTCCCGGCCAGCGGACCCTTGTACAATGAATTGGGTTTATTGCTTTGGGCGCAGAAAGATTTCAGCGCCATTAAACAATGGGAAAAAGGAATTGAGACCGATCCCGGCTTTTCAAAGAATTATTTTAATGCCACACGATATTATTTTTTCACGACCGACAAAGTATGGAGCATTTTATATGGTGAGATATTTCTGAACATTGAACCCCAGAGTCCCAGTACCGTTGAGATCAGGAATATCTTATTAGAAAGTTATAAGAAACTTTTTTTGGATGTTGATCTGGAAAAGAACAATGTCAGTAAGAATGATTTCACTGCTGCTTTCATTCATACCATGAATGCCCAAACTTCCTTGGCAGCAGGGGGTATCAATACTGAATCACTTACCATGATCAGAACCCGGTTCATTCTTGATTGGCAAGAAAATTATGCCGATAAATTCCCTTTTCGGTTATTTGATCATCAGCAGCAATTATTACAAGAAGGACTCTTTGACGCATACAACCAATGGATTTTCACCGCTGTACAAAACCTGCCGCAATATCAAAACTGGACAGAATCTCATGCCACCGAATATAATGAACTGATGCGCTTTCAGAATGGCCGAATTTTTAAAATTCCCACCGGCCAGTATTATCACTGATCAAAATAATTGCATATTTTACCCCTATAGGGAAATGGTATTTTTTTCATTACCTTGTTGCACAAAACATTTTGTTATGGAAGAACAACGGGATGAGAAACTTTGGCAGATCGCCAGGCGCAGGGCCGAGTTTATGGATAGCCTGCGCAGTTATTTTGTAATATCACTGATCCTATGGGGCATTTGGTATTTTACCGCGGGCAGACGAGGCATAAATGTAGACATGCCCTGGCCCATCTGGCCTAGTTTTTTTATGGGTGTTGCCTTGCTGATCAAATACCTGAAAGCCTATAACACTGATAAGGATACACTTACTCAAAAAGAGTATGATAAGCTGAAGAGCAGAAATTAATTATTTACTTCACTACCGATTGCTTGCTATGAATGAACATTCCAGAATCTTCGATTGTATCGCCTTCCAACTTCAGCATTTCCCTAAGTCGGATATGCTGGCCGGAAAAGAAAATGGGGTATGGCAAAAATATTCCACTGCTGAAGTACAGATCCTTGTGAACAAACTCAGTGCCGGGTTATTACGATTAGGCGTAAGCGGTAGTGATATGACCGTTGAAAAGCAAGACAAGATCGCCCTGATCTCTAAGAACCGCCCTGAATGGCTGTTACTGGATATGGCCTGCCAGCAGATCGGCGCCCTGCTTTGCCCCATCTACCCCACTACCAATATCAATGAACTGGAATTCATATTTAATGATGCCACGGTGAAGTATGCATTTGTGAGTGGCATGGAAATCTTGGATAAAGTAAACAATATCCGCGATAGAGTACCCAGCCTGCTCAATGTGTTCAGTTTTGACGAATTACCAGGGGTTGAACATTGGTCAAAGATCACCGACCCGGTAGAAGCCCTTGACCTGGTAAAACTGGAAGATGTAAAACAAACCATTTTGCCCGAGCATTGTGCCACCATCATTTACACATCCGGTACCACCGGTACGCCAAAAGGCGTGATGCTGAGTCATCACAATATTGTAACCAATGTGATCTCTGCAAAATCATCCTTCCCGTTTGCCGATGCACCCAACAACAGGGCGTTGAGTTTTTTACCCCTCAACCATATTTTTGAGCGGATGGTAAGCTATATCTATATCAACAGTGCCATCTCCATTTATTATGCAGAAAGCTTTGATACCATTGGCGAAAATTTAAAAGATATAAAGCCCAGTATGTTTTGCACCGTTCCCCGCTTGCTGGAAAAAGTATATGAAAAGATCATGGCGGTTGGAGCAGAACTCACAGGCATCAAAAAGAAATTATTTTATTGGGCAGTGGCGTTGGCCGACCGATATGATAACAATAAAAGCAACGGCCTCTGGTATAACCTGCAGTTGGCCATCGCCAATAAACTCGTATTCAGCAAATGGCGCGAGGGGCTGGGCAATAATATAGAAACGGTAGTAACCGGCGGAGCCGCCTGTCAGGTAAGACTGATCCGGATCTTTACTGCCGCCAAGATTCCGATCTATGAAGGATATGGACCTACAGAGAATAGTCCGCTGATCAGCGTGAACTGCAGAAAAAAAGGCGGAACAAAATTTGGTACCGTAGGATTGGTAGCAGAAGGGCAGCAGGTAAAACTGGAAGCCGATGGAGAGATTTGTGTAAAAGGCCCCAGTGTAATGATGGGTTATTACAAACGGCCCGACCTCACCGCCGAAGCCATCATTGACGGATGGCTGCATACCGGTGATATTGGTGTATTTGAAGATGGTAAATATTTAAAGATCACCGATCGCAAAAAAGAATTATTCAAAACCAGTGGCGGAAAATATGTGGCTCCTCAACCGATCGAAAATAAAATGAAAGAATCGCCATTTGTTGAACAGATGATGGTGGTGGGTGCCGAACAAAAATTCGTGGGCGCATTGATCGTTCCTTCCATTCCCAATTTAAAAGAGTGGATGCAATTGAAAGGGATCAATTTTACCACCATTGAAGATGCGATTCACAATCCCAAGGTACTGGGTCTTTACCGCGAACTGATCGATTCGTTCAATAAATTCTTCAACCATGTGGAACAGATCAAAAAATTTGAGTTGGTGCCACATGAGTGGACAATAGAAACGGGTGAGCTTACGCCCACCCTAAAACTTAAACGTAAAGTGATCATGGAAAGATATAAAAATGCAATCGATAGGATGTACAATTGATCGCTGATAAGTGTTTTATTAAACCAACTCATTTTCCAACGCATACCTGATCAACTGAGCATTGGAATCGATATGCATTTTCTCAAATATCTTATACTTGAAGGTGGTGATGGTACTGGTACACAGTTTCAATTCCTGAGTGATCTCTGAAACCGACCTGCCCAGTGCCAGTAACTGAAACACCATGAATTCCCTGTTTGAAAGTGACTCGTGTAAGGGCTTTTGACTATCATAGGAAAATGCTTCTGCCATTTTTTCGGCTACCGACTGGGTAATAAATTTATGCCCGCTCATTGCTTTTTCAATAGCTTCTACCAACTGCAGATGCAAACTGTCGTTGCAAATATGAGCTGAAACATTTGCTTTATACGCTTGTAAAGCATAGCGATCCTCGGAGTAAACACTAGTAACAATGACCGGTAGTTTTGAATAAGTTTTCTTAATCTTCCCAACCAGTTCAATAGCATGATGCTCGGATATGCATATCGCCATAATCAGCAGGTCCCATTCCTGCGATCCCAACTTGTCCATCATTTCTTCCGGAGTTGATGCCTCTCCGATCACTACATCACTGTATTCTTTTTCCAACAATAGTATGATGCCACTTCGGGTAATTTGATGAGGATCGCTTAGTAGAATTCGCATGGTTTAGTTTTTCATTAATATTAAACAAAATTAAAAAATACTAAATTGTTGAAATTTGTGAAATCACAATTTTTAAATAAGAGTATTATTCCTTTACTGATTTTAGTTGTCACTATACCCAGATCTGCTTTCATGATCAAAATACTTCTTCTTATTAATTATTTTATTAAGATAGGTAGGTTCTACCCCCAGGAATGAAGCCAGGTGCTTCTGTGATACCTTGTTGATAAGTTCCGGTTTTTTGTCTGCCAGGTATTGAAATCGCTCCTGTACCGTCATGTCCCGTAAAAATTCGCAGTGCTGTTGATACAAGTAAAGCTTCCTCACTAAAGCGGTCATGGTAAACATGTTTAACTTGACATATTTCAACACCAATTCAGTAAATGCAGCTCGTTCAATATAAATTAAACGACAATCTTCCATCGCCTGTATATATTCTTTACTGGGTGCATTTAAGTAATAACAATTGATGCAGAGAATAAAATCTTGCTTAGACAAGAACCAGGTGTTAACTTCTTTGTCATTTCGGTCCGTAAAAACCCTACAATATCCCTTTTCCAAAAAATAGATATTGGTATTCATGTCTCCCTCATGAAGTAAATATTCTCCTTTCTTTAATTTTCTTTCGGACATCGCTTTTGAAATCTCGTCGATTTCCGGACCATCACTTTCAGCATAAAAACCGCTACGAATTAATAACTCCTTAAACTTCATAAACAAATTTTACATTCAACAAGAGCAATCGCAATAAATACCATACCATAATAATGCGATCAGTACAGCATAGTTAAAACAAACATAATAGAGGCATATGCATCTATTATGTATACTTAATAAAAAGCATTCCCTTAATCCATTATTGCATAATGGTTTCAGGTTGTGCAAGTGTTGGGGTGAAAGGTTAGTCCAATGTTTGATACCAGCACCTAAGTAGTGTGGTATGCTGGTTGGTTTTAAAAAGGATATTCAATTATCTGGATAAAGCGGGATGTCATTTTTTGCTACACATTACCGAAAAATTGTTTGAACAACCAGCTCGGTTACAGAACAAATTAATTCAAATCTTGTTATGCAAAATTGTGAAACCACAAGATAAGGATAGTTTTGTCTTTTATTCATATTTGTAGTTATTTTTTATTGAAATTAAATACTTTGGTCGTATCATATTTTCAGTTGAAAAAAATAGAAAAATAACTACACATTAATGAGCAGCGAAGGGTCAGTGCGATGCAAAGCCCTACAGGAAAGGGATACATCAATCTCCAAGTTAAAAGTCAAAAGGTTTTTTATCCTGTTGTAGAAACGATGGTGGCCTCGCCAGGAATTTTGATCAGGTAATATTAAGTGATACCACTTGATAACAACTGATACATTTCCACTGAAAATCAATTGTTTAGTGATAACATATGATTTTTGGTACACAACACTTACTAAAAAAGTGTAACCAAAAGTGTAACCAAAAATCAAATATATGTCTAAAGTAAATTACTACTTAAAGAATTCTCCAAGCGAAGAGCTACTTGAATCTCTAAAGAAAGAAAATCGGAAATCTTACAATGAGCAATTGAATACAAAAAGGGCCATTGTAATGTCAGTTGCCTACAATGGAAAGAGGGAAATATTCACGACCGGCAAATTCATCCCACTTAGGTTTTGGGATAAAGAATCAAAGCGAATTAAGTGTTTAATGGATACTCCTGCTAACTCTGTTGCAGATGGTGCATGGCTTGATGCAAAAAAAACTGAGATAGAAACATTTCTTCGAAAAGCTACATCTGAACAGAGCCCTATAACCAAAGATGAATTGTATGAATTACTTATTGGTGAAGTAAGATCCAAAAAAGAAACTGACAGCTTAAAGGAAGCCTTAAAACAGTTCTTTTTTGAGCATAAAACAAAAAAAGGCTCAAGTATAAAATGGAACACCATGAAAAAGTATACCTGTCTTATTAATCACATCGAGGGATTTCAGGGACACGATCAATTTATACCTGGACAATATTCTACGGCATGGACCAAAAAGTTTAAAGCATATCTCATGGTTGATTTAAAATCAGGCGATCATTTAGGATGTAATGACAATTCAGTAAGTAAATACATTACAGCATTGAAAACTTTTTTTTCTCATCTGAAAAAGAAAGGCCACAGAATACCAGCAGAAATGGCTGAATTAAAGGTAGCTGAAACAGAACAGGTAGTTAATGTTCTGCAATTAGATGAACTTAAAATCTTGGAACAATTTGAATTTGATAGCCTCTATCACAGACAGGTAAGAGACGTTTTCCTTTTCCAGTGCTATACAGGAGCACGGTATTCAGATATCGAAAATATCAAACAGGAGGATATTAAGCAAGATGGAGAAATGAAAGTTTGGGATTTTTTTGCAGAAAAAACAGGCCAACAGATAACTGCTCCACTATTTCCAAATGCGGTTAGTATTATTGAAAAGTATAAGGATCTGCCAACTCCCTTGCCCCGGTACACAAACCAGGCAATTAACAGGGAATTAAAAATAATAGCTGAGAAGGCCAAACTTAACAGGAAGGTTAAAAGGATAGCTTACCATGATAATCGGAAAACGGAATATTCATTTTATTTACACCAGGTAATTTCAACACATATGGCTCGTAAAACTTTCATTTCATTAAGCCTGCAAATGGGTGTGCCTGAAAGGATGGTCAGAGAAATTTCTGGTCACAGAGACGAGCGAAGCTTCAGACGATATGTTAACCTGAATAAATCACACTTAATTGCAGTATCAAATGCATGGGCTTCTTTATCAAACGTCTAAAATATTTGGAGGGAGGAAAAATTATTCTCCCTTCACTATTATAGCCACATTCCCCTTTTTGTGCCCTTTCTCAACATACCCATGTGCTTCAGCGATCTGTTCCAGGGAATAGGTTCTTTCAATGACCGGTTTTAGCTGCCCTGTTTCAATAAGGCTGTTGAGGAAAACCAGGTCTTCTGCCGTTTCGGTTATTCCTCCTCCAATAACTTTTTTGCTGCTTGTCATGGAAATCCACAGCCCGCGAAGAATGGCAGACAAGTCCATGTGAACAGTTTTAAGATAGCAGCCATTTTTCGTTAGCGATTTTATAGAACCTGCAAAAGGGCTTTTACCTACGGTATCAAAAATAATATCGTATTTCTCACTGCTCATACTGAAATCCTGCTGTGTGTAATCAATGATCTTATCGGCTCCAAGGGATTTCACCATATCTGCATTAGCGGTACTGCACACCCCGGTAACTTCCGCGCCAAAGTACCTGGCCAGTTGTACCGCAGAAGTGCCTACTGCTCCCGAAGCTCCATAGATCAAAACTTTTTGAGCCCGCTGGATCTTTCCTTTTCTTAGAAAAGACAAAGCAGTAGTTCCCCCGAAAGGAATGACAGCGGCTTCACTATAAGTCAGGTTAACAGGTTTTATGGCAAGTACTCCACCTTCCGGCAAACATTTATATTCCGCATAGGCGCCAAAACTCATACCGGTAGTTCCATAAACTGGGTCACCCTTTTTGAAACGCTTTACATTTTTGCCTGTTGATTCAATTTCACCAGCAAGCGAAACACCCAGTATAGGTTTTTTGGGCCTAAACAATCCAAACATGAACCTTACGGCAAATGGATCGGCTTTTCGCAAGCGCACCTCCCCCGAATTGACCGCTGTTGCATGTATTCTGATCAACACTTCATCGTCCTTTGGTACAGGTTTTTCCACTTCCCTGAGTTGAAGAACTTCCGGTGGACCATAATGTTCATAAATGATTGCTTTCATTAATATTTTATTTGAGTTGTTTCTGCAAAGTATTTTGATTGTTTGTAAGCGAGTAAATATCCCGGGGTTTTATTATTTCACTTTTTGAGCTGCCTGTTATTAATGATTCTCTCCATCACCTCTTCTTTTTGATATTTACTAACCGGGACCTGGTAAGTTGAAACATGCAGTATATTACCTTCAATTGACTGAATAGCACTGATGTTTACAAGGTATGATTTATGCGGCTGGATAAAATTCCCTGCAGGTAATTGTTCGGATAAGGCTTTTAATGTGGAATGGGTAATGTGCTTTTTGCCGGGTAAATAAATAGCTGCATAGTTCTCCATGGCTTCAATAAAAAGGATATCGGCAAAATTTATCTTTTCTAATTTACTTTCAGTTTTTACAAATATATAGGTCTCATTATCCTTCTTCAGACCTTTAAAATAGTCAAATGATTTGTTGGCAGCTTTAAGGAATCGTTCAAAAGAAATGGGTTTGAGCAGATAATCCAGAACATCCATTTCATATCCCTCTATTGCATATTTTTCATAGGCTGTGGTAAAGATCACTTTTGGCGGAGCTACAGTGTTTTTTAAAAAATCTATACCGGTTATATACGGCATTTCAATATCAAGAAAGAGCAGGTCCACAGCCTGTTGTTTTAAAATAGAATTGAGTTGCACGGCATCTTCGCAAACAGCAACCAGTTCCAGGAAATCTATCTTTTCGATATAACCCTTTATACCCTTTCTGGCAATCGGTTCATCATCAATAATGATACATTTAATTTTCATGGGTAGCCGATTGGTGAGTATTGATTTTGAGTATTGCTATAAATTTGTTTCCCTCTTTTTTTATGTTCAGTTCGTGTTCGCCGGGATACAGTAATGCTAACCTGCGTTTTAAATTTTCCAAACCTATCCCGTTTGATCTTTCCGGAATGGCCTGTGCAGGTATGGAGTTTATGACAGAAAACTCAATTTCACCGGCTTTGTCTATTGCGTTAATATCAATCTTATATTCTCCGCCAACATACTTGAAAGCATTTTCTACCAAAGGCAAAAACAACAATGGATAAACCTGCTGCCGGGTCAGGGCAGGATCAAAATGTATCGCAAGCTGAAGTTTTTCAGATGTTCTCACTTTTTGAATATCAATGAAATTATTCAGGTAATGAATTTCCCTGCTGATGGGTACGGTATGGTGTTGGTCGTACAGCTGGTAACGCAACAGTTCCGAAAACTTTTCAACCGTTTTTTTTGCCGCATCCACATTTTCATCCATTTGGAAATAAACCGTGTTGAGTGCATTGAATAAAAAATGAGGATGGTACTGGGCCTTTAAAAATTTCAGTTCTGTTTGCAATTGGTCATTGCTGATCTTTTCCAGTTGTATTTTCTGGCTAACATAGTTCTTGAAGTATTGGTTTCCGCGGGCAATGGCAAAATACAACAGCACATAAAGTGAAGGTATGATCATGCCTATTACATAGTCTTGTAACTGCATTCCATCATCTGTGAAGATCATCAGCGGCACCAAAATGATATGCAACAACAGCAGGTTTGATACAAAAATGATCATGAATTCCTGGATAATGTTAAAATCATTGAAACCCCTGCTCTTTCTGCTTTCAAATTTACCGGTCAAATAACCGATCATACATAGCGCAACAAAACTGAGGAAAATGGAAACCGCGATCTCGATCGCATTGGTCTGCCAGGGGCGCATCCAGAACTTACTTCCGACAGTGATATCTGCCATTACCCTGATACTGGTATATATAAGCAGGCCGAACAGAACGGGAAAAATATATTGCCTGAAAATTTTCATAATGAGGTCTATAAGTTACTGAAATTATACGGCCTGTGCCATTTGTTTTCCGGGTATTCCCAATTCAACCCTTAAAACGGGTTCTTTTCCCTTTACGGCCTTCATTCCGAACAGCACCCTTGTAACGTTATAGGGTCTTATCAGGATATGATAAATGAACATGCTGAGAATAAAGGTGATCGATACGATGAACAGGTATTTGGTAATAATGGCTTCATTGATTTTCACCACATAATAGGCCAGTATTACAATGATCGTTTGATGCAGGATAAAAAAAGGATAAATGGCCTGGTTTACATAACCATGGATCCGGTGTGGTTTATCAATGTATTTTTTTGCATATCCCACCAGCATCAGTACCCAGCTCCAGGCGATCAATGGGTAAATACATAAGTATAAATAGGTTAAGGGGGACTGTTGCCAGCCGGGGCCAAGCATTTTTACCAATGTCAGATCATTCCAACGGAAATAATTTATGAGGATAATGGAAGCAAATGCCAAAAGCATGCTGGATCTGCGGTTACGAACCATGCTTTCAACCAATTGCAGGTTACACATCACCAGGTAGCCAAAAACAACAAAAAGGTAGTAGTAAATAAAATTGGCCCAATCAGAAACCAGGTTCGGGTTGGAAGGGAACCGCAGGATCAATGCCGAAAAGCAGATCATGCCCGGTAGCATTAGCAGGTAGATCCTTTTGCCTTTTGCCAGCCAGGCCAGCCTGGTTTCAGCAAATATTTTGCCTTTTCCAAAGAGCAGCCATTTAAAAAGCGGAACGCTGATCAGGTCATAAATGAAAAGATAAAGTATGAACCAAAGATGATGCCAGCTGGTATTACCTGCCGGGTAAGCTTTTCCTTCAAATATCGAAGGATAGAATTGCCAGTATGAACCCGTATAACCCTGGGATAGTCTTTCCAAATAAATTTGCGGTGGAACAATAACCAGGATACCAAATAGCAGCGGTATCATTAATCTTTTCCACCGCTGCATAATAAAGTATTTGCCGTCGTATTTTTTTAACATGTAGTAGCTAACAGCCCCTGAAATAAAAAATAACAGCGGCATGCGGAACCGGCTGAGCCAGAAATTGAATTCGGCAAAAAGGTCGCTCTTTTCGGAATTATTGATATGCCAGGTTTCGCCCTTTGCAAAAGGCATGGCAGAATGAAAAAATAAGACCCCGAGAATGGCGCCTATTCTGAGCCAGTCGAGATAGGCCTGCCGGGGTGTGGTATTTGGTTGCATATTATCTATTTTTCACAAACCTACTTTTAGAAGATAGCGGAATAAAATATTTTTGACGTGTGGACGGTTATGGGTGGTGAATAGTCAAATAGTTTCAATTTATCCCTTTTGACCCTCCTTTAATGGGCTCCCCTTCCTGAGCGCTGAGCTGTTTTACGCCGGGGGATCAATTATTTCGTAATCATTCAAGCATATCGTCAATATTCTTGTCTGGCGGGAAAACAGGATAAAAACACTTTATAATAATGCCCTTTTCAACATTAAGAAATTGCGTATTCAACAATTGCCTGAGAATGGATCAGTGTGGTGTCAAAAAGGGGTATCGTAATGTCTTCCTGTGTGATCAGCATAGGAATTTCCGTGCAACCCAAGATCACGCAGTCCGCACCGCATTCGATCAGCTCCCTGATAATTGTAATATAATTGCCCTTTGTCTCAGCATGAATAACACCCCTTCCCAATTCCTCCTTTAACGTATGTTGAATATAGTCCCGTGTTTCTTGTTTTCCGGGTATCAAAACCTCAATACCATATTCTTCCAGTTTTTTTCTGTAAAATTCCATTTCCATGGTGTACTTTGTTCCCAGCAGACCTGCTTTTTTGAACCCTTGCTGTTTCAGGGCTTTCGCTGTTTCAACAACAATGTTAATCATGGGTAATTGTATGGCCTGCCGGAGTTCGTCTGCATAAAGATGTGGGGTATTGGCGCAAAGGGCAATGGCGTCAACACCGGCCCTTTTTAAACTTTCACATGCATTGAGCAATGGCTCATAAGCTTTTTCCCAGGTCCTGTGCTGTATGTCGCCAAAATTCAGCGAATAGATCATGCATTCTGCGAAATTCAGTCCCCCTAATTTTAAATTTATTCCTTCATTGATATATTTATAATAGACCATGGTTGATACCCAGCTAAGACCCCCTATCAATCCAACTTTTTTCATTATTGTCATTTTTGATGATTATCTATCTAATAATCGTCTGTGATAGTTTATTTGACCCAGATGGTAATTCAGATGAGTGGCCAGGTGAACAAGCGTGTAAACCATTCCGGTTGGTTTTCCCCAGATCACAATCGGAAAATCATTATTCAATTGGTCTGCTGATAATTTATTCAAACCGGCTTCAACGACGAGTATTGTCGCTTCAATATTTTTAGTTAATTCCGTTTTAGGGATGTCTTTCAAGGAAAATTCAAGGTCCCGTTTCCTGATATAACCTGTTTCAGCCAATCCTGCTCCTATATAGGCATTCAGGTTTCCTGTGATATGCAAGCAAAGGTTCCCTCCGGAATTTGCAATACTTTTATTGATAAGCCAAATGGCCTCTTCATTTTGATACAGTTCAATTTCCTCCTTTAATTTCAGAAGATCTCTTTTAAATATTGTTATTAAAGTTTTTCTCAGCATATCATATGTATATTAAATTCAGAAATCAATTCCCATCAAAACACCTACAAATGTGATTACAGCCTCACTACTGATCAGTACTTTGTCATCATTCAATTCTACAGTCATATATCCTGTTCGGCTTGACGATTGAAAGGCTCTCATCTTTGTTTTATTCAATTTCATTGACCAATATTTAGCCAGGAAAGTTTGTACCCCGCCTGTAACAGGATCCTCATTGGTTCCGGCCCAGGGCCAAAAATACCGGTACTCATAATCGTAATCCTTTTTTTTTGAAGGGGCAGTTATTAAAACACCATTAATATTTTCGTAGGAATTCATAAGCGCATTAAAATCCGGGCTTAACCCTTGTAAAAAATCTGCATCACTAATTTCCAATAGAATGATCTTGTTCTTCTCGCTATAAACTGAATTGATCAGTTCTGAAATCCCAAGGGCTTTCAGCATTATGGATGGAACTGCTACCGGTATTGTATCATAAACGGGGAATTCCATTGTTATTAATTCATTCTTCCTTTTAACGACCAGTTCTAAATCCTCGATATTGGTAAAATGGATCTCATCGCAGTCAGAATCCTTAAACAGGACCTTTGCAGCCGCAAGTGTTGCATGACCGCACAAAGGGATCTCCTTTTTCGGTGAAAAATATCGGATAGAAAATGAACTGCTCCCTTCAAGCTTTTTTATGTAAGCCGTTTCAGATAGTCCTAGTTCCTGGGCTATGGATAGCATTGAATCAGCACTAATGTCATTTTCCAATATGCAAACCCCGGCCGGGTTTCCTTTGAATTTTTCAGTGGTGAATGAATCTACTATAAATGTTTTTACTTCCATTTTTTTACTTTTTGTTTGATATGATCATTGTTGTTTACGTTTTCGTTTGGCCATGTGACTATTTTTAGCACGTTTATTCATACAAAACACGAAAGTCGTTATGTTTATCTACCCTGTTTCATCAGTAGTTACTGTTTTTTGTTTAAATACTCATCTGAAAAATGTCCTTTTTGTTTAGGCTTAGAGAATTTGTCAGCATTATAAGAGTCCGATTTTCCCCTGGGAATTGACAAGGATTTCCAATTATTGTCTGTTGACATTTTACCGATAAATACAATTTGTCCAACATGATATGGATAGTGGGCCAGTTGTCTGTTAATGGCTTCTGTAATACTGTGGCCCTGGTTACGAATGTATATTTGCTTTTCCAGATCACCTGTTGTCAAACTGTTCAATGCAGTAAATAAGCATTCCCAGCCTTTTTCCCATTTGTCAATAAGTTCATCTCGGGTTGAAATGTTATTTTCAAATTCTGCATCCCGTTCTCTCCATTCTTTTTCTCCGTCTGTTGTCATAAAATCCGTCCACCGGGAAAGCATGTTCCCCCAAAGATGTTTAACAATTGTAGCAATACTGTTACTGTCCTCGTTGTATTGCCAGAATAATTTTTCGTCCTGGAGTTGTGAAAATGTCTTATCACCCAGCATTTTATAATACTCGAATTGCTTTTTTACACTTTCCAAATAGTCGTTTGTCATTATTAGTTTATTTGTTGTTTTTAACTCTTTCCACCCTTGTATTTTGATTTTTCAAGAAACCTCAAAACATTTTCTCTTTTGTAGTCCACTTCAATGATTTCCTTCAAAGCTTTTGTTTTGTTCTTTGAATTGTTATAGTACGCCTTACAAATAGCATATCCCATAAAATACCCTAAGTCTGCTTTCCCATTAGGTGCTTGTCCGCCATTATAAAGCCAATCTTTGGTCTCCTGTTTATTCATGTCTTTTTTAAACAATTCCCAAAGGGCATTCTCATTCGCTTTTCCATAGGACATATAGGGCGAAAGGATCGGTTTCTCAAGTAGTAATTCTGCAATGAAATCGCAAGCTCCTTCTCTTATGCAATATCCCAGCAAATTTGAATTTCCGTCATTTTCCGAATCACCGCCTTTTTGTTGTGTGTGTCCAACTTCATGGGCAACCAGATAAACAACGTTCGTATTCGATCTGAAGACCCCCTTTAACCAATTGCCAATTTCAGAAGCATCCACTGTACTGTCTGATGCGGCTATTTCAGATCCAATCAATATTTTATTGGGAGTTGTCGTGCCCCCCGAATTTAAACAGCCAATTGTGAAATAGATTTCCGGTTGTTTGAAATCTGAATATAGATTTTTGAATCTCAACATTAAGCTTTCAATGTCTGTTGTATAAGTTATTATCTGTAAAGTGTGCGGCCGTAGCGAGACCCAGAACTTTGGATTTTTTACTATATCAGCAAGGTGTCTTTTTGCAGAATGCTGTCGGGCAACCATAAATTCCTTCAAGCCACTTGTTGCCTTATCCAGATATAATCTTTGAATAAAGTCTATTTGTTTAACAGTGTCGGTTGTGGTTTTTACACTGTCATAAGCTATCCAAAAGTTATCAATATCTGATGTGAATATTTTAGTCTCTGTTTGCCCCAGTATCGTTGTCGAAAGAAAGAGGAGTAAAAATATAAGTTGAAATCGTTTCATGAATTGAATTATTAGCTGAAGCTATTTAATTTTGTAGTTATATTTTTCGTTGAGCTCTATTATCAGATCTGAATGTTTCATGTTTGGAAGAATATATTTAATGTATTCTTCCATTTCCTCATTTATATTTTCACTGGCTTCATTTTCGGTACAACCTCTTTTTTCAATGTTTGCGCTAAATCTTAGCTTTTTTAACACCTCCCTTTCCGCGTCTATATAGATCTTTAGATCCATTTTCATTCTTATTATTTCATGAAAACAATGTATTCCTTCTATAATTATAACAGCTGACCCTTTTATCAGTCTGCTTTCGGATACGTTCTTTCCTAATCTGTTGTCATAAGGAAAATAGGTTAATCCGTTCCCTTGTTCTAATTTTTCGACAGCATCCAGTAATTCATTACTTTTCAAAGCAGCTAAATTATACCCGCTAATTCCTTTTTTGTTTCTTTCCTCTCTGTCTATCAAAAAAGAATCTGTACTTAAATGGTTACTTTCTACTTGCATCCTGTTTAATTCATCGCATATCCTTTCTGCCAAAGTGGTTTTTCCGGTATCCGCAGAACCACATAAAGCTAAAATAACGACATCCCTTTTGGTTTGAATTGTCAATATCTCGCTTATTATGTCATTCAAAATCATTTCTACTTATTGATTTACATTAAACCCTTTTCACTATTAAGTTATTCCCTAAACGCTTTACCGGCTATTTGATCAGGCCGCTACTCTGCTGTATCTTCTCGTTCTGTATTTCCGTATTTTCCTTTTTTAAATTCAGATTCCCCAAATTATAGGTCAAAGAGATCCTGAAAACCCGGGTGTTCTTTTTTTGGTCATACTGAGTAGACAGGTTTTGCCCTGTTATCAGGCCATTGGTCTCACTCTTGTTAAAAACATCGAAACAATGCAGCCCAACTTTCATCTTCTTTTTCAGGAAATCCCTGTTAAATGAAATATCCAATTGCTGTATGGGTTTATCGATCCGATATACTTCCCAGGTTCCTTTTGTAAGAATGGAATAGGCCATTATATTGGTAATATTCCATGGGAGTATCAGTTGTGATTGCACACTAAAGTTGACAATACCTTTGTTACCATATGGAAAACTATAGCCATCAATAACGGATCTTACATAATTGACATTCAAATACAGGTAATTCATTTTGTCGATCGTGTGCATTCGTTTAAGGAACTCTTCCTTTCCCTTGAAGAAATAGTCAAGCGGGACAGGGAAGGATATAAATGTGCTGAATGTCTTTATTTTATCAAAGGATTGAAAGGATTCATTGCTTACCAATTTCTGTTGCAGTGCATTAAAAATAAAACGACTGTCATTTTTACTAACTGTGTAATTCGCCCCTGCCTGCAGAAACTGAAATGCGTTGAGTTTTAATTCATAATTATTGATGAAAGCAGGTTTGAGGGCAATATCACCGGTTGATGAATTGAATTGATTGAATAAGGAACTGTTGTTGGGGTCAATAATATTGTAACTGGGCTGCTTGATCTTTTTGGACCAGGAGGCGCTTAAATTCATGTGCGAATTGATCTCATATAAAGCACTTGCATTGGGAAACAAATTCGTGTTATTGTATTTTACTTTATCCGCTACCGTACTTGCGAGTCTTTCTATATTAAAATCCTCAAAACGTAAACCGGCAGTAAAATTCAATTTATTAACCTTTTTGCGTGCTTCTGCATAAAAAGCCAGGTTGTTCTCTGTATAATTAAAATCGATCATATTTACAATACCGCTGTTGTTGTAATTACCCCGGTCCCTTACCTTGATACTGTTATATTTTCCACCGGTATTGAAAGAAAAGTTTGATTTCTTAAACGGAAAGGAAAAGTCGTATTTTAAATATGCATTGGTCAGCCCAAAATCAATATCGCTCCTGTTCGTTTCATTTACTGAAGGTTTCGCTTCATTGATCGGATCCCTTTTGAATGTATTGACGAAAGCGGTAATATAAAGCGTTCTGCCCAAAGAGTCCAGCTTGCTGCTGTATTGCAGGCTGATCTCATGATTGCTATGCTTGTTATTGGTGATCCCGTTATCAGTAAAGTTGATGCCATCTCCCCTGGTAGCTGCCTGGTAAACGAGCTTGTCGTTGGAAAAAGTATTGTTGTAATTGAATAATAAATTTGATCGGGCACTCAATTTATAATTTGTACCCAACCTGAAATATACATTCCTGTATGTATTGACCTTGAAATTGTCCTGGTAAAGCGTTTTTACAGGGATGAAAGAGGTGAATGTTTGCGAGATGGAAACCAGTTCTTCGTTCATTACATGATTATATCCGAGCATGGTCTGCCAGGAAAGATTCTTCGTTTTTCCGTTAAGTAAGATCTGGGGACTTGGATTCTGGTACTTGTTGAAATTATAGTTGATGTTAAAAATTGCATTGACACCTTTCTGGTGTTTGGAACTGGTAACGATATTTATGACCGATCCGCTGGAATTGGCCTCAAAAGCAGCTCCGGGATTATATATCAATTCTACCTTTTCAATTGTATTCGCAGGAAGGCTGGACAGATAATTCTCCAGATCTGTACCATTGAGCGTACTGGGAGCGCCATCGATATAGATTTTCACGTCCTTACCGTTCAGGCTAAGGTTCCTTGAAGGGGAAACGATCACACCCGGCAGCCTTTTCAATGCATCAAAGCTGTTACCGCTGTTGAGCATTGCATTGCTTTTTACACTCACGGTCGTTTTGTCTGCTTCTACCTTTATATACTGCTTTTTACTTCCATAAACGGTTACTCCGCCAAGTGAAGTAATTTTGTCTTTCAGGTTAACCGTGTTGAAAATAATTTTGTCCTTATTGCTCTTTGTAACCTCAAAATTCACCCTTTCATCTTCAAAACCGAAACCTGAAAGGACCATTGTGTATTTGCCAAGGGAAAGTGTTTGATCAGACGTAAATTGACACCCTCTTCCAGAAAAACTTGCAATTCTGGTGGTTATATTACTTGCTTTTTTTTCTATTACACAATTCCTTTCCCCTAAATCAACATTGCAGGCCGTATTGTGCAAAGTGCTGTTAATTTCCAGAACGGTTTTCTTCTCCTGGGCTTGCACGGATGATATTCCTGATAACAGTGCCAATATCAACACAAATACTGTAATTATTTTTTTCATGATCTGGTTATTTATTTTATCAGCAAAGCTAGTTTGGGATGCAAGGTGCCAGGTAGGACTAAAGTGAACTTGGATAGGACTTTTCAGGTTTATTTTCTCTTTTTTAAAATTGTTATTTATTTGCATCTTATTAATTTTTCACAAACCTAATTGCAGAAAAGTCCTGGGTAAAATATTTTTGACGTGTGGACAGTTATTGGTGGGGAATAGCAAACTGGATATGATTTCGCCATTTGTCTATAGGAGTATACAATGGTCTGTTATTCTACAGTGACGTTCAGATCGATGAAATTGTTAATGAACTTAATGATACAGACGAAAGTCACTTAAAAGGGCTTTAAAAATCAATAAGCGGCAATTGTAAGTTTTAGAATTCTTCCAAGATCATTTTCTTGCTTACTATCATACCAGCAGTTGTTCCCATTGCTACCGCATTTGCCACAGTACGCATTCGGGTTGCATTATCGCCACAGGCAAAAACTCCCTTTACTGTGGTTTCCTGAAAAGAATCAACCCTGATATAGCCTTCATCAGTTAAATCACATCCCAGCAATTCCGGGATCATACAATGCTGTTCAAAAGGTACAGTTGCATATATAGCCCTGATGAAATCTGCGGTGCCGTCTGTGAAAATGATATTTTGGAGATATCCATTGACGTGCTCAAACTTTTCTACTTTCTTTTCAACTGTTTTTATTTTGTGTTTCACAAGATCGGCGGTTTGTTCAGCCGATAACGTTGAATTCCCGTTGGTGAACAGGGTCAGGTCATTTGTCCAGTTGGAAACAAGCCGGGCCAGGTCAAAACCAGTATCTCCATTACCCAGGATACCCGTTACTTCATTCTTCACTTCGTAACCATGACAATACGGGCAGTGAAGGACAGAAATACCCCAACAGGCAGTCAATCCGTCAATGCCCGGTAGCATATCATTGATTCCGGTAGCAAAGATCAGTTTCTTTGCCGCAAAGGTTTCCCCTGAACCAGCCATGATCTCAAAACCATTGATTGTCTTAATTCCGCTTATTGCCACGCCATCGAAGAACTTAACCGTTTCATACCTGCTGACCTGAAGATGTGCCGATATAGCAATTTCTTTTGGGGGTCTCCCGTCATTGGTCAGGAAGTTGTGGGAAAACGGCGTTTGCCTGTTACAGGGTTTGCCGCTATCAATTATCAAGACCTTTTTCACTGCCCTTCCCAAAGCCATGGCAGCAGCCAGGCCCGAATAACTTCCTCCTACTATTATCACATCAAAAGTATTTTTGTCCGACATGGGTAATAACTTGATCATTTACGTTTTATTTTCGAAACCCGGTTGAGAAGTGAATCCACAAAAGGCACACCCACAAACACTATCAATGGAACCAACGATATGGTCAGCAGAAAAGTTCTTTGATACAATGGCAAAACAGATAAAGGCTTGCCGAAAAGATAGAAAAACAGTGTGATAGATGGATAGATGACGACCCATATCTTCAAGGATGCAATTAATTTCATTTTTGTTTTCATTATTACTATTTATTTGAATTATTCGCAAAATTACTTCCGGTTGGCCTCTTCACTATAGGACAATGATTTAGTAATGCAGGATTTATCTGAATTAATTATAAGCACTACCAGGGGAAGTAACGCAGGGTTTACAGATTAAATTTTGAATGTTGATTTAAAAGCCAAATATGTAATGTTTTTCCCGATCCCTGTTGTTGTAGGATAGCTTCCCGCTTTAAAATAAGACGCATCAAAAGAAAATAATAGATTTTTAGATTGTTGGTAGTTGGTTTCCAAAACATAAAATTCCCCTAAAGTCTTTTTGCATGATCTAAAAAGCAAACCGGGCCCTGGCCTGTTTTGGACCATTCCGGGTGAATACGTTCCATCCTGGTTACTATTTCTTGCCAGGAAGAACACCTGTGCCAGTATGTTCAGCTTGTGAACCGGGTTTATTTTTATGTACGGATTCAAGCTCATAATATTTGTGGCTCCGATAGGGACCGCCAGGCCATAGGCTGGTTTGGCATACAATAAATTGTAAGTATTTAATTTGTGGTCCATATTGTTTTTATCACCTGAAGCGACGTTGGCCGCAAAGCCAATTATCCCTTTTTTGCCCGGCAGTACTATCATGTTTACATCAGCTGAAATATTGTAAGCGCTAATGGTTAAATCATTGAATTTGCCCGACTGGTAACCGCCTTCCATTTCAAAATTCACTTTCTTCAAGTTTGAGAACAAGCGTATGCCATATGTTTGCCTGTTTTCAAAACCTGGTTGGTAATTATATTTCCTCAACCTGGATTGAAAATTAACTACATAATAGTCCAATCCTAATTTGCGCCTCGAAAGATATTGTGTTCCATAAATGCCAATCAATCCTTCTTTGAGGCTTTGATCATCGAAAACGTATTGTTTGGATATTACTTTTGAAACTGCGAAGAAATCAATTCCCCCATTTTTAAATTTCCTTTTCGCTACCAGTCCATCATATGCCTGCCGGGTATTTGGGCCCTCCCTTACTGTAAGTAACCTGTGGTTTCCATAGAATAGTTCCTGTCTGCCTAATCTCAATTTCCAATGGCTTGATCTTAACTCAGCAAAAGCCTGGTGGAGGCTTAACTGGTTTTCGTCAATTTCAGGAACAACCGGATTCTTATTAAATAAGCGCAGTGTATTGTTGATCTGAATAAAAAACCGGAATTGATCTCCTACTTCAATATTTGAATGCAGCATCAACCGGTGCCAGAGTTGATTGGATGAAATATCCTTAAAGGTTGGTGGAACATCGCCAAAGTTTGTATTGTGATATACCTGAAATTGCTCCCGCAATTCTCCGCCAAATGAAATGTAATTCATATGCCCTGCAGAAATATATTTTAACCTATCAAGCCCTTTTTTAAGCCCGTTGGCTTTTAAATGTGAAAAATCATCTTCATAGCGTAAAAGGCTGATTTTATTTTGTGCAGAAGCGGATGAGGCTATCATTATAAAGGCAATTGCCATTATGTAAATTAAATAATTAAGATTTTTCATAAATTTTGTGATCTGCTATTATTAACCAATGCCTGGTGTAGGTTTAGTTTATTAGATTTATTAGCGTAGGTCAATATCAATAGGGATAATGACCTACGCTAATATCGCTTTCATGATTAAAAATTAATACGGTTTTATAACCTGCCCGGTGTTAGCACCAAACACCGCTTTGCGGAAGCCGTATTCCAACTGTTGCATTGTTACGGGAATATCGCCCGGGAAAAAAGGGAAATACTGTGGTGAATTTTCAATAACCGTGGGGCTCACCGCATTGATACGGATGCCATTTCCCAGTTCAATGGCCGCAGCCCTTACAAAAGCCTCCACTGCGCCATTGGCCGCTGATGCATTGGCGAAGTTCTTTTGCGGATCATGGGTCAGGGCACCGGTGATCAACGAAAATGAACCTTTGGGATTGATGTAGTGCTGCCCAATAAGCACAAGGTTGATCTGTCCCATCATTTTTCCATCCACTCCTTTTCTGAATTCCTTGTCTGTCATTTTTTTCCAGGGGCCTACGTAAGTAGGGCCTGCAGTACTGATGAGTGCATCAAAAGCACCTACCTGCCTGAACATATTTTCAATGGATTCGGTAGAGGTAATATCTACCTGAACATCGCCGCTTTCCGAAGATGCTTTGATAACTTCATGTTCATTTTCAAATGCACTGGTTAAGTGCTTTCCCATAGTGCCTGATGCACCTACGATGATCATTTTCATTTTGTGTAAATTTTAAATTGTTTATTTACGCAAAAGTAATTTCAACGATGGGTGGTATAACAGGACAATTATGTAGTTGTGCGGGACTTATCCGAAATTTTGTCTGAATGCTTCGGGTGAATACCCGGTTTGCTTCCTGAAGAACCTTATAAAATAGGAAACATCTTCGTAACCCAGTTGATCGGCTATTTCTTTAATTTGCTTGGGAGTAGCCAATAGGTATCTTTTAATCTCCAAAATAATATTTTCATTGATCAATTCTGAAGCTGTTTTTCCCATTGTTGCTTTAGTGATCTCATTAAGTTGGTATGGCGAAAGATTCATCAGTTCTGTGTAATGTGACACTTGCTTATGTGTAGCAATGTGAATTCCCAACAGTTCTAAAAATTCATCAAGTCTTTCCTGTGTATATGGATTGACATTTGCTGATGGGCCATTGGGATTGGGGCTTTGCCTGACAAACTCTATAAAGAAAATATCCAGATTTGCCTTAATTACATCCTGGTATCCTTCTTCCTTGCCAGTGAACTCCTGAAATATATTCGTTAATATATCATTTAATTTTTTAAACCTGTTTACCTCCAGTTTACAATAGTTCTTATTGCTTGCCTTTCGTAATCGTTGAGTTGATAGCTTGTCTTTAGGATAATAATATCCGGAATTAAATTCTATTATGTATCCTGTGGAATCTGATTTCAATTGAAGTTGATGTACCTGGCCAGGCCTCATAAAGAAAACTGAATTGTTGAAGACCTTATAGGTTGTAAAGTCTATTTCATGTGTACCCTCACCCTTTTGCAAAGCCAGAATTAAGAAAAAATCATGCCTATGCAATTCGTGAAAAAGATCTTCCCTATCAAGTAGATCCTGAACCTTACGTATGCTAAAACGTTCGGAAGAGGCTTGTTCCTTTTGAATTGAACTTATTTGTCTTATAGGAATTTTCTTCATTTTGATTTCATAATAGCCTAGTAGTTTTAGTACAGGTTACTTTATTTAACTCCAGTTATGTATTTTAATAGGAAAGGAACACTTAGCTAGTGGGAAGTTCGGTTATTAAAGCATAAGGAATGTAATCAATTCCTTAATTTCCAAACCGCGTTGGCATGTCTTTACTAGACCATGAAAAATAAATTCTGTACCATAAGAAAAGACAACCCCTTGATAATAAATGGTTTAATAACTACTGTGTGGCCTCGCCAGGAATCGAACCTGGATCTGGAGCTTCGGAAACTCTTATACTATCCATTGTACTACGAGGCCATGTATATTTTAAATCCTTGAATTACCTTCCAAACTTTACAATATTACTTCCAAATATCTTAACTGCAATAGCGATCAAAATTACGCCGAAAAATTTTCTGACTACGATCAATCCACTGGGCCCCAATGCCCGCTCGATCCATTTCAATGATTTTAATACCAGGTAGATCACCACACAATTTATTAAAATGCCAATCAGGATATTGATATCGGCATAGTTGGCTTTTAAACTCATGATGGTGGTAAGTGTACCACTGCCCGCAATGATCGGGAATGCGATCGGCACTACACTTCCCGAATTACCATTCTTATCAGCTTTAAAAAATTCGATGCCCAATACCATCTCCAGTCCCAGAATAAAGATCACGATACTTCCGGCCACTGCAAATGATTTTACATCCAGTCCCAGTAAATTCAAAAACTGTTTGCCCAAAAATAAGAACAGGATCATCAGGCCGGCAGAAACCAATGTAGCTTCGGCCGACTTAATAGTACCCCCGATCTTTTCCTTGATAGAAACCAACACAGGAATAGACCCCAGCATATCAATCACCGCAAACAGGGTAAATGAAATGGAGATGATCTCCTTAAGCGCTAATTCCCCGAAATCGAACATATTAAAATAATTTTCGGCAAAGGTAACCGGTTTTGCGGTATGCCTTGCGCATTTTAAAGCATTACAGGCTGAAACGCAGTCCTGCAGTGGCATTAAAGCCCATGGTATTAAAGCCCATCACTTCTGTGTACTGCGTATTACTGATATTATGCAGGTCGGCAAAGATTTTCAACCTGCCCTTAGTGATCCTGTATTCCCCATACATATTCCACAGTACATAGGCCTTTAGTTGTACCGGCACCGGCTCGAAACTGGCGTCATAAACAATATCAGTTCTTTTTCCGGTTAGTTGCATACCAGAACTGAAGTATACATGCTTATTGATTTGATCTTCCACCTGAATACCCAAACTGCTTTTTGGTCTGCGGTACAAATTAAAAAAACTGGTATCGGCTTTCCCGTTTGTTGTACTGAGCTGGCCGGTAATAAAACTATACTGCAATTTCAAAGTGATTTTCTTATTCAGCATATAATTATATTCCAGTTCAACACCCTGGTCGTTTTGTCGATCCTGATTTACATAATACGACCGGTATGAATTGGGATCCGTTACAAAGGCAATGACATTTTTTATTGCGCGATTAAAATA
>Ga0194060_10000663_pt1 | contig 24920 bp, 18 predicted proteins | sample SepL225m_MetaG_FD_163427 | JGI IMG/M metagenome (GOLD analysis project Ga0194060, IMG submission 163427) | Anoxic zone freshwater microbial communities from boreal shield lake in IISD Experimental Lakes Area, Ontario, Canada - Sep2016-L222-5m | ecosystem: Environmental > Aquatic > Freshwater >... | reverse complement strand
CTATTGGACTACAACGAAATGTTAGAACTATCTACTTACATTCTTTGAGGAATGAATATGAAAAAAAATTATTTTGGTCTATCAGCATTATTGTTTCTTTTTACTGCTGTGGCTAATGCGCATGGTCCAGTTCGACAAGATACCGATGAAACCATCACTATCAATGCTCCTGCGGAAAAAGTTTGGGGTATTATTAAAAATTACGGTGATATGTCGTGGTTGCCTGCCATTAAAAGCACTGAAGTTAAAGGCGGCAATGAAAAAGGCGCGACTCGTGTATTAACGCTACAAGACGGCGGCACGATTACCGAAGAATTGAAAAAATACGATGATGCTAAAATGTCGTATGCTTATAAAATCACTGAAATGAGTACCGCAAAAACCATTACTCATGCAGGCGTAGAAGAAAAAGTGCCTGTTGTGCCTGTCGATAACTACTCGGCAACCATTACCGTAGAAGCACAAGGTGCGAACAGTGCCGTACATTGGAAAGCAGGTTATTACCGCGCTTATACCAACAACAACCCACCCGATGAAATGAACGAAGCCGCCGCTAATGCCGCTATTAAAGGTATTTTTACCTCAGGATTGAACAATCTGAAAGCCTTAGCTGAAAAATAACTTCGTAACCCAACACATCGCCCGTAAATTCTGGGTTACGCTGTCGTTAACCCAACCTACAATATTCAAGAGACATCCATTATGAAAAAAATACTTTTACCCCTAGCCGCTGCGTTATTGTGCTTCACTGGTTTAGCAAACGCACATGGTCCTGTGCGTCAAGACACTGATGAAAGTATCATCATTAATGCACCCGCAGAGAAAGTCTGGGGTTTGATTAAAGATTTTGGTGATATTGCCGCATGGCATTCTGAGGTTTTCACTTCACCCGCCGAAGGCGGTAATCTGAAAGGCGGCAAACGCATATTGACTTTAAAAGACGGCAACACTGTCAACGAAGAACTGAAAAAATATGACGAAGCCAATATGTCTTACTCATACAAAATTACCGATATGAGTATCGTAAAAACCATCAATTATGCGGGCGTAGATGAAAAAGTCCCCGCTATTCCTGTCGCTAATTTTTCTGCCACTATCACTGTTGCCCCTAAAGGCGATAACAGCGAAGTGACATGGAAAGCAGGTTATTACCGTGCTTACACCAACAACAATCCACCTGAAGAAATGAATGAAGCCACTGCTAATGCAGCGGTTAAATCATTTGTGATGACTGGTTTAATTGATCTGAAAAAAATCGCTGAGCAATAAATCTATGTTGGCATTGAACACCCGTGCGGCAGCGATTGCTATTGCTGCTTTATTATCGACACCACTGGCTGCCGCACCGTTTGCTTATATCAGCAATCAATTGGCAGACAGCGTGTCTGTTATTGATCTCGCTGACAATAAAGTGGTCAATACCATTGCTGTGAGTGGCAAACCCGCAGGCGTTGCCGTCTCGCCTAATGGTGATAAAGTCTATATCAGCACACCAGAAGCCCACGGTTTTGCAGTCATAGATGCCAGAAAACAGCAACTAATAACCACTGTTAAAACCAGCGAGGGGGCGTTAGGAATCACCGTTGCTCCCGATGGTAAACGTATTTATGTTGCCGATTGGTTTATCAACACGGTATCAGTGCTGGACGCGGACAACTTAGAAATTATTAAAACCATCACGGTAGGTCAATCACCCTCAGGGCTAGTGGTTAGTCCTGATAATCACTGGCTGTATGTTGCTAATCGCCTCGATAACTCAGTATCACAGATAGACACGCACACCCTGACTGTCAAGAAAACCACGCCTGTCGGTCAGCATCCATTTGGTCTAGCGATAGATTCACGCGGCGAAAAAGTGTATGCGGTTAATGTCGAAAGCGATAATGTCACCGTATTAGAAACACCACAGATGAAAGCTATTGCCACTATTAAAGTGGGCGCGTTGCCTTATGCAGCTACCTTGGCTTTAAATGACAGTCGTTTATTCGTTACTAATATGGATGATGGTACAGTCTCCGTCATTGATACCGAAAGCTTAACCACTATCGGCTTGATTGAAGTGGGTGAAAAACCCGAAGGTATCGGCACGCACTTGGATGATCGTCATATTTATGTCGCCAACTGGTTTGATAAAAATGTCTCTTTGTTAGATGCTAAAACTTTGCAAGTCAAAGAAACAATTACCACTGCTCGCGGTAGTCGAGCCTTTGGGCAGTTTATTGGTAAATAGAGGTAAGCGTTTTTTAGTAACCCAACAATCGTTATTATCATGAAGATTGTTTATTGACTCCCCCAAAATTGTTGGATTGGCTTATCGCTAATCCAACTTACCACCCAATAAATTCCATGTCGTCTAATTCCTATCTCGATATTTGCATCACCAGCCAACAACTCTCGCTCATCGAAAACGGACAAGCACTAAAAACCTACCCAATTTCCACAGCTAAAAATGGCGCGGGCGAACTAATGGGCAGTGGTTGTACACCCAGAGGTTGGCACAGCATTCGCGCAAAAATCGGCGCGGGGCTGCCGCTGTACAGTGTGTTTAAAGCCAGACGCGCCACAGGGGAGATTTATAGTCCAGAACTTGCCGCCCTGTACCCAGAAAGGGATTGGATTTTAACCCGCATTCTTTGGTTAGGCGGTTTAGAAGCGCGTAAAAATCGTTACGGCAATGTCGATACAACGTGGCGATATATCTATCTACACGGTTGCCCAGATGAGTTAATGAACGGTCAACCTCAGTCACACGGTTGTATTCGCTTGTATAATACCGATATGGTGGATTTATTTAATCGAGTATCCGTAGGAATGAGAGTTTATAGTCATGAGTAAAACCCGTATGGTGTTGGGTGTGGAATATGATGGCAGCGGTTTTTGTGGGTGGCAATGGCAAGTTCAGCATCGCAATGTTCAGCAGGTGTTAGAGCAGGCATTAAGCAAAATTGCGAATCATCCTGTCACTGTGCAATGCGCAGGACGCACCGATACAGGCGTACACGCGCTGGAGCAGGTGGTGCATTTTGATACCACCACTACGCGTGAGCTTCGTGAGTGGTTATTGGGCGGCAATAGTTTTTTGCCTAATGATGTGCGTATTACTTGGGTGCAAGTGGCTATTGGTGATTTTCATGCTCGTTACAGTGCGATTGCACGTTTTTACCGTTATGTTATTTTAAATCGTCCGATTAAGTCAGCGTTATTGCGCAATCAAGTGACGTGGCACGCAGCACCATTGGATGTAGAAAAAATGCACGCAGCCGCACAGGTGTTGATTGGTCAGCATGATTTTTCCTCGTTTCGCGCTCAAGGCTGCCAGTCTAAAAGTCCGTGTCGGTTGATGTATTTTATTGATGTTTATCGAGATGACGATAAAGTAATTATTGATATTTCTGCCAATGCGTTTTTACATCACATGGTACGCAATATTGCGGGCGTATTAATGGCGATAGGTGCGGGTAAACAGCCTGTCGAATGGACAGAGGAATTACTTCATGTTAAAAGTCGCAAACTCGGTGGAGTGACTGCGCCGCCCGATGGTTTGTATTTAGGTGCAGTGTATTACCCCAAACATTATGGACTTGCGAAACATTGCGTATTTGATAAATTACCAGATAATGCGCGGCGGTTTGATTAGTTTCTTTTACCAATAGGGTGATGATATGAATAATTTTTTAGCGTGGCAAGTTCATGGTAATGCCGATCAAGGTGGCGGTTTGCTGGAGATGTTGACAGGGATGCTGGCTTTTTTTGAAGGTTTAACTGCGTCGGGTGGGGATGGTTTTTTTAATGCCTTGATGCCAGGACTAGCAGGAATGAATAATATTCATCCATTGTTAGTGCATTTTCCTATCGCATTGTTATCGGTTTTTTTTCTGCTCGATGTTGTGGCTTGTTTGGCAAAAAAACCGCAGTGGCGTGAGGTTGCTAGTTATTTATTATATTTTGGCACGATTGGTGCAATTTTTACCGTTATCGCGGGCTTTGCGGCGGCTTATGCGGTGCAGCATAATGATGTCGTTCATGCCATTATGGAACGGCATGAAATTTTTGGCGTATCTGTATTGACGTTGGCGGTGAGTTTGTCTTTGTGGCGATTAAAAAAAGGTGCGTTGCTAACAGGCGGGGCGAATACGTTTTTTCTTATCCTGTCAGGGTTAATGTGTGTGCTACTGGCACTGGGTGCAGATTTGGGCGGTTTGATGGTTTATAAATACGGCACAGCGGTTCAACTTGTTCAACCGCAACCTGCAAGCGAAAGTAATCATCATGAACACGATCATTAATTTCATCGTATGAGCAAACCACGCAAAATTTTAGTCATTGCTTTGCGTTATTTGGGTGATGTGTTATTAACTACGCCGTTAATACGCTCACTACGTCAAGCGTATCCCGATGCTCAGTTAGATATATTGCTCTATGCCAATACGGTTGTGATGTTGGAAGGTAATCCTGATATTAATCAACTCATTACCGTACCTAGCAAGGCAAAGTTAGCCGATCATTGGACATTATTTAAACAACTTGCCAGAGGCTATGATCTGGCAATTACTACGCAATGTGGTGATCGTCCTTTTTTGTATAGCTTATTTGCTTCATCACGGCGGATAGGCGTAGTGCCACCTAAACAGCATACAGGTTGGTGGAAACGATTTTTTTTGAAACACTGGTTAGAATTTGATGATGACAGTACCCATACGGTGTTACAGCATTTAAAAATACTGACATTAATTAATGTGCCGCCTTGTTTTTTGTTAGTTCCACCACAAACTGATGACACGCAGGCATTGAATCAATTAGTCGGCAATAGTGCTTACGCAGTTTTACATACTCATCCACAATGGACTTATAAACAATGGACGATTGCAGGCTGGGTACAAATAGGGCTTTATTTGCATGAGCTAGGTTTAAAGTTGGTTCTGACAGGGGGAACGGCACAAGCAGAAATTGATTATGTTGCCAATATTGCCAAGCAATTGCCTGAGGATACACTTAATATTGCGGGGCGAGTGTCTTTAGCGCAATTGACACATTTATTGACTAACGCTGCATTATACATGGGCGTTGATACGGGTATTACACATTTGGCAGCCGCAACTAATGTGCCTGTTATTGCTCTGTATGGTCCGACTAACCCCGTTAAATGGGCTCCTTGGCCATACCGCTTTGAGCAAAATACCAACCCATTTTCAAAAATTGGTAGTCAGACGGTCAATAACATTCATTTGCTTCAAGGTGAAAAATCCTGTGTACCTTGTCATTTGGAAGGCTGCGATAAACATCAAGGTAGTCGCAGCGTCTGTTTGGATACGCTAAGCCCTGAGCGAGTAAAAGCAACGATTCGATTGATACTCAATAAATAGCGTTAGCTTTTTCTCTGAAATTTTGAAAACAGCGATTGGATAGGATTTTTTTTAGTGATTTCTGGTTCTGGCTTTTCTGGAGGAGCTTGCTCATATTTTTTTTGGTAGCTGGCGGCTTTGCTTTGTACTGCTGCCTTAATAGCATTTCTACGTTCAATGGACAAATCATCATCAACTTTGACGAAGCGTTTATCTTTACGCAGAAAATAACAGAGTAAAGCATCTAAAAAATCATTATCAAGCTCTTCGGGTGTATAGCTCTTGCTAAACGACTGAAGATTTTCATGATTTTTGATAAATACTTTCAACATTGATTGCTTATAATCAACCTCAATGCGAAAAGCAACAGGAACTTTTTTTTGAACTGTAAAAATTGTGAAAGCTGGGCTACCAATGGGCGAGTGGTGTTTCCAATCAAAGGACAGTTTTTTAGCTTGCAGAAACTGAATTTCTTTATCAATTAAAGGTTCAGATTCTACCCGATAACTGAACTCGCCTTTTGCTTCGCAAAAAAAACCGATGTTAATTTGCATCAAGCGATTGTAATCGGCAAGACCAATACGTCCATCAGTATTAATTCTATAATTTGATTGAAAAAGATTGCCAAATTGCGGATATTTCAAGCAATAGTTTCTTACCTCAACAGGTTCTTCCAGAAAATTGAGATACTCAATGGTTTCTTGAAAACTATCAAAAATAAACTGCATTTTGGGCAAGATTTTTGCCTGATAAATTTCCTCTAACCGTTCATTAGCTGAGGCTTCTTGCTGTTCAGCCGCTTTTTTTTCATCGGCTTTTTTTCTTAACTCATCCAGCACACTCATTTTTATTTTCCTTGGAGTCTTTGCCTATTGAATTTAAAAAAGTAGATTGAGTACATAATATATTAAAAAGTAGCGTGGTAAGAAATAGCTACAAATGCGCCTAATCCAAACTACTACATTAATCTGGCATTATAACCTACTCCTGCCCAGACCGATGAAAATAGCAAGTAAACTTAGCACAGTTTTAGATATAAATTTGCTTAATGATTATTCAATAATACGCACAACTCATGATTATTGAATCGTAATGTCACAAAAATTTAGTGTTACACCATGCAACGAAACTCGTAAAGCCTAGTATGATGTACTAGGATATTTTGTATTTTATTGGAAATTGTTTATCAAATTACCGAGCAAACAAATCAAATATAATCATAACTAGGTTTTTTATGAAAATTAAATTGTCCACACGGGGTGGTAGTACTACATGATAACTGATAAATTAACGCATCCAAATAATCAACTATCCTCGCCTTGCGTAAGAAATTGCTGTCTGGACGATAATGACATTTGCTTGGGTTGTTTTCGTACGCTTGATGAAATTACCCATTGGATTGACGTTGATGAACAAACTCGCCAGCTTTTTCTAGCAAATGCAAAGACTCGGCAACACCGCTATCAGCAAAAATAATGACTATAATGCTCAGCACAGGAGATATGCGATGAAACAATTACACCGAAAAGATTTATTTGGCTGGTCAGAATTTGACAAACAACGTAACCTAGATTTTCACAGCATATTGTGGGTGCGTGATGAAGGCAATGTATTGATTGATCCATTGCCCATGTCTGAACACGATCACGATCATTTACAACGTTTAGGTGGCGTTAATTATATTATCATCACCAATAGTGATCATTGTCGTGCCACTGAACAAATTGTCAGTAGCACAGGCGCGTTAGTTTATGCCCCAGCGGATGAAGAAGAGCGTTTTCCTATATTTTGTGACCATTGGATTCATGATAAAGAAGAAGTGTTTGCAGGGCTAATTGCCTATCAACTGCACGGCTCAAAAACAGCAGGCGAACTGGCATTATTACTAGACAATCACACCCTTATCACAGGCGATTTAATTCGTTGTCATGTTGCGGGTGAATTATGTTTACTACCCGATGCTAAGCTTTCAAATAAACACTTAGCGGTAAAATCAGTTAAACGCCTTGCTGAATTACCAAACATTACCGCTATATTGACGGGTGACGGGTGGCCTATCTTTAGTCATGGTAGCGAAGCACTACACCGTTTAGCGCGGTCGCTATAGTGAGGTCAATTTTTTGGCAAATTAATGTTTGAATTATGATAAAAAATGCGGCTTTAAAACTTAACAGTTTTATCATTACCATTATTTTCAGTTGCTTTGCTGTCGTTTATAGCGATGTGCTTTCGTTCGCACATAAAGACAGTCAGCCCATACCAATTAACACTCAACACGCACCTGTGTCTTACAGCAAGGATGTCAAACCGATACTGGATGCGCGTTGTGTTGCTTGCCATGCCTGTTACGACTCCCCATGCCAATTAAAACTCACTGCTGCTGAAGGCTTGAGTCGGGGTGCGACTAAAAAAACCGTCTACGATCATGAGCGACTGGAAGCCGTTGACCCCACACGTTTGTTCATTGATGAAACCAGCACCGCAGGCTGGCGAAAAAAAGATTTTTTTTCCGTCATTAATGAAGACAATAACAGCCCACAAGACAATCTCAATAAATCCTTAATCGCTAAATTGTTGCGCTTAAAACGTGAGCATCCGTTACCAACCACAGGCAAGCTCCCTAAAGACATCGAACTGACCCTAGAGCGGAAATTACAATGCTCTACGTTAGATGAATTTGCCGAGCATCAACAAAAACACCCGCTATGGGGTATGCCTTATGGAATGTCACCATTGACAGAACAACAAGAAGCCACCTTATTAAATTGGCTACAAGATGGGGCGACGATTGATCAAAAATTTTCATTATCGCCTGCCGCCATTGCTGAAATCAGTTTGTGGGAACAGTTTTTTAACGGCAGTTCACTCAAAGAACAACTCAGTAGCCGCTATTTTTATGAGCATCTGTATTTAGGAGATCTGCATTTTAAAGGACATCCCGCTAACGAATTTTACAAACTGGTGCGCTCTAAAACCCCATCTGGGCAAGCTATCGCAGAAATTAACAGCGTTAGACCGTTTGATGATCCAAAAACTAGCCAGTTTTATTATCGACTACGCCCGCTTACTTCAACTATTGTTGATAAAGACCATTTTGTTTATCAGCTTAGTAATGAAAAAATGGCACGCTTACGCGCCCTGTTTTTAACGCCTGATTACACTGTCACCCAGTTACCAAGTTATGACCAAGTCAGTGCCGCTAACCCATTTAAAACTTTTAGAGAATTACCCGAAGTTTCGCGCTATCAATTCCTACTTGATGATTCCCAATTCTTTTTTTCTGGCTTTATCAAAGGTCCAGTGTGCATGGGGCAAGCGGCATTAAACGTCATTCGAGATCAATTCTGGGTGGCTTTTCTCAAACCACAAACCCAATACAATAAGCAAAGCAGCCAATTTTTAGCCGAAAATAGTGAGTATTTACGACTGCCAGCATCCGAAGGTGAGGGCATTGGCTTTAAAGAATGGCGACAATTTCAAGAGCTGCAACGAAACTACCTACAAAACAAAGATACCTTTGTCAGCCAAGTATTATGGCAACAGCAAGCTCCTAATCTGGATTTAATTTGGGATGGTGATGGACACAACGAAAACGCCTTACTCACCGTATTCCGACATTATGATAATGCCACAGTAGTCACAGGTCTTTTAGGGCAAACGCCGTTAACCGCGTGGGTAGTCGATTACCCAATCTTTGAACGCATTCATTATTTGCTGGTAGCGGGTTACAACGTTTATGGCAGCGCGGGGCATCAAGTCACTACTCGCTTGTACATGGACTTTTTACGCATGGAAGCAGAAAACTTATTTCTTAAATTTATTCCCTTAACAGCACAAAAGCCGCTACATGACGACTGGTATCAAGGCATTGACCTCAAGCTGTTTGGTTATTTTGAAACACCCAGCTTCGGTACCGATAAAGACCCCGCTATTATTTATAAAAGCACTGATTACAAAAGCGAATTTTTTGCCGAAGTACAACAAAAACTAGGGCAAGCAGGTGGTAAAGTAGATACCATTAATCGTTGCCAACAAAATTGTACGCTTGCCGATAATGCAAGCCAACAGCAACAAATTGACCAGTTCGCCCGCCAACTAACCAAATTAATAGGCAAAGATCTGACTGCATTACCCGAAGTGTCTTTTTTACGCGTAAAAACCGCCAAGCCCGAACAAGACACTGTGTACACACTTATTCGCAATAAAAATTTACGCAACGTCTCGTTTATTTTTGCCGAAGATTTACGCAGAGAACCTGAAAAAGATACTTTAACTGTCATTCCTGATTTTATAGGCAGTTATCCAAATATTTTCTTGGCAGTTTCTGCACTCCAATTCACTGATTTTATCGACCAGCTCAAACACAGCCAAACCGAAACCGAGATAGACAGTTTTTATAGTCACTACGGTATTCGCCGTAATAACCCAGAAATCTGGCAATACTACGATTTTTTCAATCAAAAACACCTAAGTCAACAGCCAGAAACAGGTGGACTATTTGATATGAATCGCTACGAAAATTTGTAACGTTTTTTCGGATTACAATCTTAAGTTTGTACACCTGATTTACTTAACGCAGCCCTTTTACTATTCTGTGCAGCTTTACGTTTTTGTAACCAGCGTATTACGCCAGTAATGTAGAGTAATAGAGGCAATAATCCTGTAATTAAAATAATCACTTGTCCTATAAAACCAAAGGCTTCGCCTGTGTGCAATGGATATAACCATTCATCAAAAATATCACCTGTGCTGCGAGTATCGGCGTGTTGTTCATGAACGATTTTTCCGCTGTATTGGTCTATCCACAGTTGCCGATAAGGATGATGTTGGTTAATTTCGTTATCTTGCCGCTTGCCAACGACATAAACATCTTGGGCATTTTGAGGAAACACGATGTATTGATAACTGCCGTCTGGAAAATAGGTATCGGTAATGGCGACAACTTGCGCCATACTGATGGGGCTTTTATCGGCTGTTGGGCTAACACTTTGATAATTTGTCCACGGAGTAACAGGCGAAAACACACTCACTAAGCCTCGTCCGTAATTAGGAAAAATCAAATATACGCCAGATAGCACTAAGTACAGCAGAACAAAGCCGCCGTAAAAACCCACGGTTTTGTGTAAATCAAAATTGAATCGGGTAAAGTTAGCGTTACGTTTGATGCTCAGAGCTTTTTTAAATTGCCCACCCAAGGGATACCAAACAATCAGCCCAGTCAGTAGCGAAAATAATAAGCCTATACCGATAAAACCCACGATAGTCATACCGCTTTCGCCTAAGCACATTGTGTAATGCAGGCGCAAAATAAAATCTTTAAACGGATCACGCCAGATATGGTCAAAATCAATCAGCAAACGCTGTCCTGTGACTTGTGCCGTGTACGGGTTGATAAAAATTTGATGACGTTCTGGGAAAGTCGGATTGTTTGAAGGTTGTTCAAACCACAACGCGTAAGCCAATCCTGAATGCCGTGGAAAATCAATGTTGAGTGCTTTGCCATCGGCAGGTAATGCGTGTAAACCAGCGGCGACAATTTCATTCAGTGGCATGATCGTTTTATTACCATCCGCTGATACCGTCATTATGTCGGCATTTAAGGTTTCATCTAATGGGTATTCAAAGGCGAGTATGCTACCTGTTAGCCCAATGATGACAAACACCGCGCCAGCAAATAACCCAAGGTATAAATGAACGTTAAGCCAGAGTTTGCGGCGTGATTTTAAATTCATTATTAAACAGCAAGTGATAAAAAAAGAGGCTGGACAAAATTGTGATTCGTCCAGCGGCTCAATGGTTACTTAAAATTCAAGTTTTATCGAACCCATAAAGTTTCTGGGTGCGGCAACACCAATCATGCTGCCTGTATTAGTGCCTGAGTAGTAATGTTTATCCAGCAGGTTGTTGGCATTAAGTTGAAACGTGATATTTTTCCCCGCAACTTTTAATCCGTAACTACTCATCAGATTCATCGTCACATAACTAGGTAATTGGAAGTCGTTAGCGTTTGTGCCTTGGCTTTGGCTGGAAGCAATCACACCACCACCCACTTTTAAGCCGCGTAATGTGGAATTTTGGAATTCGTAGGTATTCCATAAACTGCCATAATTGCGTGGTGTGTTAAACAGCCGATGTCCGCTATCATCATCAACACCGCCATTAAAGCCAACTTTAATCTTGGCATAAGTAAGATTGGTATAAGCGGCGACCGTTCTCCAGCCAGGTAAAATTTCACCTGCTACTTCAAATTCATAACCACGACTTTGCTGTTTACCAGAGGAAATTTGCACAGTAGGGTCTGTTGGATCAGATACCGCTATATTGGTTTTGGTTAAATCAAAATAAGCGAAACTGCTGGTTAAACGCCCATTGAAAAATTCGGTTTTAAGCCCCGATTCCCATTGATGTGCTAAGGTGGGAGGTAATACTTTTTGATTAGGCGAATTAAATTGATTATTGGAAGGCCCAAAGTTTGCACTGTAGTTACCGAACACCGACAACCAATTCACTGGCTTCCACAGCAAGCCACCACGCGGACTAAAATGCGTATCAACGGTTTTGACATAATCGCCATCAGTCAAATATTGCGTGCTGGTTGCATTATCGTAACGGATGCCTACGTTACCATAAACATTAAACGGAAACTTGATTTGGTCTTGAAAATACAGACCATACCATTCTTGATTGAATTTAGAGCTGGGCGTGAAAGCCGATGCAGCAGGGTCTCTGTTTGTCTGATAAGTCGGATTGAAAATATTAAAATTCGCCTCCATAGGAAACGCTGCACAACAGGCGATAGAAGTTTGGTTATCAATCACAAAATAGTCAAAGCCCCATAAGGTAGAATGCTCTAACACTGAGGTATTAAACTTACCTGTTAAATTAAGGGTGGTGTAATAATTCTGTTGATGCGTGATGCCGTTGTTGAAACCACGATTACCCACCGAAAAATCAGAATTGACGTTAACCAGATTACCATCTGCGTCGGGTTGCCCGAAGAAAAAGGTAAAGTCAGATTTATAAAGATGTAAAAATTCCGCACCAAAACGATGGGATAGTTTCCATTTATCATTAAAAGCGTGTGACCAATTCGCGCCAATATAGGTTCTATCACCAACGTTTTTGTTATTTAACGGATCACCAGTCTGACGGTTGATAGGCACAGGCGCAGGACGATTGCCCATTGGTGGAATACCTGAATCAACTTTGTTATTGAGATGCTCATATTGCGCATCCACATTTACTTGGGTTTTATCCGAAATATTCCAGGTTAAACTGGGGGCAATGAAAAAACTGTCTGTTTTGACAAAGTCACGGTAAGAACCTGCATTTTCATACGACAAATTGACACGATAAAGTAAGGTATTGTCTTTAGTGATCTTGCCTGTTGAATCAACAAGGGTTCTGTATAAGTCGTAAGAGCCAAATTGTTGTTGTATCGAGTGATAGGACTCAGCTTGCGGTCTTTTAGTCACCATATTGATAACGCCACCTGGTTCGCTACGTCCGTATAGAATAGAACCCGCGCCTTTTAGCACTTCAATGCGATCCAAATTAGCGACTTGTTGTTTCGACGTTCCACCTCCCAGTGCTGAAGGTAACAGGAAACCGTCTCTATATAAATTGGTATTTGCAAAGCCACGCATCATAAATACATCACTCGTTCCGCCATTTGTCCAGCTCGACTGTACCCCTGCAACGCTAGTTACCGCATCTTCAACGCGAATCACCTGTTTGTCTTTTAACACCTGTTGCGGCACAACAGTCACCGAGTAAGGTGTTTCCATAATCGGGGTATCGGTTTTAGTTGCTGTGGTCGCATCGGTGCGATTGTAGTCGGGGTTATTTACTTCGCTCACGGCTTTGTCAGTCACCGTCATCTGAGGTAGCGTGGTTGTATCAGTTTGATTTTTCTGCTTAGTAATAGCAGTTTTGTCTGCTGCATTTACATAATTGCTCGCTAAAACTAACAATATCGCCGTGGTTAGGGCGTTGAGAGCGGATGGGTTTTTCATTGAATAGTTCCATAAAAGTTAAGATTTTTTGTACAACCAAACAATGACGACTAAATTATTTAATTACCTCATCTATCACTATGAAAATATTAAGCCTTACCCAACACCGCATAACACACAGGCGTTAAAATCAAACTGGCGGTCATGCCTAATAATAATCCCGCTGATAACGATAAAGTCATCGGGATTAAGAACTGTGCTTGTGGGCTGGTTTCTAGCAAAGTAGGTAAAAAGCCCGCAAAGTTGGTGAGAAAGGCGAGAAAAATCGCCCGAAATCTGGAAGTACAGGCGGCGCAGATTAGCTCGGAAATAGGTGCTTCATCGTCTTGATGCTCGCGTAAATAATCCAACAATACCAAGCTGTCATTGACCACTACGCCACTGGCAGCCACCATACCGACTAAAGATTCCATTGATAACGGTAAGCCGACTAAAGCATGGGCAATCACCGCGCCACTCCATGCCACAGGCGCGGCAAGTAGAAAAATCAGCGGTTTTAAATACGAGCGAAACGGCACAGCAATCAACACATAAATCACCAATAATGAAATCAGGGTGTTTTGTTGCAGGGCGGTGGACATGGCTTTTTGGTCTTGATGCGATTGTCCGATGTCGATACTTAAGCCCGCGTAGCGTTGTTGCAGAGTTTTCAATTCATTGTTTTCTAACTTGTCATACAAAGCGTTGACATCGACTTTTTTACGGTCAACTCGCGCCTGAATTTTAAGGACACGACGGCGATCTTGGCGAATAATTTTACTCAGTCCGTTAGTCAGCGATACTTCGGCGACTGTGCCTAAGGGAACAAGCTGTCCATCGGGTAAGCGTATCGGTAACTCGCGTAGATTATCTAAGGATTCCCGCTCTACACGCGGAGTGCGCACCCTGATTTTGACTTCATTACGTCCGCGTTGCAGGCGTTCAACTTCATCACCATAGTAGGCGTGATTGACTTGTTCAGACAGTTGTTCAAGTCGTAATCCCAGGTGTTCGGCATTGGCTTTTAAGCTCAGGCGAATTTCGGGTTTACCCGCTTCGGCTGAATCGATGACATCATAAACCCCGTTATAACTGGCGATGTTGGCTTTGAATTGTTCAACGGCTTTGGGTAATAAGGCAGGATCAGTCGCACCTAAATCAAATTCAAGGTCATAATCGACATCGCCTTCTTTGTATAAAAAATCAATTTTGGTACGTCCTAAATCACCGACTCGTTTACGCCAGTCATTAATGAAATCTTCAACGACGAGACGTTGTCGTCCTTCTGGGGAAAATTCTGTCCAAAAGCCCGCGCTGTGTTCAAAAATCATGGTTTCTAAACCGACCACTACGCTAGGGCTGTTTGGTGTTGCGGCATTGAGTTCATCACGCAATTCAAAAAACGCTTGTTCAACTTGCTTGGCACGTTTGCGAGTTTCACTATAAGGTAGGTCTTCAGGGGTTTTTAGCGACACCCAAAAACTGTCTTTAGTCACATCGGCTTGCAATGATAGCCGACTGCGTCCGCTTTCTACCCACGCGGTACATAGCAGTAACAACACCATGAAACAGGCAATAGTCAGATAACGCCAGCGCAATGCAAGTTGTAAAAAAGGACGGTAATAGCCATCAACAAAACGATCTAGCCCTTGGTTAAGCCAGTCACGAATCCCAGCTAGCGTAGAAATTTTACGCTGCTTTTTTTCTTCAGCAGCTAAATGGGAAGGCAAAATTAACAAGGCTTCAACCAAAGAAAACACCAAGGTTAAAATCATCACCAAGCAAATTGGTTGCATCATGCGTCCTGCCCACCCAGGTAAAAACAGACTGGGCAAAAAAGCCACCAGTGAAACCATGACGGATAACACCACAGGTAATGCCACCGCCTGTACACCTTTAATGGCGGCATTTAGATTGGATTCTGTGCCTTGTTCTTGCAACGAATACACGCTTTCGCCAATGATAATAGCGTCATCTACTAGAATACCCATTGCCAGTAAAAAGCCAAACAATGACAACATATTCAGCGACACATCGAACACAGGCATCAACCATAACGCGCCGAATATGGAAGTAAAAATCCCCACACCCGCCCACACCGCGACCCGCAAGCGTAAAAACAGCGTGAGTACCAAACACACCAGCACAAAACCGCTCAGCCCGTCTTCAATGAGCGTTTGCACTCGTTCATCGTAAGCTTGAGAGGTGTCCCACCAAGTGGTCATCACTAAGCCCTGCGGCAGTTTTGTCTGCATATCGGCAACGTAGTGTTTAACATTCCGCGCCACATCAACCGAGCTGTGTTTTGTATGAATTTCCCAGCCTTGCGCAGTTTCACCGTTGTGATGCCATTCGGATAACCGCTCTTCTAAATTATCCCGAATTGTTGCAACCTGACTTAAACGTAATTTCGCGCCCTTGTTATCGGTGCGTAATAAGATGTTATTGAGGCTTGCAACATCAACTGCTTTGGCTTGCACACGCAATGATAATTCCCCCGCAGGGGTTTTCACCAAACCATTGGACTGATTGAGTGACGCACGATGAATCGCGTCAGTAACATCACGCAATGACAACTGGTATTCGCGACATTTTGCTGCCGATACTTCAATGGCGATTTCATAAGGAATTTCATTGTAATTTCGTACTAAACGCACGCCATCAATACGTTCAATATCGGCTTTAACCCGTTCGCCGTAGTGTTGCAAAGCGAGGGCATCGGTTTCACCATGTAATGCGACCCAGATAACGCCTGAGTCATCATCACGCGTGGCTGCTTGTACACTGATGTTTTCTATGCCTTTGGGTAAACGTGGAATACTTTGAATGCCTGCGCGTAAGGCGTTAATCATTTGCTCTTGATCGACATTCGGTAATATCGAAACGTTGATTAGGCATAGCCCTTCGGTAATTTCTGTTTTTAAGCGTGTAACGCCGTCACGTTCATAAATCGCATTTTCTATTTTGGAACACAAGGACGCTTCAATGTCTTCTGGACTGGCACTCGGATAAGCGGCGATGATAGTAATTTTTTGCAGACTAAAACGTGGAAACACTTCTTTATCGACCACATTAAAACCGATAATGCCACCGATAAAAATCAGCATCATCAGTAAATTGGCGGCAACAGAATTGCTTGCAAACCAGGCGAGTAAGCCTGTCGGTTGTGTTATGTTGGTCACTTGCTTGCTTCCACTTGAACCGTCATGCCTTCGATCGGCAAATCAATACCAGTGGTGATAATGCGTTCACCCACTTGCAAGCCTTGCTGGATTAATACGCGATTATCTTCGGTGCGTAACACCTCAAGTTGACGACTGTGTAAATGATGGTCTTTATCGACTGTCAACACGGTATGAGCAGCGGTAATCGCTTGCTGTGGCAAGGAAAAAATATTATCTAAGGTTTTGCCTTGAATAGTGGCTAGCACAAAAAGCCCGTTTAATAATGGGGCTTGGTCTTTTTGCTTTACTTCGGCGACGAGGTATAAAACGCCAGTGCTTTCATTAATCATGCCCTCAGTACGAACAATTCGCGCTTGCCATGTTTGGGTTATTCCAGCCAGTTGCGCACTTAACGTGACTTTTACTGGTTTTTGGTTGCTCTTTTCATCCAATGCTATATCGAGATAAGACAGTTGTTCCAAGGCGACAGGCAATCGTACTTCTGCCAAATTCGTGGAATAAATCCGTGCGATTTTTTCGTCCGTCTGAATAATTTGTCCTAAAGAAACGGCTTTACTGGCAAACCGTCCTGCAAACGGCGCGTGTATTTCGCAACGACTACGGCGATTATTGGCTAGCATTAACGCACTTTCAGCGGCTTTGAGTTTAGCGTGTGCTTCGGCAAGTTGTGGTTCACGCATGGCTAAAGCGGATGGATGCCCTTTGCCTAAGGCTTGCCATTCAGTACGCGCTTGTTCGGCTTGGGCTTGTTCGGTCGCTAACAGGCGTTTCGCTTCGGCGATTTGCGCTTGTGCTTGGACAATCGCGGCATCGTAATCGCGTGAGTCTATGCGTACTAAGACTTCATCGTGATTAAAAAAACCACCCGTGACAAAATTTGGATGCAGATACAGCACTTTACCTGATACTTCCGCACTTAACTCCAGCTCATAACGTGGTTTTATCACGCCTTGCGAAGCGACATTCAATTGCAAGGTTTCAGGTTGAACGGTGATGACACTGACCACGGGAATAGTGTCGGTTGGTTTTTCGGGTTCTAGTACGGGTTTGGTGGCAATCAATGCGTAAGCCCCTGCACCTCCCAATACTAATAAAATAATGGGTAAAATAATTTTTAGTTGCCGCATTTACACGCCACCGCCTAGTGCTAAATAGAGGTTGATGCGATTATTGAGTAATTGTCGATGTACCGCCAGATGTTCACTTTGCGCGGTGAAGGTACTGCGATAACTGTCCAATAAAGTCAAAATTTGAATTAAACCCTGACCATAAGAATACACAGCAAGTTGACGACTGGCTTCGGTTTGTTCTACTGCTTCCTGCAAGGCTTTTTCCTGTGCGCGTAGCCATTGTTCAGCGGCTAAGGCTTGTTCTACTTCACGAAACGCATTCAACGCAGTGCTTTGATAGTGATTAACTGCTTCTTCCTTTTGTGCTTCATTCAATCGAATAGTGGCTTGCAATCTGCCGCCCGTAAAAATAGGTTGTAATAAACCCATCACTACATTCCAAGCGACTGCACGAGGATCGATTAGCTCAGTCAATGCCGTGCTACTTGTACCACCGCTTGCGGTCAATGTGATTCGTGGCAACAAGGCTTTTTGTGCAGAACTTAAGCGCGAATCCGCCGCGAGGATGCGATTAAATGCGGCAATAATATCAGGACGGCGGGTTAATAATTCAGAAGGTAAACCAGCGGCAATTGCGTTAGGCGGCGTGGGTAGCTTGGCGTTTTCCTGTAACTGCCCACTGGGATAACGCCCCAGCAACACTTCCAAACGGCGGGTGATAATTTGTACTTGATTACGCGAGCTTGCTACAGACGCTTCGGCATTGGCTAAATCGGTAAGTACTAAACGTAAATCCAAACCGCCTGTTAAGCCGCGCTCAAAGCGTCCGCGTACTAGGTCAGCAATCACACGGCGGTCTTTAATCGATTGTTCGGCAACCTGTACCTGTAGATTGGCTTCGATTAATTCAAAATAACTTTGTGCAGTGCGGGCGGCTAATGATAATCGGGCGGCTTGATAATCTTCTGCAACAGCACTGGCTTCTTGTCCAGCTACTTGTTGGTTGTCACGGATGCGTCCCCACACATCAAGTTCCCAACTTAAATTAAACAGTGCGTCAAAGCCGCTCGTTGTTCCGTTTAGTGAGTCACGTTGATTTTGATAGTTAGGCAACGCACTCAACTGAGGTAAGCGTTGCACCCCTTCGATAATCGCTTGTTCATGCGCGGCATTGATTCTGACATCGGCTGCTTTTAAGTCGTAATTATGCGCAAGTGCCTCATTGACCAGCTGAGTTAATTGGCTATCAGCAAATTGTGTTAGCCATTGTTCAGCGATTTTATGATTAACGATTTTATCGGCTTGCCAAATAGGCGGGATGACAAAGCTAGCTTTGTGTTCCACATTAGGCACAGCACTACAGCCTGACACAATCAACAACAGCAGAAAAAATTTACCGCGCATCAGGCTTACGCGCATTCGCATCAACAGTTTTGCATTGTTGATATGTTTGACTTGTAACGGAGTATCTATATAAGACCATGAACAATCGCCCACTTTCTTTTTCGCTAGTCGCACTTGAAACTGTATTAACAAGAAAAAACCTAAGCTTTGGGCTAAATGAAAGTAATGATGATGAGCAGGGATAATAGTTTCCAAAAAGTTTTCCTGATTAGTAAGATGCTTCAGCCAGTAACCCAAATACCGTCATTGCGGCAGGGAGAGCGTAGCGAGGGTTCGCCACAATCCAGAAGCCAAGGCTCGAACAGAACCCCCTCGCTACGCTCTCCCTGTGACTGGATACTGGCATCCATGCCAGTATGACGGTGCTAGCTGAACAATATTGCTAATCAGGAAAGTTTTTAACATTTTTTCAAGCAAAGCTGCGCTAAGGGAATGACGCTACAGTTTTAATGAGGTAGGTCGCCGTATCTGTAAGGTAGCACCATTATTTTCATCTTCATCGGGGGTCAGAATAATATCACCCCCATAAATTGCATTTTCATCGCCTAGTTTGATAACTAAACGAAGATCATTTTTAGAGTCTGCGGAATTAATTGCATCGTCATAGCTAATTTTGTGTGCTTTATATAACTCATAAAGAGCCATATCAAAGGTTTGCATACCTTCTTCTTTAGAATTCTTCATTAATTCTTTGAGTTTATGCACTTCACCTTTACGAATATAGTCCTTAGCCAGCGGTGTATTAAGAAAAACTTCTACCACAGGATAACGCCCTTTGCCATCGGAGCGTTTAATCAATTGCTGCGCCACAATGCCTTTTAGATTTAGCGACAAGTCCATTAACACCTGATCGTGCATTTCATCAGGAAAAAAATGCAGAATGCGATCTATCGCTTGGTTAGCATTGTTGGCGTGTAATGTGGATAAACATAAATGCCCTGTTTCAGCAAACGTAATGGCATTTTGCATGGTTTCACGCGTTCTTATCTCCCCAATTAAAATCACATCGGGTGCTTGACGTAGGGTGTTTTTTAACGCCACTTCATAAGATTCGGTATCTAAGCCAACTTCACGCTGGCTGATAATACAGCCTAAATGCGGGTGCTGAAACTCGATAGGATCTTCGATGGTAATAATATGACCACGGCTGTTTTGATTACGATGCTTAATTAAAGCAGCCAGAGTCGTTGATTTACCCGTACCAGTTGCTCCCACAAAAATAATTAGCCCCCGTTTTTCCATGATCATATTTTTTAGAATCAGCGGTAGATTCAAATCTTCAGCATTGGGTATCTCATGTTCAATGCGGCGTAGCACCATCGCAGCTGCATCTCGCTGAGTAAACGCACTGACTCGAAATCGTCCCAAATCTGGATAATTAATCGCAAACTGACACTCTTTAGTATTTTCAAATTCCATTTGTTGAGCGGGACTCATAATTCCCAAGATGATTTTTAATGACTGTGCTTCGGTCAACTCTGTTTTAGAAATGTCTGTTATCATCCCATCAATTTTCATACAAGGTGGTCGCCCTGCGGTGATAAATAAATCAGACGCTTTTTTTTGGCACATCAATGCTAATAATTTTTCAAAGTCCATCACAATCCCCCTAACGGAACATTTCTTTATTGACCGCTTTGCTCATTGCCATTGCTGGCGTGACCAAGCCTTTTTCAACTAATTCTTTCAGATTTTGATCCAATGTCTGCATACCATCTTTGCGTCCTGTTTGAATCGCTGAATACATTTGTGCGACTTTCGCCTCACGAATTAAGTTTCTAATCGCAGGCGTACCCACCATGATTTCATGTGCGGCAATACGACCACCGCCAACTTTTTTAAGCAGTGATTGCGAAATAACCGCCTGCAATGATTCTGATAACATTGAGCGTATCATTTCTTTTTCTGCTGCTGGAAATACGTCAATAATACGGTCAATAGTTTTAGCAGCGGAGGTGGTGTGCAATGTGCCAAACACCAAATGCCCTGTTTCTGCCGCTGTCATGGCAAGTCGAATAGTTTCTAAATCCCGCATTTCGCCCACTAGAATAACATCTGGATCTTCCCGCAATGCTGAACGTAAGGCTTCACTAAAACCGTGGGTGTCACGATGAACTTCGCGCTGATTGATTAAGGATTTTTGGCTTTCATGGACAAATTCGATAGGGTCTTCAACGGTAAGAATATGGGCATAATCATTGTAATTAATATGATTAACCATCGCCGCTAAGGTGGTGGATTTACCTGAACCTGTAGGGCCAGTCACTAATACCATGCCGCGTGGTTTTTTACACAGCTCTTCAAAAAACTTGGGTGCTTTTAAATCCTCCAAACTTAACACTACCGAAGGAATGGTTCTAAAAACCGCCGCCGCACCACGCTCTTGATTAAATGCGTTAACCCGAAAGCGAGCAACATTGGGTAATTCAAATGAAAAATCGGTTTCTAAAAATTCTTCGTAATCTCGTCGCTGCTTATCATTCATAATGTCATAAATTAACCCATGAACACCTTTATGATCTAATGACGGAATATTAATGCGCCGAATATCACCATCAACGCGAATCATCGGTGGCAGTCCTGCCGACAAATGTAAATCTGATGCTTTATTTTTAACAGAAAAGGCTAATAACTCGGTAATATCCATAATATCCCTCACAACGTAAACGCAAAAAGTAACTGATACCATAACCTAACTCATGGCTTTTTTGAAGCACTGATATTATGTGCCATGCACAAAAATTTTAGCGATAACTATGACAACTCTTATTCATTCATTAAAACAACTACACAGACAAATTAAGCACGCTGAAATTAGTTACCAGCGTCAGCCAGACTCGGTGTTATTACTGGCTGTCAGTAAAACCCAACCCGCTTTAATGCTCGCTAATGCCTATCAAGCTGGGCAACGGCATTTTGGAGAAAATTACCTACAAGAAGCACTGAGCAAACAACAAGCCTTAGGTGCGTTTGACATAACGTGGCATTTTATAGGCCCTATTCAATCCAACAAAACCAAAGCGATTGCCAGTCATTTTGATTGGGTACACAGTGTCGATAACTTAAAAATCGCAAGGCGGCTTAGCGAACAACGCCCACAACACTTAGCTCCTTTAAATATATGTTTACAAGTAAATATCAGTAATGAAGCTAGTAAATCTGGCATTTATTTGGATAATCTTGCTGAATTATGCGAACAAGTGGCGGTGCTGCCTAATATAAAACTACGCGGTGTCATGGCGATTCCTGCTCCTAGCGATAGTTTTGAACAACAATGCCAGCCTTACAAAACCCTTTATCAAGCGGTTAAAAGCCTTAATAAACCAGAACTCGATACTTTCTCTTTTGGTATGAGCGATGATTTAAATGCTGCCATTGCCCAAGGGGCAACCATCGTCAGAATTGGTACGGCATTGTTTGGTAAACGACCATAGACGTTTGCGGTATTGCCAATAAAAAACAAGCCCCATAAAGGGGCTTGTTAATGAGCGATGTTACAAACAATAAAACATTACCCAATCCATATTGAGTGAGCATTGAACTCTGATGTGCTAACACCTGTTGTATCGGCAACACCAACTAATTCTACTAAGGTATCAGCTGCTGTACCTCCATCTTGGAAAACAAAGGTATTGCCACCCGAAACAAAAGCAACGGTATCTGTTCCTGTGATATTGGCTTGTAAATAACCGAATACGTCCGTTAAATTAGCCGCTGTGATGGTGAGCGGAGAATTATAGGTATCTGCACCCCCAAAGCTAATAAGACCACTGGTAATACTATGGCTCTTAATAATACCTGAATCCGTACCATTTGTTCCTGTAGTATTAGCGGCAATCACTGGTACTGTACTGGCTAAATCAAGCTGATCAATACCTGTGGTGCTAATAATACCATCGAACGACTTAAAGGCAGTTACCAGATCATAACCACCCACAGTTGCCAAACTGTCCCCTGCGGCAATCTGCACAGTATCAGTTGCAGGCGTTGTTTCGGTGAGATTGATAGTATCTGAGCCAAGACCACCGATGATAGTGTCTGTACCACCGCCACCAGTGATCGTATCATTGCCTGCACCGCCATTTAATATGTTAGCATTGCTATCACCGACGATTAGGTCGTTTTGAGCCGTACCGAGAACATTTTCAATGCTAGAGAGAGTAATATGTCCAACGGGGTCAGCCCAAGTGAAGCTAGTTGAACTTAGGAAGAAGGTGACGGCATTACCAGTTGCAAGATTAACATTAACCCCCATCTGGTAAGTACTACGAACCCCAGCAGCGAAAGCATCAGGCTGGTTGAAATCAATCGTGTCAGTACCCGCGCCACCGTCGTAGACACCCTGAGCAAAATAGCCTCGAACCATAAAGGTGTCGTTGCCATCACCACCGTTTAGTGTGTCGATGATACCTGGATTGTAAACATCCGATACCCCATAATCCAGTATATTGTCATTGCTATCGCCAACGATTATATCGCTTTGAGTAGTGCCGATAACATTTTCAATACTAGAGAGTGTAATATGTCCAACGGGATCAGGCCAAGTGAAGCTAGTTGAACTTAGGAAGAAGGTGACGGCATTACCAGTTGCAAGATTAACATTAACCCCCATCTTGTAAGTACTACGAACCCCAGCAGCGAAAGCATCAGGGTGGTTGAAATCAATCGTGTCAGTACCCGCGCCGCCGTCGTAGACACCCTGAGCAAAATAGCCTCGAACCATAAAGGTGTCGTTGCCATCACCACCGTTTAGTATGTCGATGATACCTGGATTGTAAACATCCGATACCCCATAATCCAGCGTATCGTTACCCGCACCACCAGTAATGCTATTGCTTGCAGTATTGCCGATAATAGTAACGCCTTGGTCATTACCTGTACCATTAACAGCCCCAGCCAATAGAACCAGTCCCTCGATATTAGGATCTAACGTGTAGGAGGAGAGGGTCGAGTAGACAGTATCGGTACCTCCATTCGGTAGTTCTATGATCGTGTCACTTACTGTATCAACATAATAGGTGTCGTTACCTGCCAGTCCTGCCCAATGATCTGCTGTACCTGGTGTACCTGTAAGAGCATCGTTACCGTTAGTTTCTGTAACACCTTGTTGTGTAATAGTTACACTAAATGTTTTATTGGTACTCAGTATACCGTCCGAAACTGTAACCACGATGGAACTGTCTGTAACATTAGCTCCTAACGGTTCAATAACGGTACTATCAGGAACAAAGCTATATGTTCCAAGTAATTTATCGACTGTTAATGTACCGTAAGGATTGCTCTTGCTAACTGTTCCATTACCATTATCTGTTCCACCTGCAATACCATAGGTTAAAGTAGTGCCTAGATTAACATCGCTACCTGCTAATGTACCCGTCTGGTTTGTTCCTGTTTGACCGATAAAGTCATCAACAAATTGTGTATCGGTATAATGGACAGTTAATGGTGTTACAAGAACAGGAGCAACATTAATGGGTGTAGATATTACCGTCGTGTTTCTATCAGTAACAAAAACCAATGGGTTAGTAACAAGATCATTAACACTGACTGTAAAAAGAGTGGTTTCAGTGCCACCGATAGCAACGTGGTTAGCCGTTGGGGTAAACACCAAACCTTGAATCGCCGCTTGGTTTTGTGCCGCTGTGCCACTGATACTGTAAATACCTGTGCTTGCGCTATACGTTCCTCCTGTGCCTAAATTTGATAATACACCCTTATTAGCAGTGTCCAAAGTTACCGTTAGCGTTTCAATTTGTCCAACATCAGGATCGGTAATTGTGAATGCTGTAAAGGGGTGTAAGCTAGCATTGTCATTGACCAGTTGTCCTGACAATGCACCAGCCAAGACAGGCACGTCATTTCTTGAGGTTGATATGACTGTCGTAGCGTGATTGGTCACTATTACCGCTACACCGTCATTAACTC
>Ga0194060_10000662_pt1 | contig 24945 bp, 20 predicted proteins | sample SepL225m_MetaG_FD_163427 | JGI IMG/M metagenome (GOLD analysis project Ga0194060, IMG submission 163427) | Anoxic zone freshwater microbial communities from boreal shield lake in IISD Experimental Lakes Area, Ontario, Canada - Sep2016-L222-5m | ecosystem: Environmental > Aquatic > Freshwater >... | reverse complement strand
ATATAATAGAAAGAGGCTATATCACACAATTGATATAGCCTCTTTTAATTTAATAAATTACCAGTTACAATCATTTAATTAGCAAACCATTTATCTATTTCCCTGTTATATATTTTGTAAATTCGTTCTATGCATAAATGGCTGATTATATCTTGTTTTATTTTTTCAATTTTATCTTGCGAAAAGGATATCAGTTTTGCACCTGATGCAACTACAAGTAAATTAGTAGTAGATGCTCAAATTGAAAACAATCAAGCCCCAATGGTTGTTTTAACTACCTCAATGGGATATTTTGCCACATTAGATTCTGCCATGTTGTACAATAGTTTTGTTCACAATGCCATCTGTAGTATTAGTGACGGAACAAAAACACAACAATTAAAAGAATTTAAGATCCCATTAAATACTGGTAATTTATATTATTATAGTAATGATCCTAGTACAGCGAGTACCAATTTCAATGGCATCTTAGGAAAAAAATATCTCCTAACCATTCAATATAATAATCAAACTTATTCTGCTACAACTACAATACCCTTTCTCACCAAAACAATCGATTCAATTTGGTGGGAGCCATTAAAAAATTATCCTGATTCACCGCAGGTTTCATTAATGACTAAAGTAACCGATCCACCAGGATTAGGTAATTATATTCGTTATTTTACCAAACAAAATAAAGGACAGTATTTACCAGGATTCAACAGTGTTTTTGACGATCAAATTGTAGATGGCAAAACATATAGTGTTCAAATAGACCGAGGAGTTGATCGTAATCTTCCATTTGATCGCAAAAATTATGGTTACTTTTTTAAAGGCGATACTGCAACGGTTAAACTGTGTAATATTACAAAAGAGACGTATGATTTTTGGCGTACTTGGGAATTCGCTTTTTCTTCAATTGGCAATCCATTTTCTGCACCAGGAAAAGTTATTGGGAATATCAATAATGATGCTTTAGGATCATTTTGTGGTTATGCAGCGCAATATAAAACATTGATTATCCCCAAATAATCCGATTTTGTGTACAATCGATATCGTTTAAGTAGTGTAAGCGATTTAATTTTGTATGTTCTAAAAATATTGTAATGGCAAACGAAGCAACAGAAAAAGTACATGTTTTAATAATTGGATCTGGTCCTGCTGGATATACTGCGGCCATATATGCCGCAAGAGCAAATATGAAACCGGTTTTATACCAAGGAATACAACCAGGTGGACAATTAACAATTACTACTGAAGTTGAAAACTATCCTGGATATCCAGATGGAATTCAAGGGCCAGAAATGATGGTTAATTTTGAAAAGCAAGCTACCCGTATGGGAGCAGATATTCGTTATGGGTTAGCTACTAAAGTAGATTTTAGTGTACGTCCTTTCAAAGTTGAAATAGACGAAGAAAAATGGATAGAAGCCGATTCAGTCATTATAAGTACTGGTGCATCTGCTAAATGGTTAGGATTAGAAAGCGAAGAAAGACTCAATGGATTTGGGGTGAGTGCTTGTGCTGTTTGTGATGGATTCTTTTTTAGAGGAAAAGAAGTAGCCATTGTTGGAGCTGGAGATACTGCTGCTGAAGAAGCATTGTATTTGTCTAAATTATGTACTACAGTGCATATGGTTGTTAGAAAAGACCAAATGCGTGCTAGTAAAGTAATGCAAGACCGCGTATTAAACGCCCCAAATATTAAAGTGTATTGGAATAGTGTTACCGACGAAATACTAGGAGAGAAGAAGGTGGAAGCCGTAAGATTATTAAATACAGCAACCAATCAAAAATTAGAGATTCCTGTTAGTGGCTTTTTTGTTGCGATAGGACACGAACCCAATAGTGGTATTTTTAAAGACTTCATCAATATGGATGAAACTGGTTACATACAAACAGTACCAGGAACTTCTAAAACAAATATTCCAGGAATTTTTGCTGCAGGAGATGTACAAGATAAAAATTATCGTCAAGCAGTTACCGCAGCAGGTAGTGGTTGTATGGCCGCTTTAGATGCAGAACGCTATTTAACAGCTAATGGACTTTCATAATTAATTTACAAAATATAAATAAGGCGATAGCATTCAGCTAATCGCCTTTATTTTTGCAATATGCTTACCATTCATTTAGATGCCGTTAAATTTTATGCTTACCATGGAATTTTTAAGGAAGAGAAAACCTTGGGAAACAACTATGTAGTTGATATTAAAATTGAGGTTAGTACAAATAATCAAATTGTTCAATCAATATCTGAAACAATTGATTATGCAGAAGTTTTTAATATGCTTCAAAAGAGAATGCAAATTCCAACCCCTTTGTTAGAAACAATTGCAACTGATTTTTGTTATACAATTTTAAATAAGTTTCAGCTCGCCTCATCTATAGATTTTAGCATAAAAAAAATGAACCCACCAATTGAAGAATTCATTGGTAATGTGGGTGTTCAATTTAAATTAAAAAGAAGTTCTTAAAAAATATTCAAAATGAAATTCATTTATTTATTATTGTTTTGTTTGAGTGCATTTTTTGCAAAATCACAAGAATCAGTGTTGTTATTTAAAGAGGCTGATAATTTTGAACGACAATTAAAAGATATTGAAGCACTAGATAAATACAAACAAATAATTGCAATAGAACCCACCAATATTAAAGCATTGGTAAAGGCGGCAGAATTAAATGCTGGACTAGGGGGAAGAGAATTAAATAAAGTAAATAAACGTTTATACACAGAATCCGCAATGGTATTTGCAAAAAAAGCCTATGATGTTGATGCTAAAAATGCTGATGCTAATTATGTAATGGCAATGGTATCAGGTAAAATGACAGATATAGAAACTGAAAATAAAAAAATAGTTCAATACGTAAAGGATGTAAAATCGTATTCCGAAAAAGCATTAGCTATTAATCCAAACCATGCCAGGGCAAATTACAGTTTGGGTAAATGGCATTACGAAATGGTCAATTTAATGGGATTAAAAAAAGTGGCAGTTAAATTATTTTATGGAGGAATGCCTGATGGCGATTTAGATTCGGCCATTGTACATTTTGAAAAATGTAAATCTGCAGATCCATATTTTGTATTGAATTATTTAGACCTTGCAAAAGCATATCGCGACAATCATCGCCCCACTCAAACAATTGAAACTTTAAACAAATTAATTAAACTACCCAATAGAACAGCAGATGATGCTGCATTAAAAGCAGAAGGCGCAAAGCTATTAGACGCTGTTCAATAATTAACTTATAAACTTAAAAACATGGAATTACAAGAATTATTTCAACAAGCCACTATTAACAGTAAAACATTATCAGAAAAACCAGATAATGAAACCCTTTTAAAATTGTATTCGTTATTTAAACAAGCATCTGAAGGTGATACGCAAGAAGAAGGTCCTTCTAATCCATTTGATTTTGTTGCAAAATTTAAACACGAAGCTTGGGCTAAATTAAAAGGAACAAGTAAGGAAGAAGCTATGCAATCCTATATTAATTTAGTAAATGAATTGAAAGCGAATCAATAATACTTTTTAAGCAGGTATGATTTTATCTGCTTAAATTTTTATTTTTCGCCATCTTCCAGATTGCATATACAAAAAAGAAGGAACCAATAGGCTAGTCCAATATAACAATTCACTGCCCCATCCCCAAGTAATAGGTAATTGCATTTTCTCCAACACTGTAAATACATAAATACAATATAAAATGATGGCTACAAATTCTGTAGTTAAATTCATGGTAGAATTTCCGGTTCCGGTTACTGCATTCATCCAAACGATAGAAATAGACATTAGTACTAATGCAAAAGATACCACTCTTAAAACGGGTATGCCTGCTTGTATAAAGTCTTCGCCTTGTCCGTAAATTGATAAAAACGCGTGTGGGAAAAGATTTAGTAACAAGCAAACCACACTAGCAAATCCAACACTCCAACGCATGATTTTTTTAATGAGTGGCATAACTAAATCGTGTTTATTCTGTCCAATTACATTACTCACCATGGTGTTTGTTGTTGCTGCAAAAGCCCAAGTAAAACAACCAAAGAATCCAAAAATATTTCGCATAGTATTTGAAACTGCTAAGTCTCTTGCACCATGGTGCTCAATTAAAATATAGAAAAACTCCCAACTAATAATACTAATAGCATGCTGAGCAATTAGTGGAGCCGACTGTACCACTATTAATTTACTATTAATGGGTTCAAATACCCATGTACTAAATAATTGTAAACGTTTACTTATTCCATTAATTCGTAGTACCGTAAATAAAACGAACAACCCAGCAATTTCTGAAAAAATAGAAGCATAAGCTGCACCATTAAACCCAAGTTGTGGCAATCCGAATTTTCCATAAATCAACCCATAATCGAAAAACACATTCACAACCGCTTCTGTAGCTGTTCCAATAATCAGGTATTTAGACTGATTTGTGCCTACCAATAAGGCATTACGCATTTGGTATACATATAAAAAAGGTAGACCAATGATGCGAATATTTAAAAATCGAACGGCAATAGCTACTCTTTGTGGATCATGTAAAGCCCATCCAAGTATCATTGGCGCCAAAAACCAGGTTAATAAAATGCCAATAGCAGCAAATCCAAAAGATATATAAATGCCTTGTGTAAATAATTTGCCTATTTGATCAATTCTATTTTCACCTGCCCGTCTTGAAATTAAGGCTTGTAAACCATTGTTCAAACCATGACCAACCACCGCAAAAATCAGGTAGTAAACGCCTGTAATTCCAGCCAAACCCAATGCTTCTTGACCTAACCCGCCTAAAAAAATATTATTTGTAATGAAATTCAGCTGGGGTACCATAATTGCCAAACTGATAGGTAGAGCTATCCGTAATATCTGTTTATGGCTAGTTGTTACTTGTAAATTATTGGTATCTGATAGGTTATTCATAATGTTCTGCAAAGTAACAATATTAATATCTGCACAAATCGCTTTCCATCCATAATAGTTTTTTTATATCATTGCATAACCAATAAGACGATTATGGTTACTAAGTGGATAGGATTTTACGGAAACAAGCCCAATTATACCAATAAATCAACAAATCATCTATTTGTTGAAATTAGCCCAACACAAGTGGTATACTTGGTAAAAAATACGGTAAATGCGCAAATGGAAGCCATTGAAATATTTCAATACAGTATTAATAATGGAGATTGGTCTGATATATTTTTTGAAATAAAAGAACAATCGGCTTTAATAGGCTTATCATTTTCTAATACCAGCATTTATTTTAATATAAATGAGGCGCTATTGTTACCATTAAACAATTTGAGTGCTTCCTCAGCGGAGGATTTTTTATCCTTAGTATATGGTCCTGAAGAGAGCACCATAATAAAACATGATAAAATTGAATATTCTCTTCCATTTGTAACTATTTATCGAATAAAAAATTCTTTAATAGATATTCTAAATAGAAATTTCATTCTTTACAATATTCAACATGCATATTCTCCTATTTTAAGAGATGTATTTGAAAGAGATAACTTGTCACCAATATTTTTAAAATTAGTAGTGTATCATCAGCATATCATTGTAGTATATATAAAAAACAATCAATTACAATTAACACAAACCTATTCTTTTAAAAGTTCCGATGATATATTGTACTATCTACTTGGAATCATACAACAAGATGGACAATCAGCTATACAAACTCAAATTGAAATCAGTGGATTGATTGACCAACAAATTGGCTTGTACGAACAATTAAAACTGTCTTTTGGAATTGTTTCATTCGATGAAATTAATTTAGATAATACTATAAAAATTGGTCTAGAAAAATATCCTGCTTATACGTTTACCCCTTTTTATAAATTGATGGCATGAGAATAATTTCAGGAAAGTTTGGTGGAAGACGCATTCAACCACCAACGAACATGCCACATACCAGACCCACCACAGATATTGCTAAAGAAGGGTTATTTAATATCCTTCAAAACAGAATGAATTTTGAAGGAATTAAAACACTTGATTTGTTTGGTGGTACAGGATGTATTAGTTACGAACTTGCATCACGTGGTGCGATTGATTTAACCATTGTAGAAAAGGATCCTACCATGTATCAGTTTATTCAAAAGAACTGTACAGCATTAGGTGTTGAAAATTACCAACTACTTAAAATGGATGTATTTGCTTTTTTAAATACAGCTAAAACACAATTTGATTTTATTTTTGCAGGTCCTCCTTATGCACTTGGCGCTATTGATGAAATACCTAAAATTATTGCTGAAAGAAAATTAATAGCTAAATCAGGTTTTTTTGTTTTAGAACATACGCCAAGAAACCAATACGAAAAAATGCCCAATTTTGAATTCCAACGAAATTATGGCACAACCGTATTTTCATTTTTTGTAAACAAAGATTAATGGTCAATTATATATTGCTACCATGACAAAAAAAGAAATCAGAGAAGTATTTAAAACTAAGCGTCAAGATATTTCTGATCAAGAGAAATTAAAACTCGACGATCTTTTACTTATTCAATTTCAACAATTTTCTTTTGATTCAACAGATTGTTTACTGAGTTACTGGCCAATTGAGCACCATAAAGAACCGAATGTAACATTAGCAACTAGGTTTTTACACTTAATGGTTCCTCATTTACAAATTGCTTATCCTATAACAAATCCATTAAATCAAAACATGGACGCAATGATTGTTGATGAAAACACCAATTTTAATACTAACCAATTAGGTATTACAGAACCTATAGATGGTATCATCATCAACCCCGCATCCATAAATATTGTGTTTGTTCCTCTATTGGCTTTCGACGAATTAGGCTATAGGGTAGGTTATGGGAAAGGATATTACGATCGATATCTTGCAAAATGCCCATCCAATACACTTAAAATAGGATTTTCGTATTTCGAACCTATTGCACAGATTACCGATAAAGACCAATTTGACGTACCTTTATCGTACTGCATTACACCGCAGCATATCTATGAATTTTAACACGCTATTTTTAAAGTCTTTTCGTGTTTTGTTAATTCCTTTTGCATTATTGTACGGATTAGTCATATATATACGGAATCGTTTATTTGATAAGCATTATTTACCTTATTCTGAATTTAACTTCCCATTAATTTGTGTAGGCAATTTAGCTGTTGGTGGAACAGGAAAATCTCCAATGGTTGAATACTTATTAAACTTATTACATCCTCAATTTAAAATTGCCACACTTAGTAGGGGTTATAAAAGAAAAACTTCTGGATATGTATTGGCACATAAAAATACCACTGCACTTGAAATAGGCGATGAGCCCATGTTGTTTCATTTAAAATTTCCTGATGTACCCATTGCAGTTGGCGAAGAGCGTTTAGTAGGTATTCCTCATTTATTACAAGACCATCCTACATTACAAGCAATTATTTTAGACGATGCATTTCAACACAGAAGTGTAAAAGCTGGCTTAAATATTTTATTAACCGAATACAGTAATTTATATTCTCAAGATTTCTTTTTACCTACTGGTGATTTAAGAGATGAATGGTCTTCTGCAAAAAGAGCCGAAATTATTATTGTTACTAAATGTCCGCCAGAATTAACCGAAGAGAAAAAGCAAAAAATAATTAGAAGTTTACAACCAGAAGCCGACCAAAAATTATTTTTCACTTGTATTGAATATGGCACACCTTATCATATTTTAGATAATGATGATGAATGGATACTTACACCAAGAGATGAAGCCTTATTGGTTTGTGGTATTGCCAATCCTAAACCATTAAAAGATTATTTACTTAGTCAGGTACATACTTATTACCAACAAGATTATTCCGATCACCATATTTTTTCTATTGATGATTTGACAGAAATAAAAATGCTATTCGAAGAAATCAATTCAAAAGACAAATTAATTTTAACCACCGAAAAAGATGCCGTACGATTGAGTAAGTTCACCGAAGAACTAACCAATTTACCCATCTATGTTTTACCAATCCAACACCGTTTTCTATTTGATGAAGGTCAAATATTCAATGAACAGGTTTTGTCATTTATAGAACATTTTAGTTTTAATCCTACCAAGTTATGAGTAAGTCTAAATCAAAGCAAAAACAAAAGCAAAAATCAACCCCTGCATTAACATTAAAGGGTAGGTTAGAAGTGACCCGTTCTGGAATGGGTTATGTAATTGTTGATGCTGAAAAAGAAGATGTATTGGTGCGTCCAGGAGATTTTGACACAGCACTTAATGGCGATACTGTTCGTGTGAAAGTCACCAGAGAAAACATGCGCACCGGAAAAAAAGAAGGGCGAATCATAGAAGTAATCACGCGAAAACAAACAGAATTTATAGGTCATTTACAATTATCTACCAATCATGCTTTCTTTGTGCCTGATACAGATAAACCAATGCCCGATTTGTTCATCCCTTTAATTTCAATCATGGGTGCTAAACACAAAGACAGGGTAGTAGCACGATTGGTAAAATGGGAAAAAACAGATAAAAAACCAGTAGGAGAAATCATAAAAGTATTGCTGCCAGAAGATGATAATGATGCGGCCATGCAAGAGTTATTGGCACAAGCAGGATTCCCTTTATCGTTTTCTGAAGATGTGAAAGAAGCTGCCGAAAAATTACCTGTAATTTTAGATATTGCTGAAATAGCAAAAAGAAGGGATTGTAGAGATATTCTAACGTTTACAATTGACCCTGCAGATGCGAAGGATTTTGATGATGCAATATCAATTAGAACATTAAGTAAAGGGATGTATGAAATTGGTGTACATATAGCAGATGTTAGTTATTATGTTACTCCAGATTCAGACCTAGATGCTGAAGCCTACAAAAGAGCAACATCGGTTTATTTGCCAGATCGTGTAAATCCAATGTTACCAGAAAAAATATCTAACGAACTTTGTTCACTACGCCCTAATGAAGACAAATTTACTTTTTCTGCAATTTTTCAAATGACAGACAAAGGAGAAATCAAACAATACTGGTTGGGAAAAACAGTCATCCATTCAGATTTTAGATTTGCTTACGAAGACGTACAACAGATTATAGAAACTTCTGAAGGAAATTGCAAAGAAGAAATTCTATTACTCAATTCAATTGCACAAGGTTTTAGAAAAAAACGATTTGCAAAAGGAGCCATTAATTTTTCTTCTCAAGAAGTGCGATTTAAATTAGATGAAAAAGGTGTGCCAATTGGAATTATGATAAAGGAAAGCAAAGAAGCCCATCAATTAATTGAAGAGCTAATGTTGTTAGCCAATAAAACTGTTGCAGAAAATGTAGCCAAACAACACATCAATAAAAAACCAATTCCATTTCCTTATCGGGTACATGATCAGCCAGATCAAGAAAAATTGAAACCATTTATCAGCTTTGCAAAAAAATATGGTCATGGTTTTGATATTTCAAGTGCAGAAAAAATTTCTGCAAGTTTTAATCAAATGCTTGAAGATGCTAAAGGAAAACCGCAGCAACATGTATTAGAACAATTGGGTATTCGAACAATGGCAAAAGCGGTATATACTGCCGAAAATATTGGTCACTATGGATTAGCATTTGAATATTATTGTCATTTCACTTCCCCTATTCGACGATATCCCGATATATTGGTGCATAGAATTTTAGAATCTGTGTTAACAGGCAAGCCTATCATTGATAAAAAAATGGAAGAGAAATGTAAGCATTCTAGTGAGCGAGAAAGAGCTGCAATGGAATGTGAACGTGCCAGCAACAAATACAAACAAGTAGAATACTTAAAAACTTATATTGGAGATACTTTTGAAGCAATTATTTCTGGCGTTTCAAGTTTTGGATTTTGGGCTGAAACTGTTTTACACAAATGCGAAGGCTTAGTTAGTGTAATAGGATTGTCGGATTACGATGATTTTAGACATATTGAGAGCGATTATAGTTTGGTTGGAAGAAGGAGTGGACGCAGTTTTAGAATAGGCGACAAAGTACTGATTAAAGTAATTGCGGCAAATCTAGAAAAACGACAATTAGATTATGAATGGGTAATTAATGCTGGAAAAGAAAATGATGAGGAAGATGCACCAAAAAACAAAAAAAATAGTAATAATAAAAAGCAAAAGGGCCCTAAATAATGCCCATTTGCTTCATTAAAAAAGAAGCATTTTTATTTTGAGCAACTCCTTTTCGAATCGTATAATCGAAGAGGAGTTTTTCATTTACAATACTACTCTCAAAACAATAATTTGCAATTTGATTCGGATATTCCGTTTCCAATTCACTTAATTTCAAATCATGTGTAGCAAAAAGGCTAATACAATTGAATTGAATCAATTCTTTTACAAATTGTTCAGAGCCATAATATTTATCGTCTGAATTAGTGCCTCGTAATATCTCGTCTATTAAAACTATTGAAGCGCTACTTTCCTTAACGCCTTTTTTTAAAGCCTGTAATTTTTTTAACTCCGCCATAAAGTACGAAGTGTTTTCTTGTAATGAATCACTAATACGAATAGATGTAAAAATATTCATAGGTAAAAATGAAAAAGCAGTAGCACAAACAGGCAGACCGTTTTGGGCCATTACTAAATTAACACCAAGGGTTCTTAAAAAAGTAGTTTTACCACTCATATTAGATCCTGTTATTAATAAAAGCTTTTCTGGTTGTCCAATAACAATATCATTTGAAACCCTGTTTTGTTTTTGTATCAAAGGATGCGATAAACCCGTTGCTTGAATTGAAAGTTGATTATCTAATATAGTAGGATAAATATTTTCTGAATACTGATAAGCATAAACAGCCAAAGAATTATATCGTTCAATAGCAGCAACCGTATCCATCCATTTTTGTAGATCATGTTGGTATTTAATTTTCCAATCTTCTAAAGCCCACATATTCTGTATATCATATAAAAAATAGGGGTTAAAAAAAGTCATGATTAATATATTCAAACGCTGGTCTATTCTATTAGATATTTTTGATAATGACAGTATTGCTGTACATGCTTGTTTTGCATTTTCTTTATAAGTATTTAACACAGCAGACTCTGCTGCTTGTATGGTACTAAACAATTTTAAAATTTCAGCGTACTGTTTAAGTATTGCTTCTTTATTACTTAATAAGCCAAAATTCTCTTGTAAATATTTAAAATAATAACCGATTTGCGCAATACCAAGTAAAAAACTAATTCCAAAAAAAGAAAGATTTCCAGTTATTAAAGCATAGATTATTAAACCAATATTAATAGCAGGAAAAGCATAACGAACAAACTTAATCCAAGCACTTTTGTGTAATTGATTAGCGCTATTTAACCAAAGAAAAATTGCATCTAAAGAAGCATAGTCTGTTTTATGTAAAAGAGAAGTGGTAATGATAGATTCAACCAATGGAATCTGTTTCGATAATGTTTGAATAGCTATTTGCTCTTCAAGAATTTCAGCCTTATTTAGTAATGGATATTGTAATTTATTAGCCAATGCATGTAAACCATAATGCGTAGAGGATCGATTCATTAAATGAAATAAACCACCCTGTTGAAAAATATCTAAATCATCCCAAAAACTTTCGACAGATGCAAATTCACTGCCATTATTAAACATATTCAACTTTCCATTTAAACAATCCATTTCGTTTTGATAAACTATCGATAATTGTATTAAATATTTTTCCTTGTTTTTCAATTGAATAAACCAACTGATTAAGGCTAAAAATCCAATAATTGAACCCAACAATGTGAATAGCCATATCAATTGAAAATGCAATAAAAGTTGATACATACTAAAGCCCAATATTAAAAAGGCGCACATCCTACTGAATGAAACATATAAAAGTTTGTTTTTAATTAAATGGATAGTAGTAGAATTAGTAGTAATTTTTTGTTGATATAATTCTTGTAAGTCGTTCATTTTAAATATATTACGTGTATTCTAGCATTAGTTTATTGTCTTTAAAATAATGGGGTTTTAATACCCCATTATCTATTCTATAAAAGTATTCATTCAAACACTATTTTTTTAAACTATTTATCTCTAGTTTTTTTAGGCAAAAACAATCAAAATAATGCCCAATAAAGTACAAATTTGTTCAATTAAATAATGTGGATAAAACAGCTCAAAAAACAAGTAATTACAGCGGTTTTGCCCCTTTATTAACCTATCTTTGCTCACCTTGAAAACGGCTTTTAAAATAGCCATAAAATTGAACAAACTTTAACTACTAATTAGTTACATGGAAGAGAACCAATTACCAGAGCAAACAAGCGATAATGATCGTGTCATTCGCGTAAATATTGAAGAACAGATGAAAACTGCCTATATCGATTATTCGATGTCGGTAATTGTTGGTCGTGCACTACCCGATGTAAGGGATGGTTTTAAGCCAGTTCACCGTAGGGTTTTGTATGCTATGACAGAATTGGGCAACTATAGCAATAAGCCTTATAAAAAATCTGCCCGTATTGTTGGGGAGGTAATGGGTAAATTTCACCCACACGGTGATGCATCTATTTACGATACCTTGGTACGTATGGCGCAAGATTGGACAATGCGTTACATTATGGTTGATAGCCAAGGTAACTTTGGTAACCAAGATGGAGATCCACCAGCAGCAATGCGTTATACAGAAGCGCGTTTGCATAAAATTGCAGAAGCAATGTTGGATGATATTGAAAAAGACACAGTTGATTTTCAGTTAAACTTCGATGATTCTTTAAAAGAACCAACAGTACTTCCTACACGTATCCCACAACTATTAGTGAACGGTTCTTCTGGAATTGCCGTAGGTATGGCAACCAATATGCTTCCTCATAATTTGAGTGAAGTAATTGATGGTTGTATTGCCTATATAGAAAACCATGAAATTACTTGCGAAGAATTAATCCAATATGTAAAAGCGCCAGATTTTCCAACAGGTGGAATCATCTTTGGAATGGAAGGTGTAAAACAAGGTTTAATGACCGGTCGTGGAAGGGTAGTACTTCGTGGTAAATGCCATGTAGATACCAAAGCATCAGGCCGCGAACAAATTGTTATTACAGAAGTACCTTATCAAGTTAACCGCGATAATTTAACAGACAGAATTGGTCAATTAGTTAATGAAAAAGTAGTTGAAGGAATTGCACACGTAAACAACGAAAGTAATAATCGTGAAGGCACTCGTATTGTAATTGATTTGAAGAAAGATGTTATTGCGCAAGTAATCATCAACCAATTATACAAATACACCGAACTACAAACTAGTTATGGTATTAATAATGTGGTAATTAGCAAGGGCCGTCCTAAAATCATGAACCTTAAACAACTAATTGTTGAGTTCATTGAATTTAGAATGGAAGTGGTTATACGTAGAGCTAAATTTGAATTACGCAAAGCAGAAGAACGCGCACATATTTTAGAAGGATATTTAAAAGCGCTTGATCATTTAGATGAAGTAATTGCTTTAATTAGAAGCAGTAGAACACCAGATGAAGCAAAAGATGCGTTGATGTTAAAGAGCCAATCAGAAAATTGGTACTTGAACAATAGCATGTTCCAAGACTTAACCGACGACTTGTACAAACAAGCCCAAGGTTTATCTGAAATACAAGCAAAAGCCATACTGGAATTACGTTTGCAACGTTTAACAGGCATGGAGCGCGACAAAATTGTTGATGAGTTTAACGGTTTAATTTTAACCATTAAAGGACTTAAAGAATTGTTAGGCAGCGAATTCTTACGCTTCGAATTAATTAAAACTGAATTACTAGAAGTTAAAGAAAAATTTGGCGATAAACGTAGAAGCGATATTCAATACTTAGCAGATGAAATGCGTATTGAAGATTTAATTGAAGACGAAGATGTGATTATTACTATTTCGCATTTAGGATATATTAAAAGAACTTCTGCTACTGAATACCGTCAACAACGCAGAGGTGGAAGAGGAGCAGTAGGTTCAAAAACAAGGGAAGAAGATTATGTAGAACATTTGTTTGTGGCATCTACACATGATACCATGATGTTCTTTACAGAGAAAGGAAGGTGTTATTGGTTGCGTGTGTATGAAATTCCAGAAGGCGAAAAACAAAGTAAGGGTCGCGCTATTCAAAACCTAATTCAATTACCAGGTGATGATAAAGTAAAAGCCATTATTGAAGTTAAAAAATTAGACGACAAAGATTTTGTACAAAGTCATTATATCGTTCTATGTACTAAAAAAGGTGTGATTAAGAAAACATCTCTAGAAGATTTTAGCCGCATTAGAAGTACTGGAGTAAATGCCATTACAATTGTAGAAGGCGATGAATTACTAGAAGCAAAAATGACAGATGGTAGTTCAGAAATAATGCTTGCATTAAAAAGTGGCCGTGCCATTCGTTTCGAAGAAACCAAAGTTCGTTCAACCGGTAGAGGTGCCATTGGTGTAACAGGTATTGAAGTTGACGACGAAAAAGACGAAGTGATAGGAATGATTTGCGTAAATAAAGCCGACGAAACGAGAACCATTTTAGTTGTAAGTGAAAAAGGTTTTGGAAAAAGAACGGCTATTGACGAATATCGTATTACCAATCGTGGAGGTAAAGGAGTTAAAACAATTAATGTTACTGAAAAAACAGGTAGTCTAGTAGGAATTCTTTACGTAACAGAAAAAGAAGATCTTATTATTACTTGTAAATCTGGTGTAACCATTAGAACTGGTATTAAAGATATTAGAGCAGCTGGTAGAGCTACACAAGGAGTGAAGTTGATTCGCTTAGACGAAGGCGATGAAATAGCAGCTATCTCTCATATTGAAGACCAAGATGATGAAGTGATAGAAGCCGTTTTAGAAGATGGTGCAATAGTTGAAGGATCAGAAGATGCGGAAACAACCGAAACACCTACAGATGCTACAGCTCCAAATGATGAAACAACAAATTTAGATACAGATACTCAACCAACTGAAAATCAATAATAAACACTCCTTTTATGAAGAAGCTTCTATTGCTTTCGATGATTGCTTTTGTAGCAATTAGCACACAAGCACAAGATTTTAAAAAAGTGAATACAGCCGTTTTAATCAATAAAATGGCCGATGCTAAAATTGAAATTGATAAACTTTCAATTGATCCTAAAGCACTAGCAAAAGCCGAGTATTGGTACTTTAGATCTAAAATCTATGCGTCCTTTGTAAAGGATGCAGAGTCAATGAAAAAATATCCAACATTAATTACAGATGTAGACAATGCTATAAAGAAATTAGTTGAATTAGACCCAAATTTTACACTAATAAAGCAACGTACCTCAGATGCTATATTTGATATGTATTCTTATGGTTTTAATAATGGAATTAGGTCTTTCAATGAAAAGAAATGGGATTCAGCTTCTTATTATTTTGGGTATGCAGTAGGCTATAGTGATTACTTATTTCAAAATAAGTTAACAAAAGACACAGTAATGGCTTTTGATACCACCTCTATATTATATGCAGGCTATTCAGCACAAAATGCTACAAAAGCAGCTTTAGCTTGTAAATATTATGCAAGATTAGCAAATGCAAAAGTAAAAACAGACGGTTATGCAGATGTGTATAAATACTTGGTTCTCAATTACATGAATGAGAAAAATGAAAATGATTTTAATAAATATCTTGCCTTAGCTAAAGTAGCGTTTCCAAAAGAAAATTGGGGTGACTATGAAGTTGAATACATTGATAGAAATTTTAGTTTAGATCAAAAAATCAGCTATTTCGACAAAGCAGATGCAGCAGGAACCATGACTGAAATGCAATACTTACAATTTGGTGAAATTTTCATTGGTGTTAAACATGATGCTAAAGAAAAAAACAAATACGATAGTGTAAAATTAGAAGCATTTGAGAAAAAGGGTATAGATGCTTATAAAAAAGCATTTGATAAAAATTCAGGAAACGCCATTGCTTCTTATAATATTGGAGTAATCTATTACAATAACTTTGGCTTAGTAGACGATCAAATAGCTGCAAACATTAAGTCTTTGCAACAAATTAATAGTACAAAACCAGTTGAGAAGGATCCAAAGAAAAAAGCAGCATTAGATGCTAAATTCAAATTATTGATTGAACCAATCTTAAAAGCAAACCAAGATTTAGAAAAGCCAATTAATGATAATTTAGACAATGCCATTGAATGGTTAGAGAAAACATTTGCAATAGAGAATGCCAAAAAGGATAGAAATTCAACAGATAAAAGTATTTGTAATAAATCGGTTGACTTTTTAGCCAATATGTTCCAGTACAAACGCGATAGAGTACGTGGAAAAGACACCAAAGCATTTGACGCGTTTGATGCTAAATACAAACAATACGATGTATTGCATGGTAAATTCTAATTAGAATTATAACACAATAAGTATAATAGACCGCCTCAATTATTTGAGGCGGTTTTATTTTGGATAAATAGGAGTATCAATTGCCAAAATCTACAAATCATTTAATCATTACTAAATGCATGAAAACGTAGCTGATATTACTCATCAGTATAGCAAAAGATTATTTCATTAATACTCTATTTAACATAATATTAATTATAAGTTATTTGTATGTAGAATTAATAATAAACTATATGATATTATCAAACCAATGTTGTGATTTGAAAATGGTACAATAGATAAATTGTTACAATGAAACAATCAAATGTTTTATGAGAAGATTTCTAACTAATTAGATATTTCTCTGCCTATCAATTTAGATTTGACTTAATTTTCCATAAAATATATTGGATGTTAGCGCGAAGAAAATTTTTACAATTAGGGTCCTTAGGATTATCAGCCATATCATTTTCAAGTTTTAAATCGAAGCCATCAGTTCGTAAGCCTATAGTTATATCAACCTGGGGCGAAGGAATTTTAGCCAATCAAGCGGCTTGGAATGTTTTAAAAACAGGTGGACGTGCGTTAGATGCTGTTGAGCAAGGCGTAATGGTTACAGAAGCTTCTCAAAACTGCTGTGTAGGATTAGGCGCAAATCCAGATCGTGATGGGTTTGTAACCTTAGATGCATCTATAATGGACGAAAATGCCAACTGCGGAAGCGTTGCTTTTATAGAAAGAATCAAACATCCAATATCTGTTGCACGAAGAGTAATGGAAAAAACCCCACACGTAATGCTCGTTGGCATTGGCGCGCAACAATTTGCTGTAGCCCAAGGATTTCCGCTTGAACCACAAAAACTATCTGAAGTTGCAAAAAAAGCGTATGATAATTGGTTAATTACAAGCCAATATAAACCCGTCATCAATATAGAAAGTTCAAAAAATCAAACAGCTTTTGCCCCTAAAAAATTAGAAAATGGCAACTGGAACCACGATACAATTGGTATGGTGGCCATGGATGCCAATGGAAATTTAAGTGGATCTTGTACCACTAGTGGCATGGGTTTTAAAATGCGCGGTAGACTAGGAGACTCCCCTATTATTGGCGCTGGATTATTCGTTGACAATGAAATTGGCGCTGCAACAGCCACCGGACAAGGCGAAGATGTGATTAGAATATGTGGCGCTCATTTAGTGGTTGAATTAATGCGCCAGGGACTTTCGCCCGAAAATGCCTGTAAAAAAGCAGTAGAAAGAATTATTAAAATTAAAGGTGCTGCAGCTAAAGACATTCAAGTAGGATTTATAGCCATCAATAAACAAGGTGAATATGGTGGCTATTGTATTCAAAAAGGATTTGATTTTGCTGTTTGCTATGCCGATGACAAGAATTTTATGGTACCCGGAAAATATATCATTTAATGAGCTCTGTTTTAGAAATAGCCGTTTTTAATATTGAATCTGCTTTATTAGCTGCAAGTTCTGGAGCCGATAGATTAGAATTATGCGAGAATCCTTTAGAAGGAGGTACTACCCCATCCTACGGATTTTTAAAGCATATTGTAGGTCAAATTTCCATTCCAATATTTCCAATTATCCGTCCTAGAGGTGGTGATTTTTTGTATTCAGATGCAGAATTTAAACAGATTTGCTACGATATTGAACTGTGTAAAGACCTTGGTTTTAAAGGTGTTGTAAGTGGGGTTTTATTGGCTAATGGGCAAGTAGATTATAAAAGAACCAAAGAAATGGTTTCTTTAGCAGGGAACATGGAGTTTACTTTTCATCGTGCTTTTGACAGAACGATTGATCCTATACAAGCATTAGCAACAATTATAGCATCAGGTGCACATAGAATTTTAACTAGTGGTCAAGTACCTAATGCATTTGATGGTAAAGACTTATTAAAACAATTGATAGAAATAGCTGAAAATAATATTATCATTATGCCTGGCAGTGGCGTAAGAGCTAGTAATATCAAGGATCTTCAGGCATTTACAGGTGCAAAGGAATTGCATTCATCTGCTAGAATTAGCGTGAATTCTTTCATGGAATATCAACCCATTTCAATGAATGAAAATATGAAGAATACACAGGTAGATGCAGCTGAAATTAAAGCAATGAAAACGCAGTTATCATAAAATAAAAAAGCCGCAATAAGCATTGATTTTATTACGGCTTTGAACAACATAATTCAATTAATAAAGCATTCTAACCTTAATGGTTTCCTTCACTTTCTTTAATAATTCCACTGCTTGATTCGATAATTTTTTGTCTACATCCAATACTACATAGCCAATTTCGTCATTGGTTTTTAAGTACTGTCCAACAATATTAATACCATGTTTTGATAGTTCTGTATTAATTGCACTCAAAACGCCTGGTTTGTTATTGTGAATATGAAGTATCCGATGAGCGCCATCTACAGGCGGTAACCCTATAGCTGGTATTGTATGAGAACCATTAGTAATACCTCTTTCTAAAAACTGAAACATTTTAATACTCACGTCTTCACCAATATTTTGTTGCGCTTCTTCGGTAGATCCGCCAATATGAGGTGTTAGAATTACATTAGACAAGCCTTGTAATGGCGATTCAAAACTATCGCCATTCTTTTCTGGCTCCCAAGGGAAAACATCTATTGCTGCACCACCCAAATGTTGTTCTTTTAAAGCCACACTTAGTGCATTTAAATCAACCACTTCACCCCTGGCATAATTCAACAATATTGCCCCTTTTTTAAAGAACTTTAAATTGGTTTTGTTGATTAAGTTTTTGGTTTGAGCAGTTTCTGGAATATGCAAAGACACCAAGTCTGACTGACCTAATAGTTCCTTCATATTCTTGGCAGCTACTGCATTTCCCAAGGGTAATTTGGTTTCTGTGTCATAGAAAACAACCTTCATTCCTAGGGCTTCTGCAAGTACACTTAATTGTGAGCCAATATTTCCATATCCTATGATTCCCAATGTTTTACCTCTTAATTCAAAACTCCCTTTTGCCTCTTTCATCCAAATTCCTTTGTGGGCAGCAATGTTTTTGTCGGGGATTCTTCTAATGAGCATAATACTAGAACCAATCACCAATTCTGCAACACTTCGGGTATTACTATAAGGTGCATTAAACACTGCAACCCCAGCTTTAGTAGCTGCTTTTAAATTAACTTGATTCACACCAATGCAAAAACAGCCTATAGCTTGTAATTTTTTGGCCGATTCCAATACCTTAGCGGTTATCTGCGTTTTGGAGCGGATACCGATCATATGTACGTCTTTAACTTCTTTTATCAGTTCAGCTTCGCTTAGTGCACCGCTTAATTTTCTAACATTGGTGTAGCCATTCTGTTTAAATTGCTGTACCGCTTTCTCACTGATATTTTCTAAGAAAAGGATATTTATCTTTTCTTTTGGATAACTGGTGGCTGATTGCTTACTCATGCTACAAAATTAAATGTTTATTCTATTCACAACACCATGATAGTTTTCCACGGAGGTTGGCAAGCCTAGTATCAGACACTATATTTGCCACTTTAGCGAAACCCACACTAATGCTTAAACGAATGATTATTCCTTTTTTATCTGTACTTCTACTTGCTTGTGGCAGTCCTGCACCAAGCCCTGCAAAAGATTCTATCATAAAAAAATCAGATCCTGTTACGTATCGTTTGTCTGAAAAAGAAAAAGCTTATTATAATAATAAAATTGAGCTGCTTTATAATACCTCCCTCAAAAGAACTGGGTTTAATGGCAGTATACTACTTGCTAAAAAAGGAGAAATTGTATTTGAAGACTATAGAGGATTAATCAATTTTAAAACCAAAGAAGCCATCACAGCCAACTCTACTTTTCATTTGGCTTCTGTTTCCAAAACCTTTACAGCAACGGTTATCCTACATTTAATGGAACAAGGCAAAATCAATTTAGAGGATGCTGTAGAAAAATATTTGCCGAATTTTCCTTACCACAATATCACTATAAAAAATTTACTAACCCATAGAAGTGGCTTACCAAAATACGACCATTTTATGGATGGAACCCGAACAGAAGTGGTGATGGTAAAAAACAAAAAGGGTAAAATGATTAAGCGTCTCAGAACATTTAAAGTGCCTATTGCAGTTTCTGGGTTGCTTTCTAACCAAGCTTTACTGGCCTATATGGTACAATATAAACCGGCCATGGAATCTATGCCAGACAGAAGGTATAGCTATTGCAATACCAATTATTCTATGTTGGCTTTAATTGTTGAAAAAATTACCCAAAAAACATTTCCCAATTATATGAGGGATAGTGTATTTAGTAAACTTGGCATGACAAATAGCTTTGTATTTAGTATTAAAGACACTGCCAATTATGTGCCATCTTATAATTACAATAATTCTCCCTTTAAACTAGAAAAACTAGACTGTATCTATGGCGATAAGAACGTTTACAGTACTGTTCGCGACCTTTTAAAATGGGATCAAGCCCTTTATGAAGGCAAATTTGTAAGTCTAGAAACGATGAATATGGCCTATCAACCTTATAGCCACGAGAAAAAAGGTCAAAAAAACTATGGGTTGGGATGGCATTTATATATTAATCCCCCAGACCCTACAGTTGTTTACCACAATGGCTGGTGGCATGGAAATAATACAGTTTTCAAACGATTAATCAGTGATTCTGCTACTGTAATTATATTAGGAAACAAGTTCAATAGAAGCATTTGGGCAGCAGGAAAAATGAGTTCGGTATTTACAGGAAGGCCTGATACAACACAATTAGAACAATAATATTATAAATTTATTTAATTTGCACCTGATAGTTACTACTTTAATTATTACAAAATAAGCTTCTAACTTATCTATTTTCCTTATTTTTGCAGACTTTTTTAATTAACAGATTTAAACTTTTTATGGACAAACTTTTGTTTTACGCTGTTCCTGCCATGGGTATTATTGGCCTTTTATACACATTAATCAAGTTTAATTGGGTTTCTAAGCAAGATGCAGGTAATGATCGCATGAAAGAGATCAGTACTTATATAGCAGAAGGTGCTATGGCATTCTTAAAAGCAGAGTGGAAAATTCTAGGCTATTTTGTAGTGATTGTTGCCTTATTATTAGGTTTCATGGCTACTAAAAATGCAGAAAGCCACTGGAGCATAGCAGTTTCTTTTATCATTGGTGCTGTATTTAGTGCCACTGCTGGATATATAGGAATGAAGGTTGCCACTAAAGCAAATGTGCGTACAGCACAAGCGGCTAAAACAAGTTTGTCACAAGCCTTAAAGGTTTCCTTCACTGGAGGATCTGTTATGGGTTTAGGCGTATCTGGTTTAGCTGTATTGGGTTTAGGTGGTTTGTTTCTAGTTTTAAAACAATTATTTTATGTTAATGGAGATCCTTCTGAAATGCTTCGTACAATTGAAGTGTTAACAGGATTTTCATTAGGAGCAGAATCTATTGCTTTATTTGCACGTGTTGGTGGTGGTATTTATACAAAAGCTGCCGATGTAGGTGCTGATTTAGTTGGTAAAGTTGAAGCAGGTATTCCTGAAGATGATCCACGTAATCCAGCAACTATTGCAGATAACGTAGGAGATAATGTAGGTGATGTTGCAGGTATGGGTGCCGATTTATTTGGTTCTTATGTGGCAACTGTATTAGCTACAATGGTATTAGGACAAGAAGTAACTGCAGTAGGTGGCGGTAAATTAGTAGATGCTTTTGGTGGCTTATCTCCTATTTTATTACCTATGATGATTGCAGGTGTTGGTATATTATTATCTATCATTGGAACTTTATTTGTTAGAATAAGTGACAATGCTGGTTTAAATACAGCAACTGTGCAAAAAGCATTGAACATGGGCAACTATGGTTCAATGGTTTTAACTGCTATCGCTTGTTATTTTTTAGTATCCTATATACTTCCAGAAACCATGTCATTACGTGGTATTGAATTTACAAGAAACGGTGTAATTGGTTCTATTGCTGTTGGATTAGTTGTAGGAACTTTAATGAGCATCATTACAGAATACTACACTGCAATGGGTAAACGCCCAGTAATGAGTATTATCAAACAATCTAGCACAGGTCATGCTACCAATATTATTGGTGGTTTAGCAATAGGTATGGAATCTACATTTATGCCAATTATTGTTTTGGCTTCTGGTATTTTCGGCGCATCTTATTGCGCAGGTTTATATGGTGTGGCAATTGCTGCTGCTGGTATGATGGCAACAACTGCTATGCAATTAGCTATTGATGCATTTGGTCCTATTGCAGATAATGCAGGTGGTATTGCTGAAATGAGCGAGTTACCTGCCGAAGTACGTGAAAAAACAGATATACTAGATGCAGTTGGAAATACAACCGCAGCAAGTGGAAAAGGATTTGCAATTGCTTCTGCTGCTTTAACATCATTAGCATTGTTTGCTGCTTTTGTTGGAGTTGCTATGCCAAATAACCAACATATTGATATTTATAAAGCAGATGTTTTAGCAGCTTTATTTGTAGGTGGAATGATTCCATTTATATTTTCTTCTTTAGCTATACGTGCAGTGGGTGAAGCCGCTATGGCCATGGTAGAAGAAGTTCGTCGTCAGTTCCGCACAATTCCAGGAATTATGGAAGGAACAGGAAAACCAGAATACGAAAAATGCGTTGCAATTAGTACTGAAGCGTCTTTGAAAAAAATGATGTTACCAGGTGCTATTACTATCATCTCTCCTATTTTAATTGGTTTTACTTTAGGACCAGAAGCACTAGGCGGATTCTTAGCAGGTGCTACAGTAAGTGGCGTATTGATGGGAATTTTCCAAAATAATGCAGGTGGTGCTTGGGATAATGCAAAAAAATCTTTTGAAAAAGGTGTTGAAATAAATGGTGAAATGTTCTATAAAAAATCAGAACCACACAAAGCATCTGTAACAGGTGATACTGTTGGAGATCCATTTAAAGATACATCTGGTCCATCAATGAATATCTTAATCAAATTAATGTCTATCGTTTCTTTGGTAATTGCTCCTTCATTGGCACAATTACATAAAACAGATGCAGGATCAAGCATTCAGAAAACAATGGAAATTAAAGTGAATGCTACATCAACTGATTCTAGTAAATCAACTACTACTGTAACGGTTAGTGGTGATGATAATAAATTACTAGTTGACGCAATTAAAAAAGATGGCTACGCTGTTGATGGCAAACTTACTATTGAATTAAACGATGGTAAATTAACAATCAACGACAAGTTATTAGATTCAGCAATTACTAGTAAATATGCTCCTTTTTTAAAGGGTCGTGAAAAACAACATATCACAATTAAAATGAACGAATCTAAAAAATAGTTCATTATTACTTTATATAAAGAGAGGCTGAATCATTCAATTGATTCAGCCTCTCTTAGTTTAAAGATTTGACGCGTCTAAAATATTTAAAAAAAGCTGTTGAAAAGGATTACCCTTTCATAAAAAAAGTCACAAAATAAACGAAGGGCAATTCAGATTTTAAAATTGTGTTCAGATTAATTATATGCAACAGAAAGTACGTATTAATTATTTCATCAATTACCACATATTCCTCGGACACCAATCACCATATTTATTACCCAACAAAAAGCCTATTAATATTTCGTGTGTTCCTTTACTAACCGTATTTAATTGAGAAGTTTGTATATCGTATGAGTAACCAACATTGATGCTATTATTAATATTAAATCCTGCCATAGCAGCAAACCCATCTTCAAATCTATAAGAAGTTCCAACCCATAATAAATCTTGGTATTGAAATTTGGCATTCAAATCAAACCCAATGGGCAAAGGATTTATATAGCGTATCAATGCAGAAGGCAAAAATGAAACATCATCACTCATTTGCATACGATAACCTGCACTAAAAAAAAGATGCGGTACTAATTTTCCTTTTTCTAAATACACTGTATTATCAGAAAAAGCTATTTGCTGTGGTACGATTTGTTGTGCTGCAAATCCTAAAAAATAATCTTTAGAATACAACCATAAGCCTGCACTAATATCTGGCTTTAATGTATTAATTAAACCACTTCCTGCAACTGCAGGATCTATAGTTGTTGAACCAAAATTTAATTTGCTTGCATCTAAACTTAAATTGGTAAATCCAGCAGAAATACCTGCAGACAAACTTGTTATTGGAGATAATGATAAATGATAAGCATAGGTTCCATAAGCAGCGAACCGATTCAATGGTCCTGTTTTATCGTTTATCATTGTAAATCCAACTCCTTGATGCGGATCTGGAGCGATGTATTGATTCCAATAATTATTTCCTCTTGGATTTTCGCCTGCAGCATGAAAACTTGTAGCCGTTTCATTATTATAAGCTGCTTTATGTAATGGTCCTTGTAATGTTATATAGGTTGTTACTGGCGCATCTTGTAATCCAACCCATTGCATTCGATGACTCAATTTCATGTCCCAATAATTTTCAATTCCAGCAACTGCAGGATTGATTAAATAATTGTTCATGATATATTGCGTATAATACGGTCGTTGCTGTGCCATTAAAATATTGGCAAACAAAACAGTAAATACTATTAAACTATTTTTTAAAAACTTCATTACTTAATAATTGTTACCGATCCACTAATTAACGCTCGTCCGTTTTTAGGATTCACAATATAATAATAAGTACCCACAGGTAGCGGGTTACCATTAAAAGTGCCATCCCACTCTTTGTCGTATCCCAATGAA
>Ga0194060_10000661_pt1 | contig 24953 bp, 16 predicted proteins | sample SepL225m_MetaG_FD_163427 | JGI IMG/M metagenome (GOLD analysis project Ga0194060, IMG submission 163427) | Anoxic zone freshwater microbial communities from boreal shield lake in IISD Experimental Lakes Area, Ontario, Canada - Sep2016-L222-5m | ecosystem: Environmental > Aquatic > Freshwater >... | reverse complement strand
CGTGAAAATGCAGTCCGGTGGTGGGCTCGTCGAAAATAAATAATAGTTGTCCTATCCCTTTACCCTTGCCTAAAAAGCTAGCTAATTTTACACGCTGCGCTTCTCCACCGCTAAGTGTATCACTACTTTGACCTAATTTAATATATCCTAATCCAACATCTTGTAATGGTTGTATGGAATTTTTTATTTGCTTTTCGTCTTTGAAAAATTCAATGGCTTCGTCTACACTCATTTCGAGTAATTCAAAAATATTTTTGCCATTGAATTGTACGTCTAATACTTCTTCTTTAAATCTTTTTCCGCCACAAGATTCGCAGGTTAAATGTACGTCTGCCAAAAACTGCATTTCAACAACTTGTTCTCCCTCGCCTTTGCAGGTATCGCATCTACCACCATCTACATTGAATGAAAAATGTTTGGGTAAAAATCCGCGCATTTTTGATACTGGCTGTTTCGAATACAATTCTCTGATTGCATCGTATGCTTTGATATAAGTGATTGGATTACTTCGCGAAGATTTTCCAATTGGATTTTGGTCAATGAGTTCAATGGCTGTTATGGCATTAATATCTCCAGAAAGCGAATCATGCAAACCCACTTTGTCGGCAAATTCTCCTTTTAATTTATTAAGAGCTGGAGCAAGTACTTGTTTTACCAGTGTTGTTTTGCCACTACCACTTACACCTGTTACTACACATAACACGTTTAATGGAAATTCAACAGTAATATCTTTTAAATTATTTTGTCGTGCACCATTAACGGTAATACTATTATTCCATTTGCGAAGTTTGGCCGGAGGATCTATGCGGAGTTCTCCTTTTAAATATTTTCCAGTAAGGCTTTTAGGATTGGCAATTAGCTCTTGATAATTACCAACGGCTACCACTTCTCCACCTAGGTGTGAAGCGAATGGGCCCATATCAATAATATAATCGGCTTCTCGCATAATGAGTTCATCGTGCTCTACTACTACTACGGTATTGCCTAGGTCTCTTAATGATTTAAGGACACCAATCAATTTAATAGTATCTCTTGAATGCAAACCTATAGATGGTTCGTCTAAAATGTATAGTGAATTGGTTAAATTACTACCCAAACTTCTGGTTAATTGTATGCGCTGACTTTCACCACCACTTAAGGAATTGGCCAACCTATTGAGCGTTAAATAGCCCAAACCAACATCCAATAAAGTTTGTAATCGTTGGTGTAATTCTAATAAAATTCTTTTGGTGAGTGCCGTATCGCTTTCGGACAATTGTAAATCATTGAACCATTGCTTGAGGTCTTTTACTTGCCATTCACAAAGTTCGCCAATATGCTTTTCGCCCACTTGAATATACAGTGCTTCTGGCCTTAGTCTATAACCGTTGCAGTCAGGACAATTGGTTCGTCCACGGTACCTACTTAATAAAACACGGTATTGTACTTTGTATAAATTTTGTTCTACTTCTTTAAAAAAATCATTGATCCCCTGTGCCATACCTGCACCTTGCCATAGTTGTTGGTATTGTGCTTTGGTTAAATCCTTAATAGGTTTGTGGATGGGGAAATTAAATTTTGTGGCGGCTTTTATAAACTGCTCTCTCCACCAACCTAATTTATCTCCTTTCCATGGTGCAACAGCGCCTTCATATAAACTCAATCGATCATTTGGGATCACTAGGTTTGCATCAATCCCTAATACTTGGCTAAATCCTTCACATGTAGGACATGCGCCATAAGGATTGTTGAATGAAAACAAATTGGGAACGGGCTCTTCGAACTGAATGCCATCGAGCTCAAATTTGCTGCTAAAATGTGCCAATTGATTGCCATCAATTTCTAGATACATTTCGCCCTCGCCTTCATAAAAAGAAGTGCCAATTGAATCTGATAAACGATGCAGGTCTTCTTCTGTAAAATCTTTACAAACGATTCTATCAATTAAAACAAAAGTTTCTAAGGCCTTGGGTTTGATGATTTTTTTCAATGCGGCATCAGACATTTCAAGCAATTCTTCAATCCGATAGATACTTGCTTTGTCGGCAGATTTGGTAGTAGTCGGTTTATGATAAATTCTAGCAAAACCTTTTTGCATTAGTATTTGCAATTCTTCTTTAGTATCTCTATTGGCATGTTGTTTAAAGGAAACTAACACCACCAATTTAGCACCATTGGCTAATCCTTTTACATATTTCACAACATCTACTACTTCGTGCTTTTTTACTTCATTACCACTTATTGGAGAAATTGTTTTGCCAGCACGTGCATATAATAACCTTAAATAATCATAGATTTCAGTCATGCTGCCTACCGTGCTTCTTGGCGTACGGGTTACTACTTTTTGCTCAATAGCAATTGCAGGACATAGTCCTTTGATATAGTCTACATCGGGCTTTACCATCCTTGCCATGAATTGACGCGCGTAAGCGCTCAAGCTTTCTGCGTACCTGCGTTGACCTTCGGCAAACAAGGTGTCAATGGTTAGTGAAGATTTTCCACTACCTGAAACTCCCGTAACAACTATTAATTGGTTTCGTGGAAAGGTGACTGTTACATTTTTAAGATTGTGCACCCTCGCTCCCTTAATCAAAATATCATTTTGATTTTTAGCAATTGGCTTTAAGGAACTGGTTTTTGTTTGACTGGTCATACGTTGGCAATTTAAACAGTTTAGCGCTGCTTAAGTTTAAAACCAAGCTATAAATTTTAATAAAAATCGAATATGTTAAATGTGAATAACCCAAACACCTAAAACAATGTTTTTCACAAACGATTTGTCGCATTAAAAAAAATCTAATTTAACATTAGAATTCAACTCATCCGTAGAGTAATGCTTTACAAAAGCCCACAAAAGCCCTAGTTATGAGAACATTGGAACATGTTTCAGATACCGACCTAATACGCGCCTTCCAAGATGGAGACACTAGTGCGTTTGAGGCATTAATCTATCGACATAAAGACAAAATATTTTCATCCATCTTGTTTTTTGTAAAGGATAATTATCTGGCAGAAGACCTTTTTCAAGACGTATTTATTAAAGTCATCGATACCCTAAAAAACAAACGCTATACCGACGAAGGCAAGTTTTTACCTTGGGCTTTAAGAATTGCGCATAATTTATGTGTAGACCATTTTAGAAAAGTAAAACGAACGCCTGCTATTAAAACTAGCGACGATAAAGATATTTTTGATGTAATTAATGTATACGAAGAAGGAGCTGATCAAAAAATTATGCAAGGCCAAAGCCATGCTAGGGTTCGCTCCATGCTAGAATTACTGCCCGACGAACAAAGAGAAATCATTGTATTGCGCCACTACGCCAATTTGAGTTTCAAAGAAATTGCCCAAATTACCAATTGCAGCATTAATACAGCCTTGGGCAGAATGCGTTATGGTTTAATTAATTTACGGAAGATGATGGTTGAAAAACAAATTGCCTTGTAATTTTTAGCTTCCAAATAGTATTTATAAAAAAAGCCGCAAATCGTTTGCGGCTTTTTTTATAGGAAGACCTGTATCATTATTTTTTTTGTTCAAAAGCTGCTTTCATTGCATCTAAATGTGCTATAAATTTTTGAACGTCTTGATCGTAACCATAGTTAATGGTGGTTAGTGGATTTCCATTTAAGTCTAGAAATTTATAGAGCGGCTGTGCATTGAACCCAAATTTAGATACTTCATATTCTAAATTTAAATCGCCTACTGTTAGTATTTTTTCGCCTTTTGAATTGGTTATTTGCTCCGATTCTGGCAATTCGGTTGATTCGTCTACATATAAACTGATCAACACAAAATTATCCTTGATCCTTTGTAAGACTTCTGGATTTTTCCAAACCTGCTCTTCCATTTTTCGGCAATTGGCGCAGGAATGGCCAGTAAAATCAAGCATAACAGGCTTATTTAAAACCTTTGCTGCTGCTAGCCCTTCATTTAAATCAAAATAGGCTTTTAGACCAAATGGCACATGCAATTTGTTGGTGTATTTATTGGGAGGCAATGCAGTTGAACTAGCAGTTGTGCTAGTTGGTGCAGCAATTTTCAGGTTATCAATTTTGTATTCAATATTTTCTAAATTAAATTCCTGAGTGGTGGCTGGCGGTATAAATCCACTCAATAATTTAAGTGGTGCACCCCAAAGACCGGGCACCATGTATAAAGAAAAACAGAATGCGAAAATGGCAAAGAACAAACGTGGCACACTAATGTATTTTAAATCGCTGTCGTGCGAGAACTTTAGTTTGCCTAATAAATAAAGCCCCATTAAAGTAAAGACTACAATCCAAATGACTAAAAACACATCTCTATCTAATAAACGCCAGTGATAAGCCAAATCTACATTGGATAAAAACTTCATAGCCAGTGCTAATTCAATAAATCCAAAACTCACTTTTACCGAATTTAACCAACCACCACTTTTAGGTAATGATTGTAGCATAGTTGGAAAAAAGGCAAATAAAGAGAATGGCAAGGCTAATCCAGCGCCAAAACCTAGCATACCAATGATTGGTGCCGAACTTACGCCGTTTGAACTAGTTTGTCCTAAAAGGGTTCCTACTAATGGACCTGTGCATGAAAATGAAACAATCACCAAGGTTAATGCCATAAAAAATATACCCATCAAACCACCTTTGCCTGCTTTTTGATCGGCTTTATTGGCCCAGCTATTAGGCAATACCAATTCAAAAGCACCAAAGAAAGAAATAGCAAATACAATAAATATTAAAAAGAATACAATATTAGAAATGGCATGTGTTGAAATAGTATAGAGAATTTTATCGCCAAAAATTAGCGTTAATAAAAGTGTAGGAATGGTATAAATAGCAATGATTGAAATAGAATACCAAACAGCGTTTCTAATGCCTTCCGCCCTTGATTTGCTTCTTTTTAAAAAGAAACTAACAGTAACTGGAATCAATGGAAACACACAAGGTGTAATGATTGCCAATAAGCCAGTTCCAAAACAAATTAAAAAAATACGCCACAATGAAACTGTTGCTGCACTTGAAACTGGTGTAGTTGCCGCAGAAATACTTGGTTGAATTTTAAGCGAAAATTTTTCTTGGCCACTCGGAAAATCTGCACCCGATTTTGCCAACCAAGTAAAACTTCCTTTTAGCGGTTTGTTCGCTGTATCGCGAATAACCAATAAATATTGAAACTGAACACTGTCTGCAAACAACCGATAAGGTGTGTTTGCTGTAGGATTTTTTGTTTCTATTAATTTTCCAGATTCTACTACACTGTCTTTTCTATTTGCATGCGCTAAACCTGTTGTATCAATTTCTAAACTACTTACAAAAGGGTCTTCTGTATTGGTTTTTTTTACAGAAAACAATTGGTTGTTTTTTTCAATATTCGCATTAATGAATAGCTGTACAAGCGAATCATTAATTCTTTGTGCCTTGAAAGCAAAATGCACGGGCTTTGCGTCCTGTGCATTTAATGTATTGAAAAATAAACCACTCGTTAGTACAAGAAGGCAGATTAGTATTTTTTTCATTATAGTAGCTTAATGTCGAATGATTTAGTAGTAGGTGGCAAGCACTGACTGTCGTCGCAAACCATATAATTTACAGATCCACTTATATTGGTTTTTATATTTCCTTTCAAAGTAATTGTTTGAACAAATTGTACTTGATCGGCATAATACAACACATTTGTATTAAAGTTTTTATCAAACATCTTTTCTAGTTTACCCAACTCTTTTGGCTTTCCAACAAGCGTTAATAAAGGATTTTTTTTGAAAGTGATGGTTGTTGGTATGGGGCCATTCTTACCTGTATTTTGAGAGTAGATATGCCATGGAGCAGGAACAGTTGCCGTGATAATTAACTCATACGTATTACCTGCTTTTTTTACTGCTTCGTATTTGAAACTTACAGGATCCTTGATTTGTGCAAATGCACCTAAACCAAGAACAACTAAAAATAGTAGAATGCTAATTTTTTTCATGAAATACTTATAAATTGATAAATTAATTTAATCCTAGAATTTCAAATACTTTTTTACCATCAATATTGCTGAGTGCAGTTGACGTTGCTCTTTCTGGATGCGGCATCATTCCAAAAACATTTTTATTTTTATTACTGATGCCTGCAATATTTCTAATTGCTCCGTTAGGATTATGTGCAGCATCTATATTACCATTTTCATCGCAATAACGAAAAATAACCTGTCCGTTTGCTTCTAATTGGTTCAAGGTATTTTCATCGGCATGGAACCTGCCTTCGCCATGAGCGATAGGAATTTTCAACGCACCTGTTTTGTCGTTTTTTATAAATACATTTTTGCAAATAAATTGTTGGTTGGCATTTTGTAATAATACACCAGGCAATAAACCACTTTCGCACAAAATTTGAAAACCATTACAAACGCCTAATACTTTTCCGCCCTTGTTTGCAAATTCAATAACACTTTGCATCATCGGACTAAATCGAGCAATGGCGCCACAACGTAGGTAATCTCCATAAGAAAACCCACCTGGCAATATAATACAATCGTCTGTATTGAACATGCTAAGATCTTGGTCTTTGTGCCACAACATAATCACTTCTTTCCCTAAATCTTGTTGCAATGCATCTTGCATGTCTCTGTCGCAGTTAGAACCAGGAAAAACAACTACTCCAAACTTCATATATATTATTTATTTATCTGATAAATCTGTCTACCAATACCCTTCAAAGGTAAAGCTTGGCCTGTTAAGGTTTGGCTATTTTTTTAAGAATATCCAATTATTGTGTACGATTAATACAACACCCAACCAAAAAAGCAAATTGGGTATTAAAAAACGTTTAGGATAGCCATAGGCATTAGTGATAAATGCAGTTAAAGGAATTAGGCTAAGAATGGCCGATTCTATACCTGCTCCAAAGAATATAAAAGGCACAGGTAAGAGTATTAATAATAGCACCATCATTACAGACCAGTTCTTTCTAATTTGAATCACTAGTCGATTATTGTATTTCTGCCAAAAAAATAATCCAAAAAGTAGCGCTACAAACAAATATATCAACCCAGCCATTACCCATTCATCTATTTGCAATATTGGCAAATGAAGTTTCATCATTGGCAGGTATCCTACTAAATTGCCTAGACTATCATTTAAAAAAAGATAGGCCGTTAAAAAATAAAAAGGAATGATGATGCCCATTAATAATACCAACCATTCCGCAATATGAAAGGGCCTTACTACTGCCAAGGCAAATAATACGACCAATACCAAAATTGCAGTTGGATGATAGGCAATTGTCATTAATGCAACCAATAATCCAATATTAAATAATAGTGTTCTAGGCGATGGATTATTATACAATCGACTTAATTTAATAAATACCCATAACACCAATGAATTACAAATTAATGCTGCCGAAATGCCACACCATTGTGTAATAAAACCAGACAGCAAAACATAGGTCATTGCGGTAGTGTAATTGGTTGACTGAAACATTCTAAAATCACTCATTACCATATTTAACCTGATGGCCTGTAATACAATAATAGCTTGGTAAATTAACACTAACACCGTAGCAGACTGTCCTAATAAATACTGGTGTAGCAACAAAGAAATCAGACCATCATTTTCACCAATGAATACTTGAGGTGGCAATACAAATAAGTGGGCATGAACTACCACACTCAAAACAATGAGAAAAAAAACATTGATGATTGATTTGTCTCTAAATAAAAATACCACGGCTTATTAATTAAATTCAACTTTTGCAAAACAAGTAGTACCCCTATACTGACATGGAATAATTGTTTGCCTAGCCCCTATTTGTTTGGCGTGACGTGGCATGAAATCATATCCTTTGTCTAGATTTTTAAAAGTTGGGTTCCGATCTAATTGTCCTTCGGGTGAAATACTTTGATCAGACAAAATCATTGAACGTTTGTCTTGTACATTAAAAATAAAATGCGCTTTATCGCCCGTATTTAAAATGGTGTACCCAATAAAATTATCTGTATTGTCGTCGTACTGTGTTTTTCGAATCACATTACTCCATTCTAATTTTCCTGCAGCATCGTAAGAAAGCAATACAACATTGTCTGCAAAATAGCGGGTAACATTGTTATTGTTAAACTGGTTATACCTACCCCATGGATAATACCCTAGCTGTGAATTATAGGAATAATAATCTAAAGGCGAAGCGAAATAGGGAGATCCATACAAATAATCCCAACGATTTAATGTATTTCCTCTGCTATTGCTATAGGCCGCTTCTGCCGCAATGAAAAAGCCCCCATCTCTTTTAAGTACTATATTTTTTAGAAAAAAATCATTGAACGCTGCTTTAGAATTGCCATCGCTCTTGGCATCTGCCCTAAATTCTTCAGAAAACGTGGTTTTTAATGTTGAGAGCTCTTTGCCTTGGGTCTTTTCCCACAATGCATAATACAATCCATCAACATTGCCTCTTCTGGTTTTACTATAAAAAGACGTTACCAAATAATGTTTGTTGATATTGTCTACTTTCAAGCGGATATCGTCGAGATAAAGCCCAGCAATATTTAAGTCTTTGTTTACAAAAATATCTGCATTGGCAGATTTGGTTAATAAAGACACTTTATTGATATTGTCATTTTGAGCAGAGCCAGCCCCTTTAATACACACCAAGTCTCCATCATTATCAACAGCAAATTCTGTTAAGAAGTCATTGCGCTCAGGCATTGGTACCACTATCTTTGAGCGCTTTTGCAATTGCAAATCTTTATTATACAAGCAAGTAGTTACAATATGTGCTTTATCATTTTTGGTGCCTATTTTAAATAATAAAATTTGCTGTTTGTTTTCGCTATTGAGGATAGTATAAATTTTTGAAGTGGATGCATAGTTCACTTCTGCAGTAGTGTCTAATTGTATTGGCTGACCAATTTTTTTTCCGCTAGGATCTAGCTTAGCCACCATGGCATAGTACACACTTTTTTTCTGGTATTGATAAAAGAAATAGATACAATCAGGGTATTGTATAAACTCTACATTGATGAGTTTTTCTGGCAAAAAGTCTAAGCGATTTTTTTCGGTCATTCGCATTTCTGCATCATAAACGGCCATATAATGCAGGTCTTTATAGTTTTTATAGATGAGTATATTCCCATTCATTTTACCCACTATTTCGAAATTCAGGGTACGGGTATCATCATGGTCTGGCTCTGAATAAGTTACTTTTTGAGCTACAGTACCCAAACACAGCAGAAACAGGCTAAAAACGAATATGGCCAACGACTTTTGCATCTTGAAAAATATTTAAGTTCAAATGTACGGTTTGTACCATTTATTAAACTGTAAATAAAAGGTAAAAAGATTGTGAAAAGAGAAAATGGAAAATTCCTAAAAGAGATTGAATTTACAATTACATTTGATCTTGAAAAGCAATTCAAGATTTAACCCACCTATTTGTGAGCAATAAATTCAATAAGGTCTCCACCGCAGGACTAATCATTGCGTTGGGAATTATTTACGGTGATATCGGAACCTCTCCGCTCTATGTTTTAAACGAAATCATTACTGGCAGAGTCATTTCTGAAGAATTGATTCTAGGATCTTTGTCTTGTATTATTTGGACATTAACCCTACAAACAACAGTAAAATACGTTATCCTAACCCTTAAAGCCGACAATAAGGGAGAAGGGGGGATTTTCAGTTTGTATGCATTGGTTAGAAGACGAAAAAAATGGTTGGTACTTCCTGCAATGATTGGTGGCGCTGCATTATTGGCCGATGGAATTATTACGCCTCCTATTACTATAACCTCCGCTATTGAAGGATTAAGACAATTACCCGCCTTAAAAGACATTACCCAAACAAGTATTATAGGTATTGTAATTGGCATCATTTCTTTGTTGTTTTTTGTACAACAATTTGGAACAGCATCAATTGGTAAACTTTTTGGCCCTATTATGGCCATTTGGTTTGGCATGTTAGCCGTTTTAGGTAGCGCCCACTTATTAGATGATATTAGTATTTTAAAATGTTTGAGCCCACAATACGCTTTTGACCTATTAACAAAATATCCCAAAGGATTCTGGCTATTGGGTGCTGTTTTTCTATGTACCACAGGTGCCGAAGCGCTTTACAGCGACTTGGGGCATTGCGGCAGAGCCAATATTCGTTACTCTTGGGTATTTGTTAAAATCTGCCTGATTTTAAACTACTTAGGACAAGGAGCTTGGTTATTAGCCAACCACAAAGACCAAATCATTCCAGCTCAAGTTATGGCGGATGGATTTAATCCGTTTATTAGTGTGATGCCGCAATGGTTTAAATTAATTGGAATTATTATTTCTACTATTGCTTCAATTATTGCTAGCCAGGCATTGATTTCTGGATCTTTTACTTTAATTAGTGAAGCCATGCGTTTGAATTTGTGGCCAAAAATGAAAATCCATTATCCAACCGAAGAAAAAGGGCAACTATATATACCAGGAATTAGTTTGTTATTGTATACCGGATGTATTGGTGTGGTCCTGTATTTTCAAAAGTCTGCAAACATGGGTGCTGCTTATGGTTTAGCCATCACCTTATGTATGATTAGCACTTCTATTTTGTTTGCCAACTTTTTAGTAAGCAGAAGGGTTTTCCCAGTTTGGATTTATTTATACTTAAGCGTTTATTTGGCTATTGAATTGTCTTTTTTAATAGCAAACCTAGAAAAATTCATGCACGGTGGTTATGTAACACTAATAGTTGGTGGCGGCTTATTTGCAGTGATGTATGTTTGGTTTAGGAGCAGAAAAATCAAAAACCGCTACGTTGAATTTGTAAGAATGGAGCACTATATTCCTATGATACAGGAATTGAGTAACGATAAATCTATTCCAAAATATTCTACCCACTTAATTTACATGACTAGTGCCAATAACCCCAAAGAGATTGAGCATAAAATCATTTACTCTATCATGAATAAAAAGCCTAAGCGGGCTGATATTTATTGGTTTGTTCACGTAGATGTAATAGACGACCCATACACCAATGAATATTCTGTAGAGCATATTATTCCAAACGATATTATCAGGGTAGAATTCAGGCTAGGATTCCGTATGGAGCAAAAAATAGACTTAATGTTACGCTATGTTGTGGAAGACTTAGTGAAAAACAAAGAAGTAAATATTACTAGTCGATACGAAAGTTTGGAAAGAAATAAAGTGGTGGGAGATTTTCAATTTATTGTATTGGAAAAGTATTTGAGCCAAAATAATGAACTGCCCATCTTTGAAAGAATTGTTATGAAACTATACTTCTGGCTCAAAGAAATTAGTTTGGGAGAAGAACGTGGTTTTGGACTAGATCCAAGCAATGTAAGTGTTGAGAAATTCCCGTTAATTGTAGCACCTGTATCTAAACTAAACTTGAAACGTGTTTACCACGAAGCAAGTGAATTTGAATAGCAGCAATCTTTTAATGTTCGTGAATTAGTGTAGGGTTTTTCTTTTGCGTGATAACCATTCTTTATATAGTAATCATTTACGGTATCATTCTACTAGTAGCCTATTTGCTACAAGAAAAAGTGATTTTTAAACCCGAGAAACTTCCACAAGATTTTCAATACAAATACGACGCCCCATTTGAGGAACTTTTTTTTGAAGTATCGCATGGTGTTCGCATTAATGGACTACATTTTTATTGCAAAGAACCCAAAGGACTCATTCTGTATTTCCATGGCAATACGCGCAGCATTAAAGGCTGGGCAAAATATGCACGTGATTTTTATCGATTTCAATATGATGTGGTATTGGTTGACTACCGTGGTTTTGGAAAAAGCACTGGTAAGCGCAATGAAAAAGATATGTTATCTGATATGCAGTTTGTGTATGAAACCTTATTAAAAAAGTGTAACGAGCAACACGTATTGGTATATGGAAGGAGCATGGGCAGTGGCTTTGCAACAAAAATTGCAGCAGACAATTCTCCTAGGTACTTAATTTTAGATGCCCCCTATTATAGTTTTATTAAAGTGGCCGAACGATTTTTACCCATCTTACCTCATAGATGGTGGCTACGGTACAAATTAAGAACCGACCAATGGATTCGAAAAGTGAACTGTCATACTTATATTATTCATGGAACCAAAGATTGGCTAATACCCATTAAGCAAAGTGAAAAATTACAGCAAATAGATCCACACAAAATTACCCTAATACGCATTCATGGTGGCGGACACAATAACCTGCCTAGTTACGATGAATACCATAATTTTATTCGGGATATTTTAAAATACTAAATGCCTCTAAATAATTGCCATTATAAACACTAGTTTTGCGCCTATTCTAACAAATGAAAAAAATACCCAACCCCATTTTTCGCTCAATTAAAATTACTATTGCTATTTATTGTTTAATTGGCATTGCTTTCTATTACTTACAAGAAAAAATATTATTTCATCCAGTTGCTTTAAGCCAATCAAGTGTTTTTAAATTTAATGAGCCATTCAAAGAATTTAATATTGAGGTAGACGCTACGGCTCATTTTAATATTATTGCTTTTACTGTTCCAGATTCTTTAAAAAAAGGCGTGGTACTATACTTTCATGGCAACAAAGAAAACGTAAACCATTATGCAAAATTTGCAAAGAATTTTACAAAAAATGGATACGAAGTATGGATGCCCGATTACCCTAAATTTGGAAAATCAACAGGAGAATTAACAGAAGCGATTTTATATGAAGAAGCTTTACAAACCTATAAAAGAGCAAGAGTTGAATACGCTAATACCAAGATTATTATTTACGGAAAATCAATAGGAACAGGCATTGCGGCTCAGTTGGCTAGCATTAGAGATTGCAAACAATTAATTCTAGAAACACCCTATTTTAGTATCGCTTCTATGTTAAACCACTACACCTGGATTTTACCTTTGAATCGCTTACTTAAATTCAAGTTGCCTACTAATGAATACCTATCAAAAGTAATTGCACCAATCAGCATTTTTCATGGTAGCAATGACGGTTTAATTCCATTAAGCAATGCCCTTAAACTTCAGTCTAGTTTAAAAAAGACAGATGAATTTGTAGTGATTGAAAAAGGAACGCATCATAATTTAAATGAGTTTGCATTAATGCAAACGAAACTAGATAGTTTATTGAAGCGCTAAAAATTAGCGAATCTCTTTTACACTAATTTTATTTTTAGCCACTGTTAATTGGTGCACCATCCCTATTTTTAATGCATAGTTTTCTGTTGCATGACTCACAGGAAAATCAAAGCAAATTGGATAGTTGTATTCTTGTATATGCGATTTTATAATTGACAACACATCCGTTCCAAACGGCGTGACAGTGTCTTTCATTTCTGTAAATCCGCCAATCATTAATCCGGCTAAATTGTTTAATAAACCAGTGCGTTTTAGTTGAATAAACATGCGATCAATATTATAGAGATACTCGCCAACATCTTCTATAAATAAAATTTTTCCCGCAGTTTTTAAAGAAGACTTAGTGCCTATTAAATGCGCAATCAAAGAAAGGTTTCCACCAATTAGTTCTCCTGTTGCTTTTCCAATTGTATTATAAGCATGTGGTGCACAAGTGTAATTGGCGAGGTCTCCTTTTAATGCTTTTTTTAAGGATTGCACATACACATTATTTGCGCCGCCCTCATTGAATGCAGCTGCCATGGGTGCGTGTAAAGAAGCGAATTTAATTTGCTGATATAAATGGCTATGCAAAACAGTAATATCACTAAAGCCAATTAACCATTTTGGATGCTGTTTGAATTTTGTAAAGTTTAATTGGTCTATAATTCTACTCAGTCCATATCCACCTCGGCCGCAAAGAATTGCTTGAATAGTTGCATCGTCTAACATGGCTTGCAAATCTGCCAAACGCTGCTCATCGGTTCCAGAAAAATAATAGAATTGGCTGCCCAAGGTTTTTCCTACTACAACCTCGTATCCCCAGTTTTGTAGGGTTTCAATACAAGTAGCCGCATTTTTTTTAGGCATATAGCCTGCAGGACATACAATGCCAATGCGGTCTCCTTTTTTTAAATACGGTGGTTGCTTTACCATTTTGTAAAAATACAGGAGTTATTGCAGAGTTTTTCGATCTGTAAATAGCTTTAACAGGGAATGCTTACTTTTGCAAGCCTAGTAGGGTGAATGCGCTTAGCGTGCAGACCAATTGGGCACTTGTTTGATTAATAGACCAGATAGAAATGAACCATCCAAAAAGATATTTAATTACCGCAGCCTTACCATATGCTAATGGCCTAAAACATATTGGCCACTTGGCAGGAGCCTATTTGCCTGCCGATACTTATGTTCGCTATTTAAAAGCACAAAAACGCGATGTGGTTTTTGTTTGTGGCAGTGACGAACACGGTACAGCCATTCCTATTCAAGCAACAAAAGAAGGGACCACTGCACAAGCCATTATTGATAAATACCATCCTATCATTGCCCAAAATTTTAAAGACCTAGGAATTGCTTTTGATATTTATCACCGAACCAGCGATCCTTTGCACCACGAAACTGCACAAGAATTTTTTACAGTTTTAAATAATAATGCCGATTTAGAAATCAAGGAAAGCGAACAATATTTCGACGAATCTGCCAATAGTTTTTTAGCCGACCGTTATATAAAAGGAACCTGCCCTAACTGCGCATACGAAAGTGCTTTTGGAGACCAGTGTGAGCGCTGTGGCAAAAGCCTAAGCCCCGATGAACTAATTAATCCTGTAAGTACTTTAAGTGGCAATAAGCCCATTAAAAAAGCTACCAAGCACTGGTACTTGCCATTAGATAGACACGAAGATTTTTTAAGAGATTGGATATTAAAAGACCATGCAGCAGATTGGCGTGGTACCGTTTTGGGCCAGTGTAAAAGTTGGATTGATGGCGGATTGCAAGCAAGGGCTGTAACACGTGATTTAGACTGGGGAATAAAAGTGCCATTAGCAGAAGCCGATGGGAAAGTATTGTATGTTTGGTTTGATGCACCTATTGGTTATATCAGTGCCACCAAACAATGGGCTAAAGACAACGACAAAGACTGGAAGCCTTATTGGCAAAGCAAGGATACCAAATTGGTGCATTTTATTGGCAAAGACAATATTGTATTCCATTGTATTATTTTTCCTGTGATGCTCAAATTGCACGGCGATATTTTACCAGATAATGTACCAGCTAATGAGTTCATGAATTTAGAAGGCGACAAAATGAGTACCAGTAGAAATTGGAAACTCGAAATGCAAGACTATATTGACGATTTCATCAACAAAGAAAATGGCGGACCGCAACTTGCAGACGCACTTCGGTATTATTTAACGCAAATTGCGCCAGAAACAAAGGACAGCGAATTTACGTGGAAAGGTTTTCAAGACGCCAACAATAGTGAGCTTGTAAATATTTTTGGAAACTTTATAAATCGCGCACTCGTGTTAATGCATAAATTATGCAAAAGCAAAGTACCCCCTTTACACGTTGATTTATTAGATGAATTAGACAAAGCAACCATTGCAGAAATTAGTACCGCTACAAAAAAAGTAGAAAGTTTATTAGAGCAATATAAGTTTCGCGATGCCTTATTTGAAGTGATTAATTTAGCTAGAACTGGCAATCAGTACATGCAAAAGAAAGAGCCTTGGATTCTTGCTAAACAAGTAGATGCAAATGGTCAAATTACAGTAGAAGCGCAACAGCAAATTAATAATTGCTTACATATCTGTTTACAAATATGTGCCAACCTTGCTATTTTAGTAAATCCTTTTTTACCATTCACTGCCACTAAAATTTGCTACTTATTAAAAGTGGTACCTAAAATATTGGAATGGGAAAATGCCGGAAAATTACATTTACTCCGCGTAGGCTATACCCTTCGTCCTCCCGAGCTTTTGTTTAGAAAAATAGAAGATACAGAAGTTGCTTACCAAATAGAAAAATTACAGAAAGCCTTGGAAACATCCAAACAAGAAACTGCCGCTATACCAGAAATAGCAGCTGAAAAAACAATCGCCCCTTTAAAGCCTGAAATTGTATTTGACGATTTTGCAAAAATTGATTTGCGCGTTGGAACAATTGTTAGTGCCGAAAAAGTAGAGAAAGCAGATAAACTTTTAAAGCTTGAAGTAGATTTAGGATTTGAAACTAGAACCATTGTGTCGGGGATTGCCATGCATTTTAATCCAGCAGATATTGTTGGAAAACAAGTAAGCGTTGTGGTGAATTTAGCCCCTCGTAAAATGCGTGGCATTGAAAGTAATGGAATGATTTTAATGGCAGAAGATGCAAGTGGAAAATTACATTTCATTAACCCTGACACCAATATTGGCACAGGATCTTCGATTAGTTAAATAACCTCAGTTGGTATAAAAAAAAAGAGCGGCGCATTCAAATGAATACGCCGCTCTTTTTTGTTTGCTATTGTAATTATGCTTTATCAAAACTCAAACATTCTTTCAGCTCTCTATCGGAATACGCATAACCATATTGTTTTAACACATCATCAGGAACGCCATTCCATTGGTTGGGTACATTACCCATATAGCCAATATCTTTCCCGCCAATTTCAGATGTATAAAATCCTGTAGAAACAAGATCGCGCATTAGGTTGAAAAATGCAACCCCTTGTTTTACTTCAGGCTTTGCTTTTTCTGGATAAGCAATGGCATCTACCATTTCAATTTGCTGTTGTTTAGAACAGTCAACAAATGTTTTGTCGAAGCGTTTAAAACATTGCATATCTAACCAGCGCAATCCACCTTGCATAGGCACTTGGTGCTCTGGCATATCCTTTACAATAAACTCAATGAATTCTGGCACTTTAGCATCGGAAGCGCTACCGCTAATTTTATCTTTCGGAATAATAATATCTCCTAACACCGTAATGGTAGCCATTTCATGTGCATTAAAAAAATTAGGTAGTGCACTTAGTTTTTTAGCAGCATCTTTTTCTTCTTGCATGCGATCCATATCGAGGGTTGCATCTGCAGAAGCGGCAATGGCTTTTTTCTCGCTTGGCTTACAGGCTTCTACCAATACCCCTGTTGCCATTGAACCAACTAATAAAGCTTTGATTGAATTTCTTCTATCCATAAAATTTATTTTGTCCTTTTAAAATCAAGGGTGTTTTAAATATTTTGTTTTTTCAACTCTTCAATAATATATTCTGATGTGCGCATAGACAAAGCCAAAATTGTCCAAGTGATATTTTTATCGGCTTGTGATACAAACTGACTACCATCTACACAAAACAAAGTTTTACAATCGTGTGCTTGGCTCCATTTATTTAGGGCTGATGATTTTCTATCGTTGCCCATTCTTACAGTTCCTGCTTCATGAATAATATTACCAGGATTGTTTAAGCCGTATTTGTTTTTTTCTGTATCGTCTCCACCCCAAGTAATAATGGCGCCCATATTGTGCATGATTTCTTTGAAGGTTTCTTTCATGTGCTTGGCTTGCTTTATTTCGTAGTCGGAGTGTTTGGTATGAAAGCGCAATACAGGGATACCAAATTTGTCAACCACATTAGGATCAATTTCGCAATAGTTATTAATGTTTGCAACGGCTTCACCCCTTCCTGCCATACCAACACCAGCTCCGTAGAAAAAGCGATGGTCTTCTTTTAAAGACTCACCATATCCACCTGCGTCTTTGGTTTTTCCATTCACTGCAAATTTTCCGTTTTGACCTTGCATACCCATGCCAAATCCATAAGCTGGTTGGCCCATTCCTCCCCAATATTCAATATGGTATCCGCGAGGGAAATCTAATTTTTTATTGTCTAACCACCAAGGAGTGTACACGTGCATTCCACCTACACCATCTTCGTTGTAACGCTTACGACCAAAGAGTTGTGGCAATACACCACCCATTGCTGCACCTGTTGAATCGTGCAAATATTTACCCACTACATTACTGTCATTTGCCAACCCATTAGGATGACGGGTAGATTTAGAGTTCAATAATAAACGAGCTGTTTCGCAAGTACTTGCCGCAAGTATTACTACTTTCCCAGTTACTTGGTATTCCATTCCGTCCATCTTGTCTATAAAAGAAATTCCAGTAGCCAATCCTTCTGCATTGGTAATTACTTCACGCGCCATGGCATTGGTAATTACATCAATATTTCCAGTAAGAATTGCTGGTTTAATTAATACAGAGGAAGAAGAAAAATCGGCATATACTTTACAACTTCTGCCACACTGCGCACAGAAGAAACAAGCACCCCTATCTTCATTAATTTTTTTGGTTAAAATAGACAGCCTTGATGGAATTACGGGAACTCCTAAACCTGTTGCAGATTTTTTAATCATCAATTCGTGTAAACGCGGTTTAGGCGCAGGCAAGAATATACCATCCGGATCATTGGGCAACCCTTCATTAGAACCAAATACCCCAATTAATTTATCAATTTTATCGTAGTAAGGTTTAATATCATCGTAACTGATTGGCCAGTCATCTCCTAGTCCATCTATGCTTCTTCTTTTAAAATCTTTAGGTCCAAAACGCAATGAAATTCTACCCCAGTGATTGGTTCTTCCTCCAATCATTCTAGCACGCCACCAATCCCATTTATCACTTCCTTCTTTCATGGTATAAGGCTCACCATCAATCTCCCAACCCCAGTAGCAACCATCAAATTCACCAAAGGGGCGAAACTTAGTACTAGCGCCTCTTCTGGGAGAATCCCAAGGGTTTTTTAATTGAGACGAATTGATAGCAGGATCATAACTAGGCCCTGCTTCAATTAAACAAACTTTTAATCCTGCACGCGACAAAGTGTATGCCGCCATACCACCACCAGCGCCTGAACCTACTATTACAGCATCATATTTTTTAGGCTGTTTTTTAATTTGAAGATCTCCCATAATTCAATTGAATTTTATTAATTCATAAACGAGAATGAATGTACCATTTTTACAGAAATTTGAAAAAACTATTTGATGAATATAAAAAAGAAAACCGCCCCGGATTAATGGAGCGGTTCTGTAACCTGGTACGGTTTAAAAACTATGGTTAAAACATTACTGTTATGAACCCGATTAAAATTGGCGTGTATTAACTACAACCCATACTGTTTCCACAATTCAAACATTTGTAGCAAGTACCGCTACGAATGGTGATGTGTCCACAAGTATTACAAGATGGTGCATCACTCTGCATATTTTTTGCAGCTTGATTTACCGCATCCATTCCGTACTCGCCTTTAGAAACCAATCTTTCAACTTTTGCAGCGGCAACTGGTGTTGCAGCAGGAGTAGTTTGTGCTACAGCAGTGGGTGCTGTTACACGAATACTACTCAATTCAGGCTTTCCCAAAAAAGTGGTTTCTCCCTCCTCTTCACCGGTATTGCCTACTTGTGGTTTGTCTAATACATGTACTAAATCTGTTCTGTTTAAATATTCATAAGCTAACGCTCTAAATACAAAATCAACTAAAGAAGTAGTGGTTTTAATATTTGGATGGTCTACCATTCCGGCTGGTTCGAACTTGGTAAACACAAATTTCTCAACAAATTCTTCTAATGGAACACCGTATTGTAATCCTACCGAAATGGCAATAGCAAAACAGTTCATTAAACTACGTAGGGTAGATCCTTCTTTGGCAAGATCAATAAAAATTTCACCTAAAGTTCCATCTTGGTATTCGCCTGTTCTTAAAAATAATACTTGACCGTTGATTTTTGCTTTTTGCGTAAAGCCTCTGCGCTTAGCTGGTAAGGCTTTTCTTTCTACGATTCTAGAAAGTGCACGCTTTAATTGTGTATCAGAAGAAGCTTGCATACGCTTGGTTACTTCATCTAACAATTCTTCAACAGTTAATTTACCAAGGTCAACGATATTGCTGTCTGCAGATGCTGTTTCTTCGGCTATTGCACCTGCTGCATCATCTGTTTTTTCTTTTTTGTCTGACTTGGTACTTAAAGGTTGGCTCAATTTAGATCCATCACGATACAATGCATTGGCTTTTAATCCAAGGCTCCAACTCAAAAGATAACAGTCTGCAATTTCTTCCACTTTTGCTTCGTGAGGCAGGTTGATAGTTTTAGAAATAGCACCACTCAAGAATGGTTGACAAGCAGCCATCATTTTAATGTGCCCGTGCGCATGAATATAACGCTCTCCTTTTTTACCACATTTATTAGCGCAATCAAATACTGGCAAATGCGCAGGATTCAATAATGGCGCACCTTCAATAGTCATTGTTCCGCAAACATAATCGTTCGCAGCAGCAATTTGGTCTTCGGTAAATCCTATTGCTTCTAATAAATTGAAACTCCAATCGCTATAAACATCTTCGCTAAAACCTAAGCGCTGCATACATTCGTCGCCTAGTGTGAAACGGTTGAATATGAATCCAATTTCAAAAGCCGCTGGTGCTACTGAATTTAATTTTTCAATTTCAGCAGGGGTGAATCCTTTTTCGGCTAAAGATTGGTTATTGATGAAAGGTGCTTTTTCGAAACTAGCTGCACCTACTGCGTATTGCTCAATAGCCAATGCTTCTTCTGGGGTATAGTTTAAATTTTTAAGTGCGGCTGGAACAGATTGGTTGATGATTTTGAAATAACCACCACCAGATAATTTTTTAAACTTCACTAATGCAAAGTCTGGTTCTACTCCTGTAGTATCGCAGTCCATTACCAATCCAATTGTTCCTGTTGGAGCAATTACTGTGGTTTGTGCATTGCGGTAGCCATATTTTTCTCCCATTTGAACTGCATCATCCCAAGCTTTGGTAGCAGATTTCAATAAATAATCTGGGCAATATTTTGCGTTAATTCCTACAGGTTTTACACTTAAAGCTTCGTATGCTTCGTTAGCATCGTAGGCTGCTGCACGGTGGTTACGCATTACACGCAACATATCGGTTTTGTTTTCTTCGTATTTAGGGAACGCTCCTAAGAACTCAGCCATTTCTGCTGATGTTTTATAAGCAATACCCGTCATGATAGCTGTGATAGCTCCTGCAATACCGCGTGCTTCTTCACTATCATAAGGAATTCCACTAACCATTAACATAGAACCTAGGTTAGCAAACCCTAAACCAAGTGTACGGTATTCGTAACTTAATTCAGCCACTTCTTTTGAAGGGAACTGGGCCATCAATACAGAAATTTCTAATACTGTGGTCCACAAACGACAAGTATATTCGAAACCTGCAACATCAAAAATATTGGTTTTTGTATCGAAGAACTTCATCAAATTGGCTGATGCCAAATTACATGCGGTATTGTCTAAGAACATATACTCCGAACAAGGATTCGACGCGTTAATGCGACCTCCTTGTGGACAGGTATGCCATTCGTTAATAGTAGTATCGTATTGTGTTCCAGGATCTGCACAACTCCAAGCTGCATAGGCAATTTGATCCCAAACATCTTTTGCAGGAATTTTTTTCATCACACGTCCGTCGGTACGCGCTTTCAATTCCCAGTCTCCGCCTTCTTCTAGTACTTTAAAGAATTCGTTAGGAATACGAATAGAGTTATTAGAGTTTTGTCCTGCAACAGTCATGTATGCTTCGCCTTCGTAGCTATTATCGTATCCTGCAGCAACTAGTGCAGCAACTTTTTTCTCTTCGCCAACTTTCCAGTTGATAAATTCCATGATTTCAGGATGGTCTAAGTCTAAGCAAACCATTTTGGCTGCACGACGAGTCGTTCCGCCACTTTTAATTGCTCCAGCAGCACGGTCTCCAATTTTCAAGAAACTCATCAAGCCACTAGAAGTGCCACCACCACTTAATTTTTCGCCACCACCACGGATTTGAGAAAAATTCGTTCCAACACCTGAACCATATTTAAAGATCCTGGCTTCACGAACCCAAAGATCCATGATACCACCATCATTCACTAACTCATCAGTTACACTTAAAATGAAACAAGCATGCGGTTGAGGACGCTCGTAAGCATTCGCAGATTTTTTTAATTGGGCGTCTTTAGGATCTACATAATAGTGTCCTTGCGGTTTTCCAGTAATACCGTAGCTCTCATGCAAACCTGTATTGAACCATTGTGGAGAGTTTGGAACACAAGACTGGTTTAAGATGCTATATGCTAACTCGTCGTAAAATACTTGCGCATCATTTTTTGTTGCAAAATAGCCATAGCGTTCGCCCCATACGCGCCAACAATTGGCCATACGATGTGCCACTTGTTTAACACTGGTTTCCCTTCCAAGAGATCCATCGGCTTGAGGAACTCCTGCTTTACGAAAATATTTTTGTGCAATGATATCTGTTGCAATTTGGCTCCACTGCTTTGGCACCTCAACATTGTTCATTTCAAAAACCTTTTCTCCATTAGGATTTTTAATGACACTATCGCGGTAGTCATATTCAAACATATCGTATGGGCTGACACCTTTTTTGGTGAATCGACGATCAAACTGTAAGCCTTTTTTTGGAAGAGTAGCCATATAGCGCTTTTATAATTTTATTGTTGCTAGTTTACCCTCGCTCAGCAAATTGTTGAGCGGTAGACGAAAATATCTTAACAGAATCAAAGTTCAATATGTGAAATATTAACAGGTTGTGGATAAGGAATGTGCAAAATCCCATACCCCCAATCAGGGTTGAATTTGAGGAAATTTCCACAGATGTAGAAAAGATTATTAGTAAAAAAAACTTGCCATTTCAACTAAATTGTGTAAGCAAGGTTAAAGTGTCAATTTATATTACAGCGATGTAGTTGAATCGTTACAAAATGGTCCTAATTTTATAGAATTAACGACATTTTAGAAACATATTGACAATAAACGGTTTTAACAAAAAGTTTTTTGCATTTTTGCACTCACACAATTATCTCAACGCTGCATGAAACAAATAATTTTTGAACAATTTCTGGAGAAAAAAAAACAGGGAAAGAAGTCTTTCGCTGTACTAATTGATCCAGATAAAGTAACTGCAGCAAAGATTGTAGCACTTGTTGAATTAGCCGTAACTGCAAAAGTTGACTATTTTTTTGTAGGAGGAAGTTTGGTTATTTCTAGTCATTTAGACGAGTGCATCCAACAAATAAAAGCGAGTTGTTCTATTCCTGTGATTTTATTTCCAGGTTCACCCTCTCAAGTGAGCCCTTTTGCTGATGCACTTTTATACTTATCATTGATTTCGGGTAGGAATCCCGAATTGTTAATAGGGCAACACGTTATTAGCGCGCCTTTTGTTAGAAAATCTGGATTAGAAATCATGCCAACCGGCTATATGGTAATTGACGGAGGAGCACCTACCACCGTTTCTTATATTTCCAATGCCTCTCCTATTCCTGCAGATAAAAACGAAATTGCTATGTGCACTGCTATGGCAGGTGAAATGCTTGGTATGAAATTGATTTACATGGATGCTGGCAGTGGCGCTAAAACGCCCATTACAGAAGCTATGATTGCAAAAGTATCGAGCTGCATTGAAATACCCTTGATTGTAGGTGGGGGCATTACAACACCTGAAAAAGCCTATTTAAATTGCAAAGCAGGTGCAGATATTATTGTAGTAGGAAATGCCATTGAAAAAGACACTGACTTAATTACTGAAATGGCCGCTGCCATTCATAGCATTGCAGTTACTGCATAAAAAAACTTGCCAATACCTAAATACTAGCAAGTTTCCTTTATAAATTGTTCCTATTTTAATCCAGCAACATTCACGCGAGAAGGCGTTTCTTTTCCGCTTATAATTCCTTTAGAACTTAATGCAATTGCCTTAATAATCATGGCCATATTTTCCATATCTAAAGTACCTATTTCATCACTTACTTTGTGATAATTGGGTTCGCTATCCATTTTTGAAGTAGAGATAGTATGTGCAGGAACACCAAGTTTAGCAAGGGTTGCGTTGTCTGAACGATAAAATAAATTTTGATCGGTATAAGGATCTGGATAAAAATTAAATCCTGTTCCTTCTAAATTATTTTGCAAAATTTTTCCCATATCTGTTTTTTCAAATCCTGTGATATAGGCAGAATTTTTACCCCATTTGCTTTCTGTTCCAATCATTTCAATATTAAACATAGCCATCACTTGATCTGGGTTAAACTGACGAGAACAGTATTGTGCACCAAAGCCACCAACTTCTTCTGCTGTAAACGCAACAAATACCAGTGTACGTTCATTGTCGTTTTTGGCTTTAAAATATTTAGCGAGCATCATCATAGCGGTAGTGCCTGCTGCGTCATCATTAGCGCCGTTATAAATTGAATCATTATTCACTGCTTTGCCAATTCCTAAATGGTCGTAATGGCCCGAGAATAATACATATTCATTCGGTTTTGATTTGCCCGGTAAGAGGCCAATAACATTCGCTAATTTCTGCTCTACAAACTCGTGCTTTGCATTAATAGCAAAGGTTTTGGGCTGTTGTGTTCCTAAAACAAACACTACACTGTTATTAGATTTAAACAACTGACGCTTAAGACCAGTAAGTCGGCCGAAATTCTTTGCCAATGCAGTATCTACTATTACCAATACATTTTTTCCAGATTGTATAAACTTGCCTGCCTCTGAAAATAAATTTGCACCTGCAGCAATGGTTGCTCTTTCGTAGCCACTCTTTTCGGTAATAGTTAGGTCTTCTTGACATGTAATAACTACTACATCTTTTGCATCAACAGTTTGATCGTTGAAACTACAGGTAAGCCCAATAAATTTAGGCTTAACCAAAGCAAACGCTTGTAAATAAGTGCCGCTATTTTTCCAGGTTTGCAATCCTGTTTTTTTAAACTCCTCAGCAATAAATGCGGCTGCTTTTTCAATACCAGGCGTAAAGGTTCTACGTCCTTGCATATCATCGGCAGAAAGTGTTTTTTCAATACGTTCCACTTCTTTTGCATTGACAATTTTATTGATGTCTTGTGCGCCTACAAAGAACGCCATCATACATCCAATGCCTACAAATAATTTTTTCATATTATGTATTTTTCTTTTAGCGATAAAAAAATAGGCGAGCATTTCGGTTCGCCTATTAACTATTTTTTTTATTAATTTAAATGCAATAGCAAGTTACTACAAACTCATCATTTCTTTAAACTTAACTGTT
>Ga0194060_10000660_pt1 | contig 24955 bp, 30 predicted proteins | sample SepL225m_MetaG_FD_163427 | JGI IMG/M metagenome (GOLD analysis project Ga0194060, IMG submission 163427) | Anoxic zone freshwater microbial communities from boreal shield lake in IISD Experimental Lakes Area, Ontario, Canada - Sep2016-L222-5m | ecosystem: Environmental > Aquatic > Freshwater >... | reverse complement strand
CACCGAAGTGCGTGAGCACTTCAAGGATGGCTTCGTCGGAAACACGGCGGCCTTCATCGCCCTCATGACGCGGGACAACCCCGAGGGCTACCACGCCTCGATCCCGGCGGACGACAGGCTCTTCCAGAGCGGTGGCCTCCTCTACGCGCCGTACTTCCTCCGCGATGAGTGTGACCGCAAGCTCGGCCTGCGCCACGATGTTCGTGACAGGTGGCGCGACGACATGTGCTTCTGGGCCTTCCGCGAGTTCAAGAACGCTTAGTCACTTGGGCTCTTGGCCCTTAGACACAGCCCTTGAACCATTAGACACTTGGCCCCTGAACGGCCCGTCCTGTAGAGAGCTTAAGCTTTCACGGGACGGGCCGCTTCTTATTTTGGAAAAGATTTAGTGAAACTTATCAACAGGACGAGGTGTTTGACTTTTGTTCGCTCGAGTTCTATTTTTGTTCTATATGGCCGCACCACTTACACCCAAGCAAAAAGAAGTTCTCGATTTCATCGTTAACTTTATCAATGATCGAGGATTCGCTCCTTCGTATCGTGAAATCGCGAGTGGACTTGAGCTTGCCTCTCCTTCGACTGTGCATGCGCATGTTCAGGCTTTGCGTGGTCGTGGATTTTTACGAGAGGGCGATGGCAATACCGGCCGCGAGCTTGAACCGACCGACAAGGCCGTGCGTTGGGGGCGTAGCGTGATCTTGCCGCTGAAGGGTTTGATCACGGCCGGTTTGCCAATTGAAGCCGTAGAAGAGCGTGAGACATTTGCGGTGCCCGTTGATCTTGTTCCAAATTCTGCGAACTCATATGTACTGCGCGTGAAGGGTGAATCCATGATCGACGAAGGGATTCATGATGGAGATTATGTGATTGTGGAGCACAATCCATCGCCGAAGAATGGAGATGTGGTCGTGGCTTTGCTCGAGAATGCATATGTCACATTGAAAAAGTTTTATCGTGAGAAAGATCGTATTCGCCTTCAACCGGCAAATAAGACTATGAAGCCGATCTATTGTTACGATCCTTTGATTCAGGGTGTTGTGAAAGCGGTTATCCGCGCTTATCGATAAAATCTATGCCATACGATTCCGTGCATGAGCCCGTTGAGGTGCTCGTGGCTTTTAAGAACGCTCGTCCTGAACCCATGATGTTCAAATGGGGGAAGCAGTATTATCAAATTCGAAAAGTAAATCTTGTGCATGCAGAACGAATTGGGCGTGAAAAAATCTATTTCTTTTCCGTGTCTGATGATACGAATGCGTATCGTTTATCTTTCAATACGGAGTCATTACGATGGGCGCTTGAAGAAGCGGCGGTCTTGTAGCAGGATGGGTGTATGTCTATTCGTACTATATGGGGTTTTGCAGTGGTTGGGGTTATGTTGATCGTATTTCTTGTATTAAAAATCATGGGTCATTAATTTCATGCGAATTGTCACGGATTTCCATCTTCATTCGAAGTGGTCGCGCGCTTGTTCTAAGGATTTGAATATCCGGAATATCGCTTCTGCGTGTGAACGCAAGGGGATTCAGTTTGTCGGAACATCTGATTTTACACACCCGGCTTGGCGTAAAGAGATTGGCACTGAACTGGAGGATGTTGGTGGTGGTGCGTTTGCGGTGAAAGCTGATTTTTCAAAAACGAGATTTTTGTTATCTACGGAATTGTCTTGTATCTATAAGCGTGATGGAAAAGTGCGCCGCGTACATCATCTTGTACTGATGCCATCGCTTCAAGCGGTGGATCGATTCATTGCTTCGCTCGCGTCACGTGGATGTAATTTGAGAGCGGATGGCCGGCCCATACTAGGAATTGATTCAGAGGAGCTCGTGAAGCTCGTGTTAGATGCGGATCCTCAGGGAATGCTTATTCCCGCGCATGCATGGACACCGTGGTTTGCAGTGTTCGGATCCATGTCGGGTTTTGATTCGTTGGAAGCGTGTTTTGGTGAGATGACAAAATATATTTCTGCGATAGAGACTGGATTATCATCAAATCCAAAAATGAATTGGCGATTGAAAGATCTTGATGATGTGTTTCTCATTTCAAACTCGGATGCGCATTCTTTGGATAAGCTTGGTCGAGAGGCGAGTGTATTTGAAATGAAGTCGCCAAGTTATTTTGAGCTACGTCGCATCCTCACTGAGAAAGATAAAAAGAAATTTATTGAAACCATCGAATTTTTTCCTGAAGAAGGAAAATATTTTGCTGATGGACACAGTGCGTGTGGATTTGTCTGTGATCCTGTTGAGACAAGGCGATTGAACGGATTGTGCGGCGTTTGTCACAAGCTGATGACCGTTGGTGTATTAAATCGTATTGAATTGCTTGCTGATCGTAAAGAAGGAAAAGAATCACCACTTGCGGTTCCATATCGTTCCATTGTTCCATTGGCGGAATTAATAGGGACGGTGCTTGGTGTTGGACCTTCATCAAAAAAAGTTCAGAAAGTGTATGAGGCGCTTGTATCAGATGGACGCTCTGAATTCGCTGTTTTGCTTGATATTTCAGCCTCTGAGCTCATGCGTCTTGTTGAAGAACGTGTTATACAGGCTATTTTGAATATGCGAGAGGGAAGGGTTTCTGTTACGCCTGGATATGATGGTGTGTTTGGAAAGATTATTCCATTCGCATAACGAAAATCCCGTCCCATAGAGCGCAAGCGCTTTTTTTTTGGGACGGGATTTCTCCTCCGAGAATGTGCGACTTCACCGAGTGGTGAAGAGAGAACGTTCAAAGCGTATTATTTGCGCTTCGATGTTTTCTTTACGGCCTTCTTTGCTACCTTCTTAGCTGGCTTGCGCTTCGCTACTTTCTTAACGGCCTTCTTAACTGCCTTCTTGAGTTTCTTTGCCATGCAAATCTCCTCCTTTCATGTTAATCGGTCCGTGAATTTGGACTCGATGCGCGTTTCGCTTCGTGCAAGACGCATGCGATGAAAGTATAACACATATTTTCTGTTTTGTGTGTCAAGAGATATTTCGCGTAGCCTGTGGAAATACTTTTTTATTTAGTTTTCACTTTCCATGCACGCATATTCACTCCACTGATCGTGAGAGGGAGCGCACTGAACGTTGCAAGATTTTTCTTTTTCAATGTGCGCTTCGCAGAATCAGTCAGAAGAATTTCACTTCGCTCTGCAACATCTTCTCCAAGTTTAGATGCGAGGTTCATTTCATCACCGTACATGTCTTCGCAGAACAATAAGATCGGACCATGTCCGATTCCAATGGATACAAAGACATCGCTATCGTCATCTGTCATGAGATTTGCAACGCCGAGATCATGTTGAATGGCGAGGGCCGCAGCGAGGGCCTGATCAGAGTTTTTGAATACGGCGAAGCAGTTGTCGGCTTCGAATTTCACCACTGATCCTTTACAGCGTTCGATGGCTGGTCCGACTACCTGACGCATGCGTTGAATCATGGCGAGGTAATGGATGATCCCATAGCGCTGAACGAGACGGCTAAACCCGCTCATATCGAGGATAAAGATGCTCCGAACCTGCTGGAACTCTTTCACGATTTTCTTGTCTATCGCCTTAGTGCGTTCCGGATGAGTAATGCGTTCATCTAGCAGGTTATAGAGGTCTACGCAGCTATGAAGGGCTCTTCCAGCCTTCTTTTGTGGGGTTGTATTCATGGAATATATACTCTCATACCACTTGACGACAGGCAAAAAATGTGCCATGCTAGGGATGGATATAACGTGCGAAGGTCCGTCCGTCCGTTAGGTCGGGAAGGGTTCCATGCGCAAACGGTTATCCAGTTTTATTCTTTACATGACGATGTCCTGAAACAGGATATCCCAAAACGCATGCCTACCAAGTTGTTCGTCGGCGGCATCCCATTCCGTGCAACGGAAGAGGAAATCCGCTCACACTTTGCTCAGTTCGGAGAAGTTCTCTCTGTCTATATCCCTATGGACCGTGAAACTGGCCGCCCACGCGGTTTCTGCTTCGTCGAAATGACTGATGACGCAGCCGCTGACAAAGCAATCGCTGAGACCGATGGTAAGGATTTTGGTGGCCGCCAGATTGCGGTCAACAAGGCTCGCCCAATGGAATCACGCGGACCTGCTCGCTAAACGAGCTTCAAAAACCCCGACGCACGTCGGGGTTTTTGTTTATCCAACTTTTTACAATCCCAATTGTTTCTTCACTTCTTCTTCCGCCGCTGTCGGATTTGCTCTTCCTTCTGTGGATTTCATAATCACTCCAACAAACCATTTCACGAGGACGATTTTTCCAGCTTTGATTTGTTCAACTTGTTCTGGATTTTGCGCGATGAGCTCGGAAACGAGCTTGGTCATGGCGGCAGGATCATTCATCTGACCGAGATTGTGCTCTTCCATGAGATGCGAAGGATCTGATCCTGTCTCATGCATGAGCGTGAGAAGCTTTTGAGCGTTCGCGCTGTTGATAATGTTGTCGTCGATCAAGTGCAAAAACTCGGCAAAATTCTCTGGGGTGATGTTTGCATCTGTAATCGTTTTGTTTTCTGAAGCGAGAATGCTCGCGAGTTTATTTTTGAGCCAGCTGCTTGCGAGTTTTGCGATGGTTGGAATTTCTTCGCCCCATTCTGGTAGCTCTCCCATGACGCGTTCGACATAGTCCGTCCAATCATTCGCGACAAAGAAACGAGCGTCTTCTGACGTGAATCCGAATTCTTCGATAAGCATCGCGCGTCGAGTTGCTGGAAGGGCGGGGAGTTTTGCTTTTTCTTCTTCGCGAATCAAGCGCAGATCAAGCGGCGGAAGATCTGGTTCAGGGAAGTAGCGATAATCGGCATTCGTTTCTTTGAGACGCTGTTCAAAGGTAGAGCCTTTGTTTTCGTCCCAACCGCGCGTTGCGCCGACGGGCATTTCTCCTGCTTCATGCATCTTTGTTTGGCGCTCGATCTCGTAGGTGAGCGCGCGTTCAACGGCACGGAATGAATTCAGGTTCTTTACTTCAATTTTTGGATTGAATTCTGCGGCACTGTGATTCTCCTCATCAACTTCAAGCATCGAGATATTCGCGTCGCAACGCATGTATCCTTTTTCCATATCAGCATCTGAAGCACCGACCGTGCGAAGAATGGCTTGGACTTCTTGTACGTATGCTTTCGCTTCGGCTGGGGAACGAATATCAGGCTCACTCACAATCTCAAGCAAAGGAACGCCGGCACGATTAAAATCTACGAGCGTCGAATTTGTTGCCGCGTCATGAATATTTTTTGCCGCGTCTTCTTCCAGGTGTGCACGCGTGATGCCGATGCGACGATCATCAATCATGATCGCTCCGTGTTCAGCGATTGGGTGATCGTATTGTGAGATTTGATATCCCTTTGGAAGATCAGGATAGAAATAGTTCTTGCGATCAAAGTGCGCTTCATCTGGAATGCGGCAACCAAGAGCGAGTCCTGCGCGCACGCCCAAACGGACCGCTTCTGCGTTTACGGCTGGAAGCGCGCCTGGTTGACCGGTTGAAACGGGGTCAATGGCGGTATTTGGGGCGGCTGTGTCATCCACGTTTGGACAATCAGAAAACATCTTGCTTTTCGTCTTCAAGCGGGCGTGGATTTCCAAGCCAATGATCGGGATGAGTCTCATACGGGCGTATCCTCTATTACATCTGAGATTTCTTCAAGGAGTGGAAGATTTTCACTTGATAAATGATGCCCAGCGGAATGAAAAGCGCAGAGGTTATTCCGCGAATGACAGACTCGATTCCGTTAACGAGCGGGCTTGGAGCAACGGTATTTGCGCTGTATGTAGCGAAATTAAAGACTTGGTCCATGCCGACGAATAGTCCAACGATAATGAGGAGGATGAGAGTTGAGAAGCTGATGAGAAGACCCGTGATGATTCCAGAAGCTAAACTGCGAAAGAGAACACTCCACCAGTGATGTTTTACGAGCTCAGCGGATGCGGCGAGCGCTTGAGTGCCGCGATGCCCATCTTCCATGAACATGAGGATTGAATAGCCGAATAATACCGATAGCCAGATTCCTGGTAGTACAAGCAAAGCGAGTCCGCCAAGCACTGCGAGCGTTTGCAGTGCTACGACGAAAATAAATGGTCCAAATAGTTTCCATCCGATTTCCACGCTTGGTTCTGTTGGTTTCGTTGGATTTGAATCACGACGGAGTACAAAATCCGTGAGCGTGATCATGGTGTGAATATTGATTACGGCAGCGGCAACAAGGGCGATGACGTTGATGACGAGCTGTCCAGCGAGCGGCATATTCTGCGTGAGAAATGCTGCTCCAAAAATCACAACCGAACTCAAAAGGAAACGGATAGAGAGCTCGAGATTCTTTTTCCAATCAGCAAGAAATTGATCCCAGCCGGTCGAGAGAAGCTCGCCGATGCGAATGAGCGGTTGCGCCATATTTTATTTTGATTCTTTGAGCGAGTGAAACAATTTTGCCGAAATCGCAGCTTGATAGATGATCTGAGCGATTTGAGTGGCGATCCCAATCAAGAATGCGATGATGCTGTATCCGAGGAGAACGAGAATACTTACAATTCCAAACCCAAGATTTGAACTATTCGCTAAGCTTAGTCCGTCGGAAGTCATCCCCGCGAATGCAGCAAATCCACCAAAGAGCGAAATACCTAATACGATGCCGATAAACATGATGACGCTTTGAATCGCCATGACGATCATCATGAAAAGTATGATCGGGATAAACGATCGGGCGAACACAGCGCCCCAACGATTCTGCACGAGCGCGATTGATTGTTTGATGGCTGCCATTCCGCGCACATCGTCATTCAAAAGGAATGTTTGCGCTTGTGAGAATAGGATACCAACCCAGATCATGACTGGAATTGAGATGAGTCCAAGAAGCGCGCTCACGAGGAATCCGATAGAAGATTCACGCACGAGCAGTGCTGGGAGGAGAACGATAACCATGGCACCAATAAATGGAAGCGAGGAGATGATACCGAGCCAGAGCAAACCCGGTACATATGAAAGTGCCGATTGTTTTGGTTTCCATGTTTTCATGTCGGTTTCTTCGGCGTAGGCGAGCATGTATTGGACGATGGAGATCGCGGCCCAAATGAGTCCAATGACCATTCCGATCAAGCCAGCAAAATACACAACCAAGAAAGCGATGCTAAAGCCCATGCTTGGCGAAAATGCACCACCCAAAGCCATGGCAGCGAGAACGAGATAATAGGCGAGCGGAAGGATGAAGAACCAGACGCTGTATTTGAGGGTAGGCTTCCAAGTCTCTTTGGTCGCTTTAAAGCCAAAACTCATCAGGTCGCCAATAGAAATCAATGGTTTCATATGGCCCCAGTCTACCATGTGAATTAAAAAACCGCCTATCTAGGCGGTATTACGCGAGAAGCTTGCTCACTTCGACTTTACAGGCGGCTGCGACTTGTTCGGCCGAGCCTTCTGCGTCGATGTAGGCGATTTTTGTTCCGAGGAGCATGAATGGTTCTAGAACGTCCTTGTCGTGGTAACGCAAGGAGAGTCTGGATTGAAAGTGGGGATTTCCGAACTTGTCGTCGTCCACCTTTTCGATGCGTCCCGCGAGTCGCTTCGCGGCTGTCTCCTGGGAGAGCGTTAGAAGGATGGCGAGATCAGGTCTACGCGACAGCTCGAGTCGATTCCCTGGGAATTCGAGCAGTTCATGGACGGAGAGGGGCGAGCCTTCGTCCAGCGCTTGGATGGTCTGATACACGAACGAAGACATGAGGCCACGGACTTGAATGACAAGTCTCCCTGGCTTATTCATGAGAAAGGGCAGTACCGTATTTCGGTAGAGGACCTCTCGATCAAGAGCGAATGCCATCGCGGTAGACCGGGCGTCGAACGCCTTGTCTTTCATGATGGTATCTCGGATGACTTTTCCGATGCCCCAGCGGCTTGGCTGAGACAGAAAAAGAACATCGGTTTGGGCGGGGATGGCTTGATCGGGACCGAGACGGTCATAATCGTGCACATGACGACCGTGTCGCTCAAGCCAAGCCAAAAGCGCTTGAGCTACGGTATCTTTTCCGGCGCCATCTACGGCGTCGATTGTAATAAGGCGGCCCTGATCGGGCGCCATTACAGGGATTGACATCGCGTCTTTCCTGGCGTCCTTCATAGTTGGGGCCTCCTGAGTAATTATGTCAGCACGAAGCCTTTATTCAGGCAAGGGTTCAAACCCAAGATCGTGGAGCGTTTTTTTGACGAGATTCTCAAATTCTTCTTTATCGCCAGCATTGTCGAGCGTGCGCCAAGCTCGATCCATGACGCTCGGAATCGCGATTTCGGTTGGGGCATGTTCTTCTTTTTCAAATTGTTCCCAAGTCATGTTGGATTCTGAGGCTTTTTCCCCGCGCTTTTTCATGCGCTCAAAACGCAATTCGGCGGGAGCGCTGATGGCGAGGAGCTTGAATTGTGGAAGTGGTTCAAGCGCGACAATATCATCAATACGACGGATACCATCTACAACGATGATATCTTCTGGCGCATTGAGAGCGTATCGTTCAACGGCGTATGAAAGAATATCTTCTCCGAGCTTTTCGCGGAGTCCGGTTGAAATTTTGATGTAGTTGTCACGCGTTTTTTCGATGCCAAGTATTTGAACGATTTGTTCGAGGAGTCCGCTAAAACGGATATATCCGGCGCCGTATTTGCTCTTGAGCAAGTCCGTGACTGTGCCTTTTCCGCATCCTGCCTGACCAACAAGTCCGATGATGAGTTTTGGCATAATGATGGGTATGCTAGCAAGCCGTCCTTAGCGGCGTATATAGTGAGAAAAAGTGAAGCCTGGATGAGGTTCGTTTTCGGTTTCTATCCAGATCGCTGGATCGATGGTCGGGAAAAAGACGTCGCCATTTTCGACGGTTTGATCTATGTGCGTGATAAAGAGCTCATCAGCAAAATTGATTGCTTCTGCATAGATGCGCGCGCCGCCGATCATCATGATTTGTTGGTCGGTGAAAGCAGCGGTGGCATCTGGAAGATTTGAAAAAATACGTACACCTTCTGGGACAGGGTAATTTTGTTCTTGCGTGATGACGACGTTTGTACGGTTTGGGAGAGGACGGAATTTTTCTGGAAGCGATTCCCAAGTTCTTTGGCCCATGATGACGACTTTTCCGGCGGTCAAATCACGAAAGCGTTTGAGATCTTCTGGCAGATCCCAAGGTAGTTTTCCATTTTTTCCAATGCAGCCATCTTTCGCGACGGCAGAGATAATAGCGATCATGAGGGCAGTGTATATTGACCTCCCGTGTTCGACTAGCTGGCACATGTGCTAATTTGTGAGGCATTCAAATCTCTATGATGAAACCTCTTTCTGAACGAACTCCGGATGCGCAATATCAGCGATTATTGCGTGATATTCTTGAGCGAGGGGAGCGGACGAATAGCCAGCAGGGCGTTGACGCGATCACGCTCATGGGGCCGAATCCGCTTCATTTTAAGCTAGAGAATGGGTTTCCGATCATAAATGAGCGCAATATGGCGCCGAAGGAATCTGAAAACCTTCCTGTGACCATTTGGCGGCAGGCGATTGGAGAGATGTGTGCGTTCGTGAATGGTGTGCGCACGCAAAAAGGATTGGAAGAGTTTGGTTGTCATTGGTGGCAGTCTTGGGTGACTCCTGAAAAATGCGCGAAACGTGGATTAGAGGCAGGCGATCTTGGCCCTGGTTCATACGGTGCCGCCTTTCATGATTTTCCAATGGTCGGTGGAGAAACGTACAATCAATTCCAAAATATTATTGAACAGATTCGAGAGTTCCCGCATTTGCGTACGCATTTTATTTCGCCGTGGATTCCGCAATATACGATTCGTGGTGAAGGCAAGCATCAAAAAGTTGTCGTAGCTCCTTGTCATGGATGGATTCATTTACGCGTGCTTGATAATAAACTCACGCTTCACATGTTCCAGCGCTCTGCCGATGTTCCAGTGGGCGTTCCTGCGAACATGGTGCAATATGGTGCGCTTCTCATGATGATCGCTCATGCAACAGGAACGATTCCTTACGAATACATCCATAGTTTTTCTGATGCGCATATTTATGTTGATCAGGTTCCAGCCGTGGAAACCATGCTTGCGCGTGAACCAAAAATTCTCGCAACTGTAAAAATGGATACTGATGTCAAAGATTTTTTTGAGTATAGACACGGGCATTTCACGTTGGAAGATTACACGCCGCATCCTGGAATCCGTGGAATCCCTGTAGCTATTTAGTTGGTATTTGTATGGATCAGAATCGATTTATCAGCATGTCTGCCGTTCGTCGCGAGGATCAGCGCGCGGTGATGGAAGACATTAAGGCGCAGGGGCATTGTCCTTTTTGCCGTGAGAATCTTGAGAAGTATCACAAGAATCCAATCTTAAAAGAGGGGAAGTTTTGGTTGCTTACAGAAAACCAATGGCCATATGAAAAGATCAAGCACCAATTGCTTGCGATCTATAAAACGCATATTGAGCACATCACGGAGATTGATCCAGAAGCGGGGAGCGAGTTGATTCAGATGTTTGCCGAACAAGCGAAAGAGCGAAATATGTCTGGAGGCGGCGTCGCGATTCGCTTTGGTTCTTCAGAACACGGAAATTATGGTTCAAGTGTTTTGCATATTCACGCGCATCTCATTGAGCCGGATTTAGAGGCGCTTGGAGAAACGGAGGCGTGGAGATTTAAATTTGGACAACCGAGAAACTACAAGAAAAGTTGACGTTTGGTGCATTTTATGATGTTCTTTCCTCGCCAAATCATTCTACGAGAGGAGGTTTCGTGACGATTGTCTTTCCTGAGATGCCTGGTCTCACCAAGGACCAAGTGCTCACGCTTAGCCGCGTGCGAACCTACAAACAGTATCTCACGCTTCTGGAGAGCTATCAGAAGGGTGCATGCGCCTTCTGCGACCCTATGGATATGGAGTTGAACCCGATCATCCAGCGGAATCATCTCTGGCGGATGTGGGTCAATCCTTTCCCGCAGAAGCACACGAAGTGCCATCTCATCATGGCGCCGAAGCGGTACGTCGGTCCGGAGGATTCCTTCCTACAGGAAGATCTCACGGCGGCTGGCGATCTGTTTTTCTGGGCTCGGAGTGAGTTCAAGCTCAAGGGAGGTGGATTCGTGCTTCGGTTCGGATCGCCGCTCGACAATGCGGGGAGCGTTCTGCATCTTCACGCGAACATCATCGTCCCAGACGGGACGGGTGATGTGTCGGTCGCGCTCGCGAAGAGCGCGATCAGAATCGAGCACGGGTTTGATCGTCTCCGTGTATTCGAGAAGTTGCGCAAGGGCCTGCCGCTCGAAGCGCTGAGTGCGGGCGAACTCGCGCTCGTCTCGGGGTATCTCTAGGCTCACTAAGCGGTGAGCTTTTTTCTTATGCGTGGTTGACTGTATTGATTTATTCTGTTTGGATTCGCTCGCAGGTCGCTCGTTCTAAACGCATTGAAGGAGGTTCATGAAAATCACTCGTGCCTATAGAGACCGTTTCGCTGCCGCTCTGGCTGACGCCAAGCTCGGCACGGTCAGTCCGCTCCTCACGCCGGAGAACTTTCCGCATGAGGACTTCGACTATGTGGGCTTTGGGCTTCGGATGGTCCGGGCTCCAGGGTTTTGCTTCGAAAATGGGCCGTCAACGACGGCGTCTGCCATCGATGAGTGGTTCGCTTCTTTGTGGATGCAGGAGCCGGCCACGCTCGCAGACGGGTTGTACTTCTGTGCGAATCACAATCTCAACTTCAGTTTTCTGGAGTGGGATGAGGTTGTGGCGTGGGGCTCGCGCTCGAAAGCGAGGAGCCTGATGCCTTCGTTCCGTTCGCGGAACGAGAACGGTCAACACGGCGGGTGCTGCGAGCTGAAGATGGCGTATCGGCCCAAGCTTCCGGTGAGCGAGCAAGATCGTTTCTTGATGAGCGTCGGCTATCTCGTGCGCCAGAAGCGTCCTCTCTGATCACTTAGGTGGTCATTTTTTATTAGATATTCCCGTTGACATATTCGTATTTTTATGTTCAAGTTGTGCCGCTCAATTATGGGCAGTTTGGGGCGAAGATGACGCTGAACATTCCCAAAATCGATGGTCTGACGGAGCATCAAGTCCTGACGCTCACACGCGCTCGAAAGTACAAGCAGTACCTTTCGATGATCGAGGACTACAAGGCAGGGAAGTGCGTATTCTGTGACCCGCTTGGGGAAAAGAATGTCGTGCTTGTCGAGCTCGATGGTTGGCGCATGTGGGAAAATCCGTTTCCCGAGGACAACACGGCGCTGCATCTCGTGCTCGCATCTGTGCGTCACATCTCCACCGAGGAGCTGCCGAGTCGTCATGATTTCATGTCGGTGGGCGGGCTCTTCGAATGGGCAGAGGTACGCTACGGGGATCGACTCCGCGGCGGTGGCATGCTCATGCGCTTCGGATCGCCGGAGTACAACGCGGGAACTATCCTGCATCTTCACGCGCACATCATGGTGCCGGACCTGAAGGGCGACGTGCGCCTTCCGCTCGCCAAAGAACCAGCACGTATCGAACTCGGCTACTTGCGTCTGCGCGCCTATGAGAAGGTTCGCACGGGCACGCCGATGACGGACCTGAGCGACGAGGAACGCGACGTGTTCGAGTGATGTCTCTGGCCTGACGAATGTCAGGCCTTTTTCATTTCACAAAAACAATCTTCACGCCTTGGCTTTTTAAAATACGTTCACCGTCTAACACAGCGTAGCCATTTCGATAATAGAGTGTGCTGATTCCTGCGTAGGCGAGCTGTTTGGCGCAGGGAGGGCAGGGGAATGTATCGCAATAGACATCTGTTCCTTGGAGCGAAATTCCTTCTTTTGCAGCTTGCGCGACCAGACCCGCTTCAGCGTGAAGCGCGAGAGAAGATTCGAAGTGTTCACCCGCGCTAAAGTTTCCGCGTGGGTCGCCTTCGTCATTGGCGATTTGCTCGGAAGGAACATAGATATTGTGGGCACGCATTAGTATCGTTCCGTCTTTCACGACGAGCGCGCCGATCCGTCTCCACCAGTCACGGCTTAGCATTCCTTCTTCAAGAGAAAGATTGATCATCTCAATATCAAAATCCATCTCACTGATTTCTACATCTGGTGATACGGCCGCGGGTTCGATGGATTTTTTCTTGTCCCAACGCAAAAAGATCGTGTCTTTTGTGACTGGATTATTCGGGAAATATTTCGCTGCGAGTTCCGTTGAGAGATCGTCGTCAGAGACGATAAGTGCAGTGGTATTTTTTTGTAGCGTTTCAATTGAGACCGCGTCTAAAATCTTTACCGAATCAAAAATGCCCCACGCGGTAATGGATTTTTGAACAAGTTCTGGATCGAGTTTTCGAATATCTTTCACGAGATGCGCGTAACTCGCGATGACATCATTCCCAAAAATATAGAGCTCTTTCGCGTCAGGATGTTTTTCAAAAAGACGGCGATATCCTTCATGTAAAACAGGGATGTAGGCGACAATCGCAGTCATAATCACGTTAATCTTTTTCAACGCTTTCAAGCACTTCTTTCAGTGCTTTAATGAGTTTTGGCATGAGCGTACGCTCGAGTTTGTTTGCGGTTTTTATCTGCAAGTGACGAATCTTTGCGCTAGTAGATGTGGTTGCCATTCGATCGAGCACAATAACTTTCCCACAATATTTTTTGAGTTCCGTGAGTTCTTTTCGTGAATACGTTTCTTTTGTGGCGATGAGAACATCTGGTCTGATGATTTTAATCAAATGCCATTTTGGATCTGAATGCTTTTTGAGAAAAACAAAATCTACTGGTCGTAAATGCAAAACCATTTCAATACGCTCTTCCTCTGGAACGATTGGCCGATCTGGTCCTTTGCGCGCCTGAATCTTTTTATCATCATCAATGCCGACGATGAGAACACTGCCATGCTGTTTCGCTGTCTCTAAATATCTTGCATGGCCGATGTGGACGAGGTCGTAGGATCCTTGCGTGAGGACGATGCGTTCTCCGAGGGCTCTAAGGCTCTCGGCTGTCTTTTTCACGTCTTTGTAGTTCGTGAGCTTTCTTCCATTTGAGTGCATATCGTTTGCAAGACTTTAGCAGATCATCTCACAATACAAAACGACCCCGAGTGGGGTCGTTTTGGTAGGAACGGAATCTTACAAGATCTTGGCGGTATCGATTTTGATACCAGGACCCATGGTTGAGGTGAGGGTGACCGAGTTGAGGTAGGTTCCCTTGGCAGAGGCTGGCTTGACCTTCACAACAGCATCCATGATGGCGTTGAAGTTCTCGCGCAAGCTCTTCACGTCGAGGGAGCTCTTGCCGATGGCTTGGTGCACATTGCCTGTGGCGTCGTTCTTGAAGGCGACCTTACCCTTTTTCACATCTTCGATGATCTTCTTGATGTTTGGACCAACGGTGTCGGTCTTTGGGTTTGGCATCACGCCGGCAGGTCCGAGTACTTTGGCGACTTTTGCAAGCTTGGCCATCATATCTGGAGTAGCGACGGCAACTTCGAAGTCGAACTTACCGGTCTTGGCGATTTGGTCGAGAATTTCGTCTGTACCAATGATGTCAGCGCCAGCTTCCTTTGCTTCGGCTTCTTTGTTGGCAGATACGAAGGCAATGACTTTCTTTGCCTTACCGATCGTGTGAGGGAAGATGATCGTTGAGCGAACCTGCTGATCACCCTTCTTTACGTCGATACCGAGGTTGATGTGGACTTCGACAGACCCTTCGAATTTGGTCGTGGAGGTCTTTTTGATGAGCTCCAACGCTTCGTCAGGTGTGTAGAGTTTCTTCGCGTTTACGAGCTTCTTGAGTTCGTTATAGCGTTTGCTGTGAGCCATACGTGGTTCGGGCGGCCGCTTGTTTAGCTAGACCTCCCACATAGGAATTAGTAGCCGAAGATTAGCCAAAAGCTCGCAGAATGTCAAACCCCGCCGTGTGGCGGGGTTTGGAGGCTATTCGGTTGAGTTTTTGAACTCGGCTTCGGGATTGTACTCGGTGGTTGAGCCGATCTCTGTTCCAATCTCGTAATTCGCGAGGAATGTGTCTGGAATATCATCAATGTTCTTGTTCCAGTCGCTTCCGTAAAAGGCACGGGCGAGTTCTTCGGTTTTGATCCAGCGAAGGATGCCGCCGTGACCGATAGCATAGACTTTTGGATCGGTGGTGAATTTCACCATTTTGACGCCAGCACGATAAGTCACATTTGCGCCAAGTTCATAGCCTTGCAGTTCGCCAAGCGAGACTTCTTGAACGGAATTGAAATTCTTATACCAAGAAAAGAACACTCCTTTGTTTGGAAATGAGTGGCGTTTTCCGTCTTTTCCAACGTAGTAGACGGAGTGACAGGAATGATCAGCTCCTGCTTGTTGTGGGCAGATCGCTTTGATGAGCTGGCCGATTCTTGAGGGGAGAGCGGCTGGTGCGGCTTGAGGTTGCTCCACGGGCGGAGCTTGCTCAACGGGAATTTCTTTTATGGTTTCTTTGATTGGTTCAATCTTTGGGATTTCTTTTGGTGCTGGCGGTGGGACTGGTGTTGGTGCTGGAGTTGGAATTGGTTTCTCAGTTGGTTTTGGTGCTGCCGGTGCTGCGCCGAGAGGAGCGGAGGTGACGGCCTTTCCCGATACTTCGATGGCTGTGGTCGCTCCCGAGCTCATTTCACCCTTTTGATCTTTGCAGAATACGAAGGCAATGCGTGAGCCACCGCTTGGAAATGTGTATAAGCTGCTCGCCATTCCGTTTGCAACGGTCATCGGCCCTACATCAGCAAGATCAACCCAAAGAGAACAGCGCTCGATAGAAGCGGCGGAGCTTACAGATGCTTGCAATGTGACAGGAGCGCCGGCGATGGCCGTGATTGGTTTTACAGAACCTACGATTGGTTTTGCGGAGGCGGCGAGTGGCATCAACAACAAAAGAACAGGGAGGGTAGAAAGAAAACGTTTCATAATATCGCAATGATAACACAATCCCCGCCGTGGGGCGGGGATTGTGGTTGTCGTTTGATTAACCGATTACTTCGATTCCCATGTTCCGAGCTGTTCCTTCGACTTGGCGCATGACTGCTTCAATGTCGTGGGAGTTGAGGTCGGGCATTTTGATCTCAGCGATTTCACGGACCTGGGCTTTGTTCACCTTGCCGACCTTTTTGGTGTTCGGTGTTGGTGAGCCTTTCTCGACTTTCGCGGCCTTCAAGAGAAGAGCGGAAACAGGAGCGGTCTTGAGGATGAAATCGTAGGTGCGGTCTTCGTACAAGCTGATGACAGCTGGGACGACTTCACCGAGACGATCTTGTGTCGCGGCATTGATACGCTGACAGAATTCAGCGATGTTCATTCCGTGCTGACCAAGGGCAGGACCGAGAGGAGGAGCCGGAGTGGCGCGACCACCGATGACTTGCACTTTGATCTGTAGCTTGATTTTCTTTGCCATAATGGTGTTGCTAGAAGCGTAACAGTGGGAAGGTTATATCTTCTTTACCTGAGTAAAGTCAAGCTCTAATGGGGTTTCGCGGCCGAACATCGAGACGAGAACCTTGACCTTGCCACGCGCGCCATCGATCTCGTTGACCTTGCCTTCGAAGCCCTTGAACGGACCATCTCCTATCTTTACGGCCATACCTGGCTGGAGATCGATCATGATGATTGGCTCTTCCTTGCTGACGGCACGCTTTATGATGTTATCCACTTCTTCTTGAGAGAGTGGGGATGGCGTGTTGTCCATACCGATAAATCCTGTGACGTTTGGCGTATTGCGGACGACATACCAAGAGTCATCAGTCACGGTCATTTCAACGAGTACGTATCCAGGGTAGATCTTTTCTTCTGTGACGCGGCGTTTGCCGTTCTTGATCTTAATCTTTTTTTCCTTTGGAACCATCACGTTGAAGATGAATTCCTGCATGTTCAGCGCCGTAATACGCTGTTTGAGGGATTCGGCTACGGCTTCTTCGTATCCAGAGTAGGTGTGAATGGTGTACCAACGACGTCCATATCCAGCGGTCTGTTTAGGCATACTGTTTATTTTTTTATATTTTATTTTGTGACCGGGGGAGTAACCGTAACGCCACCTTGTGCATTTCCGCCTTCGTTAAGTGGAGTGACCTTGAGTGGAACGGAGTTACCGTTTGCGTCGATACCTTCGATTGGGGTGAACTCTGGAGCAACTGGTTGTGTGGAGGTTGCGGTGTTTTGCGTTGCACCACGGCGTGCAAGCAAAAACGTGGTTGTTTGACCAAGCCCAAGGTCAATCGCCGCAAAAAAGGCGGCCATCACGGCAGAGGCTCCGACGACAAGCAAGCTATAACGCAATGTGTCTTGGCGGGATGGCCAAGCAACTTTCTGAAGTTCGGCTTTTGCGGAGCGGAGGTAGGAGATGAGGGATGTGAGTGGGTTGGTCATATAAAGAGTTTTGTTTTCAAAAAGCCCTGGCAGGGCTTGTTGATTTCTTCGAAAGAATAGCAGAGCCGCGGGGATCTGGCAAGTGTTTCATTGGTACACCCCTTGACGTTTTCCTAAGCATTTCTTGCTTTTCGTCTGCGACATGTTCATAATGTTCAGGCAAACCCGATATTTCTCAATCATAACCCGGGTTATTTGTTCCAAATCATATGGCAAAGATGACAAAGTCCCAGCTCATGTCTGAGCTCGCCGCCAAGACAAACTTGAGCAAGAAGGATGCCACGATGTTTGTTGAGACCCTTGTTGCCATGGCTCTCAAGAACGTGAAGTCGCAGGGCGAGTTCGTGATTCCAGGCATGGGCAAGCTCGTAAAGGTTCATCGTGCTGCACGCATGGGCCGCAACCCAGCCACGGGTGAAACGATCAAGATTGGAGCAAAGACCGTTGTGAAGTTCCGCGTAGCCAAGGCTGCAAAGGACGCCGTTCTCTAAAAGAATATTTCTCAAAAGAGAGGCCTCGGCCTCTCTTTTGTTTTGATGGTATAATCTGTGCATCGCTATGAAACCGAAGCAAACAAAAAAGAAAGTTGCGGGAGTTGTGCGTCATCCAGATACGCAAACGGAATTTTTTCCTGAGCCTAGTTGGACGGGTCCTGGGCCAGATGCGCCAGCGGCTCAGCGGTTTCGTCATTGGGTATGTCAGAACAACAATACATGTGTTCCTGTTGATCCAGACAGCTTCACCGAGAATATCAATTGGCGCATTTTTCGTATCATGGCGGAGTTTGTTGAAGGATTTGAATTCTTGTCACAATTACATAAAGAGGTGACATTTTTTGGGAGTGCGCGTGCGATGCCGGATAATCGATATTATAAAATCGCACGAGAACTTGGAGGACGACTAGGAAAAGAAGGATATACGATTATTACGGGAGGAGGTCCAGGCATTATGGAGGCGGGAAATCGCGGAGCATTTGAAGCGGGTGGAAATTCTGTCGGGTTGGATATTCAGCTTCCGACCGAGCAGCGTCGAAATAAATATGTGCAGCAGTCCAAAGGATTTCATTATTTTTTCACGCGCAAAGTCATGTTGTCGGCTTCTGCTCAAGCATATGTATTTTTTCCGGGTGGATTTGGAACGCTTGATGAATTGTTCGAAGTCGTCACATTGATTCAAACGGGAAAAATGTCAGATCATGTTCCGGTGATTCTTGTGGGAAAAGAATATTGGGCAGAGATGCTTGGATGGATTCGAAAAACAATGGGGGAGAAGTATCACTTTGTTGAACCGATGGAAATAGATATTTTGCGTGTTGTTGATTCTGTTGACGAGGCGTACGACATCATCAATAAAACTCACGAGCGTACGTTGTGATTGAGCACGAAAAAAACTCCCCGACTTGCATCGGGGAGTTTTTTTGTTGGCTTATTTCTTGGCGGCGGCAGCGACCTTACGGGCGGCCTGTTTCGTGGCCTTCTTCTGCATCTTGCTTGGCAATGTGCCATTCGCAATGGCGGTCATCTTGTGAAGAGTACGAAGAGTGCTAGCGGCAACGCGAACACGGCGACCGTTTAAGCTGATCGTCTGGAGGTTAACCTTTTGCTTGCGGCGTGTGGCGATGTTCGAATGGCTTCGAGAGTTTCCGAAGTTCGCTGATTTGCCGGTAATGGCGCAGATGCGGGACATATGTTTGCGGCCGATCTTATACTGTTCCATACTGTTTGGCAAGTATGGGCCTCCTCTCTTTATTGTCTCAAGAACCAGTTCTCTTCTTTGTATTGGTTGGCGCCCTTGTTTTTACGCTCTCTGTGCATGAAGCGAGCCATGCATGGGTCGGGACGCTTTTGGGCGATTCCACCGCAAAACGTATGGGTCGTTTGACGTTGAATCCACTTGCACACCTCGATCCGATCGGGTTTCTCATGATTCTATTTGTAGGGTTTGGGTATGCGAAACCAGTTCCGTACAATCCTTATAATTTGAAATACCCACGATGGGGCCCGGCGCTTATAGCGGCTGCTGGTCCATTATCGAACCTGATATTTGGAAGCGTGTGTGCAGTTTTGTACGGATTCATGGCACCAAGTCTTGGGAGTGAGAATCTTCTCGTATTAACTGTATGGTTTCTTGGTCGTATCAATTTTACGCTCATGGCGTTTAACTTGATCCCTTTGCCTCCACTCGATGGGTCAAAAGCTCTCTTGGCGATGTTAGCGGGTCCTCAGCATGAGCGATTACGGATGCAGATTGAAACGCAAGGTCCGAACATTCTCTTTTTTTTAATCATAGCTGATATGTTCCTAAACATAGGCGTTTTTTCATGGATTAGCCGAATAGGGGACATCATGTTCAGCCTTTTATCTTAGCGATATTCTGTCGAAACTCTCTTGCACTTGACGGAATAGGCGAAACGCTGCTAAATTTTCGCCCATCATGCCAACAATCAATCAGCTCGTACGTCGCGCAAGAAAGCCGATCCGAGCCAAGTCCAAGAGTCCTGCCATGCAATACGCCATGGATACGCTTCATCGTAAGCGCACCCCATTACGTCGCGGCGCTTCCTTTAAGCGTGGCGTTTGCACAAAGGTGACCACCATGACCCCGAAAAAGCCAAACTCGGCTATTCGTAAGATCGCTCGTGTGCGATTGTCGAACGGGACAGAAGTCACGGCCTACATCCCAGGAGAAGGCCACAACCTTCAGGAGCACTCCATCGTGATGATTCGCGGTGGTCGTGTGAAGGACCTTCCTGGTGTTCGTTACCACATCGTTCGCGGTGTGTACGACACCCAGGGTGTGGCGGATCGTCGCAAGGGTCGTTCAAAGTACGGCGCACGTCGTCCAAAGGCCGGGGCTGAAAAGAAGAAGAAATAATTCTGATACTCACTGAATATGCGCGGAAAGAAAGCCCCCATTCGTAAGAGCACTATTGATCCAAAGTACGGATCGCCTTTGGTGAGCAAGCTCATCAACTACGTGATGCAAGACGGAAAGAAGACCACCGCTCAGACGATTGTCTACGGTGCTTTTGATCAGATGGAAGAGAAAATGAAGAAGCCAGCCATGGAAGTTTTTGATGAGGCTATGAAGAACATCTCGCCATTGCTCGAGGTGAAGGCAAAGCGTGTCGGTGGAGCAAACTACCAGGTACCAATGCAGGTGCGTGCCGAACGTCGCACACAGCTTGCATATCGCTGGTTGCTTCTTGCCGCACGTTCCCGCAAGGGAAAGCCAATGGCCGATAAGCTTGCATTTGAGCTTATGGAAGCCGCCCAAAATCAGGGTGATGCCGTAAAAAAGAAGCTTGACGTACAGCGTATGGCCGAAGCCAACCGTGCGTTCGCCCACTTTGCAAAATAATCAAATCCAAAAGCTGGTAGGCGAGCCTACCAGCTTTTTTCTCTCTATATAATAAATATGCCACGTGAATACTCCCTCCTTGATACCCGTAATTTCGGGATCATCGCCCACATCGATGCCGGTAAGACCACGGTCTCCGAGCGCGTGCTTTTTTATACAGGTAAAAAGCATAAGATTGGTGAAGTTCATGAAGGTGAAGCCACCATGGACTGGATGGAACAGGAGCAGGAGCGTGGTATTACGATTACCGCCGCTGCCACGACTTGTTTTTGGAAGGGCAAGCGCTTGAACTTGATCGATACTCCAGGACACATCGACTTCACGATTGAGGTGCAGCGCTCATTGCGCGTGCTCGATGGAGCTGTGACCGTGTTCGACGGTGTCGCCGGTGTAGAACCACAGTCCGAAACCGTGTGGCGTCAGGCAGATAAGCATCATGTGCCTCGTATTTGTTTCGTGAACAAGCTCGACCGCATGGGCGCCGATTTCTACAAGGACGTTGCTTCGATTCACGAAAAGCTTACAAAGAGCGCGTATCCTCTTCAGTTGCCAATCGGTTCTGAAGCAAATTTTTCGGGTATCGTGGACCTCATGACCATGAAGTCTGAAGTGTACTTGGATGAAATGGGACAAAAGTTTGAAGAACGCGAAGTACCTGCTGACATGCTTGAGAAGGCGAAGGAATATCGCGCACGTTTGGTTGAAGCCATTGCAGGAAATGACGAGAGCCTTACAGAAAAATATCTTGCTGGTGAAGAAATTGGTCTTGATGAATTGAAGGCTGGTTTGCGCAAGGCCGTGATCGCGGGTCAGATCTACCCAGTATTGTGTGGATCGGCTTTGAAGAACAAGGGCGTACAGTTCTTGCTTGATGCCGTTGTTGCGTACCTCCCATCTCCACTTGATGTTCCTCCAACAATTGCTCATGACATTGATGAACCAGAAAAAGTTATCGAAGTTCATGCCGATGACAGCGAGCCATTTGCTGCTCTCGCCTTTAAGGTGATGACCGACCCATTCGTCGGAAAGCTTGTGTTCTTCCGCGTGTATTCTGGTCATCTTGCGTCTGGTTCTTACGTGGTGAACGCGAAGACCGGTGATCGTGAACGTATCTCACGTATCGTGCGCATGCACTCCAACGAGCGCGAAGAAGTGGATGCTGTGTACTCGGGAGAAATCGCCGCCGCAGTGGGTCTTAAGGCCACATTTACGGGTGACACATTGTATGCGGAAGAGCGTCCATTAATGCTTGAGCGTATCACCATTCCAGAGCCAGTTATCTCGATTGCTATTGAGCCAAAGACAAAGGGAGATCAAGAGAAAATGGGATTGGCTTTGTCTAAGCTTGCCGAAGAAGATCCATCGTTCCGTGTTCGTACGGATGAAGAAACGCTTCAGACGATTATCTCTGGTATGGGTGAATTGCACCTTGAGATTCTTGTCGAACGTATGCGCCGCGAATTCAAAGTGGAAGCCAGCGTTGGTAAGCCACAGGTTGCCTACCGCGAAGCGATCCGCAAGCGCGTGGAAGATGTGGAAGGAAAGTTCGTTCGTCAGTCGGGTGGTCGTGGTCAGTACGGACACGCTGTCATCAACCTCGAACCAAACGAAGCAGGAAAGGGTTACGAATTTATCGACTCGATCAAGGGTGGTACGGTTCCTCGCGAGTTCATTCAGCCAATCAACAAGGGTATTGCCGAAGCAGTTCAGCGCGGTGTGCTTGCTGGATTCCCAGTGCTCGATGTGAAGGTTGAATTGATCGACGGATCATCCCACGATGTGGACTCTTCCGAAGCCGCCTTTAAAATCGCTGGTTCCATGGCGTTCCAGGAAGCGGCAAAGCAAGCAGGAATCTACTTGCTCGAGCCAATCATGAAAGTGGAAGTCGTCACGCCAGAATTGTTCATGGGTGATGTGATCGGTGACTTGAACGCCAAGCGTGGTCAGATCCAGGACATGACAGAGCGCTCTGGTGCTCGTGTGATCAACGCGATGGTCCCACTCTCTGAAATGTTCAACTACTCGACGAACTTGCGCTCGATGTCCCAAGGACGCGCCGCCTACTCGATGGAGTTTGATCACTATGGAGAAGTACCAAACGCGGTTGCACAGACGGTGATTGAGGGACGATCAAAGAAGTAAATAAAGAATAAAAAGCAGCTTCTGAATGTAGCTGCTTTTTGATCTACGTGTTAATATATGTCCAGTATATGAATAAAATAGAGATTGGATCGAGCGAGGCTAGGACTGAGAAAACTCCTAGTAAAGTAGTAGAATTGTTTGATCAAAGATTCTTTGTTCCGATTTCGATTACGACGCCTCCTGATCGTCATGGGAGCATTGGGTATGTAGATTTTGATGTTGATTGGCGGCCGAAACAATACGAAGTAAATTACGTATTTCAGCCGAATAACGACGATAGGAAGCTAAATTATTTTGATGACGACCATCGTCGAGCGATTAGCAAGGTTTTAGGAACCGGTTCAAGGGACCAGAGAGTTTTTTCTTTGCAAGATCAAAAGAACCATGAGCGTAGAGAGAAACGTAAGAGTATTCTGGAAAAAGAATTAAAACGATTGGAAGCATTTCTGCAAAAAGAGTTGCCGCCTGTTCGAATCCTTATACAAAAAGAAGCGGTGAAGCTCGGGGGGCAGTTTCGTGATGTAGAAGGAAAAATGCAGGATGATAGCTCCATGGTTGATAAGTATTCATGGAGAGAGTATTCCGATTTAGGAGGTCGCGTATCTGAAGGCCATATACTTTATTCGAAAGTACTGGATGCGGCTGATCAGCAACTCGATGAAGAGGGGCTCCGCGAGCATCTTGCTCAAGGAAATCAGGTGGCTACTAGTAGTTTTCGAGAAAGAATGGAGAATTTGCTTAAAAAAGAGTTGATGAAGGATGTTGTGGATGCGTTGGCCAAACGACAAAGAATTCTGGATGAGCTAGGTCTATTTAATTCAACGTACCTCATAAATGTACCTGTACTGCTCGCTCCAGCGAATGTAAGAAATCCGGTATTTGGTCCGTCGGTAGCATCGAACGGAGGTTTGTATGAGGGCGTATCTCCATCGGTATATACTCCGCAATCAAGTCCTGACCGTTTGGAGAATTATGGTTCAGGGGGAACTCGGACATGGTATGAACTTCAAGGAATAGATATTTCAGAACCAGTAATTTCTTTTCCGATTATTTCCTCGGGCTCGGTTTTGGTGCCTAGTCTTTTTGAGCTGCGTGCCGGGCGCGCGGGTGGGGAGACGATTAAAGAAAAGAACGGACCGGTTTTACCAAAGAAGGAACGTTCTTTTGTCGGTGTTTCTGAGGCTGTCGAGGCCCCGATTGTTAAGACGGAAAAGGTATTAGAGTTGCCAAAGTCTAAACAAGCCGAACTGCCTACTGAGGTATTGGAAGGGATTTCAACTTCGCTTGAGCGGGCTAGTGCGCTTCTGTGTATCATTGAAAAGGGTCTCATTGGTTCAAACCCATTTTCGATTGTTGAAAGAGAGCTACAGAAAAAAATCAGTGCAAGGAATCAGCGTTTGGAAGCTCTTCATGCTGAGCTTAAAAGCGGAATGATTCGACTTGAGGCCAAGGAAGAGGTGGAATCGCTATATAAGAAGGCACTAGAGCTTGTTCAACAAAAGGCGGTCGCTCAAGCTCGTCCCGGTTTTGGAAAAGCGGTGCAAGAGAAGATTGTTATATGGGAAGCAATACCTAACGCTGTTTTGAATTCATCGAATTGTCAGATGTTGCTTGAGGAGGGCGTGCGTACACCCGCTGATCTTGTTCGTGCTGTCCGTGAGCAGTATTTAAAGGATTCTTGGAATCAATCGATCGAGTCGTGTATCGAGCAGGTGGTTACAAGGGTTATAGATGAAATACCACAAGAATAGCGCTGCGTTATCGTAATGCTTATTTGCTACTCGATGGAGTTCGACCACTACGGAGAAGTGCCAAACGCAGTTGCGCAGACGGTGATTGAAGGACGCAGCAAGAAATAAGATCAAGAACATAAAGAGCCCCGAGTGGGGCTCTTTATGTTTTATATACAGGGCTTGACCTTTCCCTCTGGCCTTTAACGATGAGGGGGGGGGTAGAATTGTGGTATTAATTATTTAGCGAGAGACTATGTCACTTGGTTTCAAGAATTTAACGCAACGAGTTTCGTAAATGCCTCATCTGGCTTGTAGAAGCCGAGCGCGGCGCGTGGACGGTCATTTAGTTGTCTTTGCACCCGTCTGATCTCTCGTGTTGTGATGG
>Ga0194060_10000659_pt1 | contig 24956 bp, 27 predicted proteins | sample SepL225m_MetaG_FD_163427 | JGI IMG/M metagenome (GOLD analysis project Ga0194060, IMG submission 163427) | Anoxic zone freshwater microbial communities from boreal shield lake in IISD Experimental Lakes Area, Ontario, Canada - Sep2016-L222-5m | ecosystem: Environmental > Aquatic > Freshwater >... | reverse complement strand
TCGACTGGCTCCGCGATCACTGGTACGCGATCCCGATCGCGGCCACCATCGTCGTCATCGCGGCCATTGTCTGGCACGACCGGCACCAACGCGATTCGACGCCGGAGCCGACGACGGAGACGATTCCCGTCGCAGCGCCGCCAACCGCCGTCGCGGCCGCCGACGGGTCCCTCAAGATCCCCGACGACCAGATGGCCATCATCTCGGCGGCGCACGCGAGTCTCGTCGAGATCGCGAAGAGGAGCAAGAAGGCCGCGGAGCTCCTCGCCTTCTACGACGCGTACGGGCTTCCCGCCATCCGCATGGACGACAACTACATGAAGGTGGCCACGACGCCGACGACGCCCATCTGGTTCCTGGTGGTCGCCAATCCGGCACGGATCGCGACCGAGGACAAGCTGGCCCACATCGGCGCGCAGTTCTCCTGCCATCCGCCCGCGATGTACCTGCAGAAGATCGACATGTCCGCATTCATGCAGGGCATCCTGCTCGCCCACGAGCTGTCGCACGCGAACGACTGCCTGGTGAACCACGAGCCGCCGAGCCGTTACCCCGATCCCGACTGGCTGCTCGGCGAGGGGAACGCGCATCAGACCGTCTACGAAATTCTGTCCCAGTACAGCGACGGCAAGTGGGCGGAGCTCGTCATGGCAAGCCGCGCGCGTCGCGAGGCGTTCGCCATCTCGCAGGGCGGCCACCCGGAGGCAATGGTGTTCAGCGTCACTCCCGAGGACGAGCCGGCCATCACGGCGATGTTCGGCACGCTCGACCCCGTCTCCATGGGAACGCTCGACAGCCAGCTCTCGGTCGACGCCAACATGGCGAACGTCGACGTGCAGAGCGACCGCTACAAGCTTACGGGCGAACAGCGGATGAGCCACCGCGTCGAGTTCCTCCAGAAGTTCTACGAGACCAGCGGCGTGGCCAAGGACCTCGCGCGATAACGCAAAAGCGACCGATCTGGTCGCTCTTTTTTTATACGCGCTTCGACTGCGCCTTCCGCCACTCGGCGATTTTCTTGTGGTCCCCGCTCATCAACACTTCCGGCACCTCCCATTTCTTATAAACAGCCGGCTTCGTGTACTGCGGATACTCGAGCACGCCCTCCTCGGTATGCGACTCCTCCGCAAGAGATTCCTTCGCCCCGAGCACGCCCGGTACGTTCCGCGACACTGCGTCGATCATCGTGAGCGCCGGCAGCTCGCCGCCCGTAAGGACGTAGTCCCCGACCGAGAACGCCTCGTCCGCGATATTTTCCTCTACGCGAGCATCGATTCCCTCGTAGCGACCGCAAAGAAAGATCAGGTCGAACTCCGCGAGACGAATCGCATCCTTTTGCGTGAACTTCTTTCCAGAGGCAGACGTCACGATCACTTTGACCTTCGACCGCTTCCCTTTTACTTTCTTGACTGCCTTGTCAAAAACGTCGACCTTCATCACCATCCCGGGACCGCCACCATACGGCGTATCGTCCACCCGCCGATGCTTGTCCTCCGCCCAATCGCGCAGATCGTGCCCGGCAATCGATATCAGCTTCTTCTCCTGCGCGCGCCCCAAGATGGACTCCGACGCGTACGCGGAAATCATCGCGGGAAAAATGGTGAGCACGTCGTATCGGCGAAGGCGTTGCTTTGGCATATTGGTCCCATCCTAGACGAAACGGCCCAAAGTTGCTAGGGTTCGGTCGGAGGTTCTCATGCTCACCCTGCTACACCTGTTCGAAGTTCAAGAAAACAACTCCCTGCGCGGCCTGCCGGAGGGGGTGCCGATCGGGCACACCACGCTCTTCCTCTACCGGGCGCTCCTCTCGGAGTTTCTCGAGGGTACCGACCGCCTGCGCGTCCGAGGAGAGCTATTCGGCTTCTGGACCGAAGGACGGGAAGATGCGCCTAGGTCGCTCATGGCCCCCACGCGAAAGCTCGTCGACGCCATCCGCGCGAACGATCCGATGGTCGCCGAGCTGCTCCTCCCCGTCCCGACGGACCCCATCGAGGAGGACAGGGCCGAGTACGCCATCGTCTACCCGTCCGGCCTGACGCCCGCGGTCGCCACGGAACTTGCAACCAAGCTCGCGGCAGCCTCCGATGCCTGCCCCGCCGTAGCCATGCCAGCCGAGATCGACCGCGCCTGGCGCCGCGTCTTCTCCCAGGTCTCCGCCGCGCACGGAATCGCCTTCGCGGACGTGAGGCCGAAGACGGCCGGCCGCGCAAGCGAGCTTCCCATCTGATCCCCGTCGGGGATTTTTTCTTTGGATTCATTGACAAATAGCCCGTATTCCCGCATACTCGCGATCCACTGCAACAACGGAAGGAGTGGAACAATGGAACGAACACTCATCGAGAACCCCGAGGATACCGAGGAAACGATCGCGCTCATCCGCGAGCTTCTCGGATCTGGCGACCGATCCTTTCCCGTGCACCTGCTCGGGGAGATCACCGCCGCGCTGAGCAAGCGCGCGACGCACGGCGACATGGTGCGGCAGTTGCTTCGGCTGTGTTCCGTGTGCCCCGGCGGACTGGGAGTGACGCTTGTCGAAGGACGGCTTCTATACCGCGTCGCGGGAGAGCAGTCGTTCGTCTGGGGCTCCCGGATTTTCCACGTCGTCGACGGGTTCGTCCTCGATCCGAACGTGCCGATCCGCATCATTCGCGGCGAGCCGTGCTGGGTCGAGAGGGCGGCCATGACCAACGTGCAGCGCGTTTGCTGGAACGGAACGGTAGGCAAGCCCTACCCGCCGAGATCAATCACCCGCATTGAAAGCACCGGCGAGGAGCCGTGCTACGCGGTGAACTACCGCGCGGGGAACGGCGATTACGTCGGACATATCGTCATGGGCACCACCGAGGGACAGCAGTTCAACGAGGTGGACGGCCTGACCGTTGCGGACGGCGAGCCAGCCTACCGGGCGCGGACGGATACCGAATACCGGTTCATTTGGGGAGCCGGAAACGTCTGCGCCGGACAGCACGTCACCGTGCCGATCGTGGTCGACGACGTTCCGTACGTCAGGGTCCTGTCGAAGGACGGAACCATGATCCTCGTACAGGGAAACAGCATGCTTGCAAACAGTCAACGCATCCTCGGCCCGTCGAACGTCGCGGGACGGATCGCCTACGCGACAGGAACGCCACTCTCAAGTGATCTCCAACTGCTCGGAACGCGAAAGCGCGTCTTTCATCTGGATAACTGGTGGACGCCCGACCGCGCGAACAGCCCCTTCGTCGTCTACGAGACCGAGGAGGGCGTCTGGGCGAACTTCACCTGGCTGTGCAAGGGACGCCTGCGGCCAAACGCCACGTCGCTCGAACCGGACGGCCACACCCTCCGCATCCGCGTCGACACCGAGCACGAGCCCCGCGAGTTCGACCTCCGCGCCCTCGGCATCATCCCCGCGAAACCGGCTACGACCTGACTTCGACGCGCTCGAGGTCTTTTTTTGTTATAATCATTGACAAACGCCCCATTTTCTGATATCCTTCCGCCCTTACACATGCAATAGCCCTATGCGCATTCAACGCCTTCTCGCGCTCGCCCTGCTCTGTTCGCTCGCCCTTCCGCTCCCAAGCTCGGCGTCGCAGTCGCTTGCGGCGCAAACCGCGGGAATGATCCTGCTCCAGGTGGAACAGAACGGCGAGGCGTGGTACGTGGATCCGACCTCGCTGAACCGGTACTCGCTTGGGCGTCCGGACGACGCGCTGAGCGTGATGCGATCGGTCGGGCTTGGGATCTCGAACGCGGACCTGGCACTCATTCCGACGGCGGGAAGCGGAACGACGGGAAACGCCTCGCTGAAGACGCGGCTGTCCGGTCGAATTCTCCTCCAGGTCGAATCGCATGGCGAGGCGTGGTACGTGTATCCGAAGACGCTCGAGCGGACATACCTTGGCCGTCCGTCCGACGCGCTCGCGGCCATGTCCGCGCTCGGACTCGGAATCTCGGATGCGAACCTTGCGACGATCCCCGTCGCGGGGATCCTGCCGACGACGTCCGTGCCTACCGTCTCCTCCGACGCGACGCACGTCGAAAAGACTGTCGCGACGAGCCGCGGAACGTTCACGATCGACCTCGTGACAATCCCGCGCGCGAAGTACGAGATGATCACCGACACGGCCGAGACGGACGACTGCGAGAACGGTTGCTCCACGAAGACGCTCGCGGACTTTGTCGCCGAGAACGACGCCACGATCGGAATCCACGGGACGTACTTCTGCCCGGCGGACTATGCCTCGTGCGCCGGACAGACGGGATCGTTCGACCTGGCGGTTTACAACACGGCGGCGACCGCGATGCGCAACGAATTCGACCTTCCGTACCAATCCGGCCCGATGATCGCGGCCGCCAAGGACGGAACGCTCGCGTACTTCCACCGCGCGACGGAATTCGGAACGTCCGTGCGGGATTATGAGTCGCGCACCGGCGAGCAGCTCCAGGCTGCGGTCGCGAACTACCCGTCGCTCGTCGAGAACGGCGCGAACGTCGTCGGAAGCGAGATCGTCAACGCGTCGCAGAGCACGAAGGCGTCGCGCGGCGGGATCGGATTCGACGACGAGAACTTTTACCTCGTCATCGCGCACAGCGCGTCCGTCACCGACCTCGCGTCGATCTTCGACGAGGCGATCGGCGCGGACGACGCCATGAACCTCGACGGGGGCGCGACGAGCGCACTGTACTTCGACGGGTCGTACGAGTACGGGCCGAGCCGGACACTGCCGAATGCGATCGTCTTCCGGCACCGATAAACCATTCGGAAGCTGCAAACCGCCGGCACGCATGCCGGCGGTTTTGGTCTGGACAGGCGCGCGGATTTCTGATAGCGTCCTGCGTACGGAGAATGGAACATGCCCCCTGACCTCACCATCGGATTCCGCCGCCTTCCGGACGGGAGCGCCGAGCCCGTGTGCGACCCCCAAATTCCTGAGATCCTTCGGTTTCTTTGGGAACGATCCTCGCTCGTGACGCTTTATGCGCCAAGATTCGTCGTCGTGGGAACGATCGACGGCAAGCTGACGATCGAGGGCCGCATGGAACCGAACCTGCTCGCCTGCTCGCTCCTGCCAATGGCAACGGACATGCTGCTCGTCATGAAAGGCATCCGCCAGACGCTCGAGGAGAAGTATCCTGCCGCGATCATCGCGGACTTCGTCGCGTCGCAGGCAGGTATGCGACTCCTCTATTGCCTCGACCGGCAGTTCGTCGAAACGGAGGCGCCGCGCTTCACCACAGAACGTTCCGTCCTGCTCGAGAACCCGCGGATCACATACGACGGGTCCCACGTCCGCGTCGTCATCACCGGCAACCCGCACACCATGCCGCTCTGGCAGTGGGCCGACGCCCAGATCTGCGACATCGTCCAGGACGCCATCCTCCAGCGCGTCGTCCAAACGTCGTCCGCGCCCGAGTCCTGATCCTCGCAACGGGGATCTTTTTGATTCTGCGGCCGTTTACTTTCGCCCTCGTTTCGCGTATGTTTCACCTACGCCCACCTCGCGGGCAAGTCCAGACGACGCAACGAACAACCAACCAAGGGAGAAGTCATGCGCATGATCCTTACGGTAGGCTATCGCCGCGATTCCAACGGAAGCGCGTTGCCGGTGTGCGATCCTCCATCCGACGCGTACCTGTCCTTTCTCTCGCGGCACGCCGCCACGGTGACGCTCCACTCGGAGCGATGCGTCGCCATCGGAACGCTCGACGGGACGGTCGCCGAGGAAGGCCGGATGGATCCGGAGAAGCTGTCCGACTTCATTCGCGACCAGCTTTCGAGCGCGCTCGCGATGATGTCGTTCGTGAACGACCGAATCACCCGGCAATATCCGATCGCCATGATCGCCAGGCATGTCTCACGGCAAACGGGCAACCTGCTCTACGCGTTCCCCGAGCGATCGTTCGTGGAAACCGAGCCCCCGGCCCACGTCTCCCACGGATGTGTCCGCGTCACGGAGCCGCGCATCGCCTACGACAACGGCCAGGCGCGCCTCATCATCACCGGTACCGACCGCGACTTCCCCTACTGGCAATGGGCCGACGCCGTCCTCCGAAACCACGTCGAGGATGCACTCCTCGAGCACGTCGCCAAGGCCAACGCGGCCGAGTCCTGATCCTCCTCGCGGGGATCTTTTTGATTTGAGGCTTCGACAGCCACGACGATTGACAATCGGACGAATTGCTGGTATTCTCTCGCATCGTCCGCATGTTGCGACGAAACAAGGAGCGAACATGGCCATCTTGGTACATGCCCGGAAAGTGGGCGAACAAACGGATTTTCGTCTCTACGACTCAACCGACAAGCGGTACCTGACGCCCCCGGACAGTTTCGTCGGGGCATTCGGCGCGCTGATCGCGTTGTTCGAGGAGACGGAGATCGCTCCGACGGTGGAGGCGAATTTGATGCTCCGCGCCATGGTCGGCCATGCGTCGGGGAACGGAACGTCCTCTCGACGCGCGGAACCGGAGCGCTCGCTCGATTCTGGGTGGGCGAATGACAACCATGGCAGCTGGAAATTCGAGCGGCCCGCGGATGCGTTCGGCCCTTCCACACTGATGAAGTTCCACATCTGCGTCGGACTGCTCGAAAGTCTCCGCGATCTGGTGGAATCGAAATGGATGCGCCGGCTCGATGATGAGGCCCCCGAATCAGCGCGCCTGATCCTCGAGGAGACCGGGGTTCTCTCCACGCTCGCGAAGGATCGGTGGGCATGGATCCGCTTCCCGAAGGATGGCCGATGCCCCGAGGGAGATCGTCACAAGGAGCTCGGGTATCGGAACGTCAAGGGCCTGCGACTGATCCTCAACGACCTGCGCGCGGCCTGGAGGGGCGATGTCTTCATCGAAGAGCTGACTAACGAGGGTCCCGGATCCGCCATCGTCCGCGTCCGCTTCTGCGTCCTGTAACGGGGCGCTTTTTTGTTGGCCGAGGGTTGACAATCAGCAGTATTTCCGGTACATTTCGCATCCACGACAACAACGAAGGAGTGGAAAATGCACAGACCGACACGGGCAATGACCACGGCACTGAGCGCATGCGTCGCGGCACGGGCGATTCATCTGAAGTATCTCGACAGCCACGAGGTCATCGTCAAGAAGGACGGAAGCCCGGTGACGGTCGCCGACCGGGAAGCCGAGGCGGCGATGCGGGCGATCATCCTGGATGTCTTCGAGAACGACGGCATCATCGGCGAGGAAGGCGGGGAGACGCGCGGGTCCTCGGGCCGCGACTGGATCGTCGATCCGCTCGACGGGACGATCCAGTACGTGCGCGGGATGAGCGACTTCGGAACCCTTCTCTGCCGCGTCGACGACCAGGGCATCGAGCTCGGGGTCGTGATGCACACCGCGAGCGACACGTTCTGGATGGCGGAACGCGGTCGGGGAACGTGGAAGGCCGTCGGCCTGTCGGAACGGATCCCCAAAGGCCCGCCGACGGCCGTCCGAGTCGACGCGCGTCCCGTCCCGGACAGATTCCAGGACGCGGTCACCTGCTTCGGCCACCCGAATCGACTGGCGGACGCCGGAATCTGCATCAACCGGCTCATGAAAAGCTTCCCAACCCAGCTGACGGTCCCTCGCTTCCAAGCGTTCACCCTCGTCGCGGAAGGAAAACTCGACATCTTCGTCGCGCGCCTCGTGAACGACTGGGATCTCCTGGCAAACCAGATCATCGTCGAGCAGGCACGCGGAACGGTCATCTCCTTCGACCTCGCGAACGGCCGCCACGTGGTCGCAGCCCGGAGCAGAGAGCTGGCAGAAGAGACGGTCGCGGAGATCATGCGAAGCATCGGCTGAGATCCTGACGGGTCTCATTTTTATTTGCCCAAAAAGAATTAGTAACGCAAAACCCCGCCCTGGTGGGCGGGGATTGTCAATTGAATCGAGAACCAGATTGTCACCTGTGTGATTGCAACGTCTACCTGCGTCCGAAGTACATCGGACGACTTTGATCTGATCAAACGAATTTGATCTCGACCTAGGATCGTAGAAGCGCAAGCGCTTCATATTCCCTAGAAAGGAGGTGATCCATCCACAGCTTCCGCTACGGATGCCTTGTTACGACTTAGCCCCTATCATCGGTTTCGCCTTCTGCCGCCTAACGGCGACATTCGGGCGCCCCCGACTCTCTTGGCTTGACGGGCGGTGAGTACAAGACCCGAGAACGTATTCACGGCCGCGTAGCTGATCGGCCGTTACTAGCGATTCCAGCTTCATGAGGGCGAATTTCAGCCCTCAATCCGAACTGAGACTGGCTTTATGGGATTCGCTCCACCTTGCGGTTTGGCAGCCCATTGTACCAGCCATTGTAGCACGTGTGTAGCCCTGGACGTAAGGGCCATGCTGATTTGACGTCATCCTCACCTTCCTCCCTCTTGCGAGGGCAGTCTCATGCGACATATGTAACGCATGACAAGGGTTGCGCTCGTTACCCCACTTAAGGGAACAGCTCACGCCACGAGCTGACGACAACCATGCAGCACCTAGATAGCACCCTCGAAGGCGGCCACCGTTTCCGGCGGCTTGCAGCTACCTTTCAAGCCCAGGTAAGGTTCTACGCTTACCGTCGAATTAAACCACATGCTCCACCGCTTGTGCGGGTCCCCGTCTATTCCTTTGAGTTTTAGTCTTGCGACCGTACTCCCCAGGCGGAGTGCTTAACGCGTTAGCTTGGTTCAACGACACCAGGAGGGTCGATACTCCTGATATCTAGCACTCATCGTTTAGGGCGTGGACTACTGGGGTATCTAATCCCATTCGCTACCCACGCTTTCGTCCCTCAGCGTCAGAATCGTTCCAGCATGCTGCCTTCGCATTTGGTGTTCTTGTCGATATTAACGCATTTTACCGCTACACCGACAATTCCACATGCCTCTCCCGACCTCTAGCCTACCAGTTTCACGCGCAGCCTCTGGGTTGAGCCCAAAGATTTGACACATGACTTGATAAGCCGCCTACGGACCCTTTACGCCCAATAATTCCGGATAATGCTCGAGGTCTCTGTATTACCGCTGCTGCTGGCACAGAGTTAGCAACCTCTTATTCTTCAGGTACCGTCATTTGTTCGTCCCTGAAAAAAGCCATTTACACCCCGAAGGGCTTCGTCTGGCACGCGGCGTCGCTCGGTCAGGCTTTCGCCCATTGCCGAATATTCTTGACTGCAGCCACCCGTAGGTGTCTGGGCAGTGTCTCAGTCCCAGTGAGGGGGGCCACGCTCTTACGCCCCCTACCCGTCATAGCCTTGGTGAGCAGTTACCTCGCCAACTAGCTGATAGGACATAGGCCAATCTTGAAGCGCCGAAGCTTTACAAGGGAATGTCTTACGACTCCCCTTGGCCATCGTGTATTAGCCCCAGTTTCCCGGGGTTGTTCACGACTTCAAGGAATGTTACCAATGTGTTCCGCTCCCGTCTGCCGCTAACATAGCTTGATGTAATCGCATTATGTCCGCGCGACTTGCATGCCTTAGACACGCCGCCAGCATTCATCCTGAGCCAGGATCAAACTCTTAGTAGAACATCCAGTCTTGCGACCGGATATCTGATTGTATTGATATAGACGTTGCAATCACACAGAAGAAAATCTTCCGAATGATCTTAGGTTCTTATTTGGCTCGATTCAATTGTGAACGATCGCCTGTGCTGTTATCTCAGTCAGGTGCCGGTATTTTAGCCGAGGGATAAAACCCTGTCAAGGGCTTGGGGTTGTTGGCTTGTGGACGGGCTGTGGATGAATTTGGACTTGCCAAGTTTTTGACCCTATTTGCTAGCAAGTGTATACTTATTCCGTTATTCCTTATCGTTCTTACCACCCACTGATATGGCAGAATTCGACCAAGAGTTCGTAGAATTTATCACCCGCGCCATCGTAAACCACCCGGATGACGTCACGACCGACCGCATCATCGACGAGCGCGGCGTCCTCCTTACCCTCCACGTCAATCCGGAAGACATGGGATACGTCATCGGCCGCCAGGGACAGACCGCCCGCGCCATCCGCACGCTCCTCAAGATCGTCGGCGCCAAGGCCAATGCCCGCGTCAACCTCAAGATCTACGAGCCGGAAGGATCGCGACGCGCGCACAGCCCCGAAGAGGCCGCCGCGATGAACGGAACGGACGCGGTGATCTCCGTGGACAATCTCGACATTTAAACGATTTCGGAACGCCCTGGGCGTTCCGTTTTTTTATGAAACACGTTCTCTCCGCGTCCCAGTTCTCCCGCGAGGAAATCTCCTCGCTGTTCACGACGGCCGACCGACTCAAGCAGGAACGGAAGGATCATGGCGTCCTTGACTACCTGCGCGGCAAACTCGTCTATCTCCTCTTCTATGAGCCGAGCACGCGCACGCGGACCAGCTTCGGGCTTGCCGCGCGGTATCTCGGCGGACGCACGGACTTCACCGAGGCGGCCGGTATCTTCTCTTCGGCCGCGAAGGGCGAGACGCTCGAGGACACGATCCGCGTGCTGCAATCGTACGAGATCGACGCGATCGTGATCCGACACAAGGAGCGCGGCGCGGCAGAGGCGGCGGCGAAAGCGGCCGGGATCCCGATTATCAACGCGGGCGACGGCGACGGCGAGCACCCGACGCAGGCGCTGCTCGACCTCTATACGATCACGTCGAACGTCCGGCGCGACGAGACCGTCGTCGCGATGGGCGGCGATCTCAAGCACGGCCGGACGGTCCGCTCGCTCTGCCGCCTCATCATTAAGTACGCCGCGCCCGACGCAAAGTTCCGCCTCGTCTTTTGCTCCCCGCCCGAGCTCGCCATGCGCGACGACGTCCTCGAAGAGCTCCGCGCCGCCGGCATCCCCTTCTCCGTCACCGACGATCTGTCCTTGACGCTCCCGACATGCGACGTCTTCTACCAAACCCGCGTCCAGCGAGAGCGCTTCGCCGATGCCCTCCTCGGCGACGCCGCATTCCTCGAGGTTCAGACGCGCTTTGCGCTGAACGCGACGAACGTCGCCACAATGAGGCCCGACGCGATCATTCTCCACCCGCTCCCCCGCGTCGGCGAGATTGCCCCGGAAGTCGACGCCGATCCACGAGCCAAATATTTCCCCGAGCAGACAAGAAACGGACTCTACATCCGCATGGCGCTGCTTCTCACGATACTGAGACCGGATGCAATCTGAACGAAAAGAAAAGACACCGCGGAAACGCGATGTCTTTTCTGGTGCCTAGGGTCAGAATTGAACTGACGACACGTGGATTTTCAGTCCACTGCTCTACCACTGAGCTACCCAGGCGTGGCGTCGGTTTTGATCTGTATCCCGACCGATTTCCTATTCCCGCGGGTTCTGCCACTCTCTGGTGGGCGTGCCAAGAATCGAACTTGGGACCTCGACATTATCAGTGTCGCGCTCTAACCATCTGAGCTACACGCCCAAGGACAATGGCAGAGCCCACGGGAATCACGTTCGCGAATATTCGCACCGTGCCGATAGTCTAATGAAAAACGGGGAAACGGTCAAGACAGGAGGAATTGTACCATAACGAACTAAAAAAACGTATTTTCTGACACAAAAAAACGACCGGCGCATTGCGCGGGTCGGAAGACGTGTGACTCATGCCTGTTCCTCGGAATCGAACCGCCTACGGATCGTGTCGTGGATGGCGAGGAAGACCGTGGTCTCGTTCGTGATTCCGCCAAGCGAGATCGAGAGGTCGATGATCTTCTCGCTGAGAGGCGAGCCTTCGGGGACGCTCGCGAAGAACGCGTCGATGCCGCAGAGGACGGCCCGCTCGAGGAGTCCCTGCGAGGCGTTTCGGCCCGCCCTGGCAAGATGTCCCCATTCCTCGGTCCCGGTCCAGACGGGCTCGCCCACTCCCGCGAGAAGCGAGGCAGCATTCTCGGATGCGACCGCTCCGTCGTATGCCGGCAACGGATGTGCCGCGCCGTCGATCAGTCCGGTCCTGAACGCCTCCGCGTAGTCGCACGCGTACCGCTTTGCCTCGCGGTCGAAAACTGTTTCTTCTGGGTACATGGTGATTCTCCGTTGGAGAACCATACGGCAAAATCACCGAATTGTCAACAGTTTGCACCTAAAGCGTGACTCGAACCACGGACGGCGCGGGAGCCGGACCGAGAACGAGCTTTCCACCGACGGACCGGTATGGCGTGATTCGAAGATCGGACGGGAGCGGCGGGCCGTGGTTCTCCGCGTTATCGATGAAGTCGAGCACGTCGCGCAGATACGCGATCGCCGCGTCGCTCAGCGCGTCGACGATCCGCGTTCCCGCGTCCGCGAGCGCCTGATCGATGGCCTTGTTCTTTGAAAGCGCGTGGACGGAGCTGACGAACTCCGACGGAACGGACAGTCCCGCGAACCGCACCGTCTCGCCCGTGACCGCCGACGTGTACGACAGCCTTCCGCGGAACAGGTCTTCCACGAACGCCGGGTTGCGCAGCGCCAGCCCCGTTGCCACGTGCGCTTCCTCATGTTCCCGCAGCGTCTTTCCCGCCCCGTAGACGTTCGAACGGTCCTTCGCGACGTTATACGTGACTGTCACGTCCCTCGGCAGAATGACGAAGATTTTATCGACGCGGATGCGGGCCGTCACGCCGGACGTCTTTGCCATGACCTCCGCGCCCGCCTGGTATTCCGTGAACGCCACCGACGCGTTGCCTTCCCTCTGCCCTCCCCCGGCGCGCGACCGGTCGATCACGTTCACCCGCCCGCCCGGACACGAGACCTCGATGCGGTGCCCGCGCAGCGTGTCGCGCCCCGCCTCGCGGACGATCCGCTCCGCGAACGGACGGTTCCTGCGCTCGACGTCCGGAACGACGGGCTTCGGCGCGGTCTCCGTCGCGGATCGAAAGAACGATCCGATCTCGCTCATTCCCGGGATTTTCCAATCTGCCATATCGCGCGCGACGTTATGAATGATTCCATTATACATCAACGCGCCGTTCTGCTATTCTAAACTGGTAATAATCCTCCTATGCGCATCGTGAATATTTTCGTCCTCGGTCTGCTTCTCCTTAGTCTTTTCCCGACGACGATCCATGCCGCCGCCCCGAGCGACCCGTACGCGGACGAGGCGCTCGACTCGCCGGCGTCCGTCTACCGACCGTCCAATGCCGTCGGTGCTCCCGATAGCGCGTACGCCGATTTCCAGGACGCGCTCGCCGCGGTCACGCTCGACATGGGAGAGGAAGAGGCGGGACTTGGCGACCTCACGCTGACGTACAGGATCTACGAGCTCGGCGCGGCGTATCGCGTGGAGCTGATGGACGCGGACTCGAACGTCCTTCAGAACACCACGGGGACGTTTGCCATCTATTCGACGGAAACGACCGTCCCGTACTCCGGGACAACACCCTACCGCTACGTCCGCGTCACCTGCGTCGAAAACGAGCTTTGGAGCCTGGACGCGATTGCCGCCGCGGGCATCGCGGAACCTGTCGTCGTTCCGGAGCCGACCCCTTCGACCACCTCGACCCCCTCCGTGGAATCCTCGACCCCCCAGCGCGGAATGCTCGTGAAGCTCGTCGATGACGGCAACCCCGCGACGACCGTCGACGAGGCCGTGTACGTCGTCGACGACCATGGGATGCGCCACGCCTTCCCTTCCGAGACCGTCTTCAAGACCTGGTATCAGAACTTCGACGATATCGCCTACATCGACGCAGCAAACCTCGCGTCGTATGCGCTCGGGCCGAACGTGACCGTGCGCCCGGGAACATGGCTCGTGAAGATTACGACGGACCCGAAGGTGTACGCGGTCGAGCCGGGCGGTGTCCTCCGCTGGATCACGACCGAGGAAATCGCGCGAGCGCTCTATGGGACGGACTGGGCCAAGCGCGTCATCGACGTCCCGGACACCTTCTGGGGAAACTACACCGTTGGCGACGGGATCACGACCGAAGTCCCGCCGGCCGGCTCGGTCGGAGCGATCACGAGCGGCGCGGTCGTCTACGTCGACGCGACGAAAAATTACACGCTCGCGGGAGACACGCTGAGCTACATGCGATTCGTGAGCACGTTCTTCCTCACCATCAACGATTCCGAAATTGAGCATTTCGCGGAGGGAGGAGACCTGCGGAAAGATCCGAGCATCGCGTTTCCGTACTAGACATCCGCGTCGACCACCCCTGACCCCTCTCACCGCCATCAGGCGGTATCCCGCTGAAGCGATGACTCCCCATGAGGAGGGGAAACATAAAAATCCCTTGCCTTCGCAGGGGATTTTTGATACTGTCCTGTCGTTCGTATGTATCCCTTTGGACGGGCCGTGGCGCAGTTGGTAGCGCGCCTGGTTTGGGACCAGGAGGCCGTGGGTTCGAGCCCCGCCGGCCCGACCAGAGGGATACGTAGGACCACCAAAACCCTTATGACGAATCGCTTTCATCTCGCAGCCATCGTCGCGACAGCCGTCTCCCTCCTCCCTACCCTCACCTTCGCCGCGACATCCACGGCCGGAACGAGCGATTATTTGCGATCGATCGGGTATACCGACGTCCAACTCTCCGGAAATGCCACGACCGAGCAGCGCGAGGCGTTTTCGGCGGTACAGGGAGCCGGGAGCGTCTCGGATCCGCTCGGCGACGAGGTGGACCGCAAGGGCGGGGCGACGACGGTAAACGCGGCGTACGGGGACATCTCAAACGCGACGCTGACGAAGAACGACGCGGCGCAGACGTGGGACGTGCTCGTGACGCTCGGAGGGCCGATCCCCGAGAAGCCAACGGACAAGATCGAGTTGTTCATCCTGATGGACACGAACGGCGACCTCTCCGACAACGCGGCCGACGGGATCCGCGTCGGGGTCGACATGGAATTCAGCGTGCAGTGTACCAAGGACCATCCCTGGTACACCGACTACCGCTGGTTCAACAAGGGTCCGCAGTTCTGGGCGGTGAACAAGGAGACGAAGTCGACGTTCGAGATTGGAACCGATACGATCGCCTACCACATCCCCTTCGCCGAAGTCTCCGGTGACGCGACGCCGACCTGGCGCGTGGTCATGGCCGCAGCAAGCGGAAACGACTCCGAGATCGACGTCGCCCCTGGCATCGGGTTCCCGCCGCCGAAGGGCGAAACCTACCCGATTCCACCGACATCGAAGGGATTCGACCTTCCGCCGGCGGTAAAATGGATCGGCCTGACCGCCGCGGTCGCGGCCGTCTCCGTCCTCGTCCACAGAAAATTTGCCAAAAAGCGAAAGAAGTAATATCCTTTCGCCACAGTGCGGGTATCGTATAACGGTTATTATCTCAGTTTTCCAAACTGATGAAGCGGGTTCGACTCCCGCTACCCGCTCCAGAAAAGACATCTGATCATTCAGGTGTTTTTTCTTTTTTCCTAAAGAATATGTCAATTTATTGACAAAACGACCCTTTTATGGTATGATTCCCCGCGTCGTAAGCCTTCGGAAGAACGCGATGCCTAAGTCTCGTGCTTCCGCTGGGTCGGTGACCCAGGTTTAAACATAGCCACTCATATCGTATGGGAGACATCACACTCGTTTGCCGCGACTGCGGAAAGGAATTTGCCTTCTCGGAGCGCGACCAGGCCTTTTTCGCGGAAAAGGGATGGGCCAACCAGCCGACACGCTGCCGCGACTGCGCGCGCGCGAAACGCGACCGCATGGATGCGCCGCGCCAGATGTTCGACGCCGTTTGCGCCGAATGCAACGCCGCCTGCCAGGTGCCGTTTCAGCCACGCGGCGACAAGCCGGTGAAGTGCCTTGCCTGCTTCAAAGCGGGACAAGCATAAAGAACGAACAAAAACGCCCGGTCCCGCAAGGGGCCGGGCGCTTTGATTTGCAGGGGTTTACCATCGCATCGTGCTGGCCGTAATCGCGATCGCGAGGGCATCTGCCGCGTCGTCCGGTTTTGGAATGCGCGGAAGGTTCAGGAGCGTCGCGACCATCTTCTGCATCGCCGGTTTTTTGGCTGCCCCGTCGCCGGTCACCGCCTTCTTCACCTGCGCCGGACCGATCTCCAGGATTGGGACCCCGGCCTGCGCCGCGAGCAGGAGGACGATTCCGCGTGCCTCGGCAACGCGCATGGCGGTCGTGGAATTGTTCGCGAAGAACAGCTTTTCGACGGCGATCAGGCATGGCTTTAGGTGCGCGATGATCTCGTTCAGGTCCGTCGCAAGATGCAGAAGTCGAATCTCGATCGCGTCGCCCCCGGTCGTCGTCATCACCCCGAAGTCGACCGCCTCAACCTTGCCCTTCGACACCGCGATGCAACCGAAGCCCATGCGGCCATAGCCAGGGTCGATGCCGAGGATCAATGAGTCGCGCATAGGGGAAGTGATTGAGTGATGAAGTGATTGAGTGATGAAGGTGATACGAAGTCACTCCACGACTCCATCTCTTCATCACTCCGTCACTACGCCTCGTTCGTATACACCGCGTCGACGTCGTCCAAATCCTCCATGATTTCCAAAAATGCCTCGAGCTCCGCGCGCTTCGCCTCGTCTACGTCCGTCGTCGTCTTCGCGACGTACGCGATCTGCGCGCCCTCGATCTTTCCCGCGGCGGCCGCGACTTTCTGCAGGTCCCTCACGTCGCACACGATCTCGAACATCCCATCGTCCGTCGATGCGATATCCTCCGCGCCCGCGTCAATCAGCGACATCTCGTCCGCGGTCGACGAACGGACGATCCCCTTCTTTTCAAACATCCACATGACGGACCCGCTCACCCCGATCACGCCGCCATTCTTCGTCGCGGCGGTCTTTACCTCGGCAACGGAACGGTTGCGGTTGTCGGTCAAACACACGACGAGCATCGCGACGCCACCCGGTGCGAACCCCTCGTACACGACCTCCTCGATCACCCCGTCCTCCCCGTTCCCCGACCCGCGCGCAATCGCCCGGTCGATGTTCTCCTTCGGCACGGACATCCCCTTTGCCGCGTCCACCGCCATCCGCAGCTTGAAGTTGAACGCCACGTCGCCGCTCTCGCGAGCCGCCACCGTGATGTTCTTCACCAACTTAGAAAACGCCCCGGCCCGCTTCGAGTCGGCTTTCCCCTTCTTTAGCTGAATGTTGTGCCAATGAGAGTGTCCAGACATATCGCGGGTATCCTAACAGATTACCACCCGCCCTTCAACGGCTTCGCGAGGCCGTGGATCGTCTCGAACATCGCGCGCAGAATGCCCACGATCCCCGGGTGGTCGAGCGTGAACAAAAGCTTCGTATCGGGAATCATGAACGCGGCCTTGTCGCCGTAGATCATCATGAGCTGTTGGAGCGGCATGGTCGCTTCCGGCAATGTCCGAAGGTCCCAAAGCCGATTCGACAGGAGACGCTGGTTTTCCTTCGACAGCTCCTCACGCGGCAGCTGCGTCGATTCGTCCGTGAACACCGCGCGGGTGAGAATCTTGCGCTCGACGATCCGTCGAAAGAACTCCGACCACTCGGAATCCGACAGCAGCGCCAGCTCGCCCTTGATGGCGGCTTTTCCCTCGAGGACGAAAAACGAGGATCCGCCCGGCTGCGCCGTGATCTCATCGTAAATCCGCTTCATCCCAGCCGAGGACGTATAGATCTCAACGACCGGCTTGTCATCCTCGAACCGTTTCAGCGACTCAAGCGACGGCACGAGCGACTTGAAATCCGCCGTCCACCGCTCCAGCTGGGCGGCCAGTTCACCTGGCGGCTGGGCCGAATACTGAGGACGCTTCCCAACGCGCGACTCTTTCACGAGTCCGCGCTCGAGGAGATGGTTTAGATGAAAGTAGACGGCGGCACGATTCTTCTTTTGCAGCGTCGCAAGATGCGTGACATTGCTCTCCCCCTGCTTCAACAGCAAAACGTACAGTTCTGCCTCCTGCGGCGACAGGGAAAAGTGCTGGAGAAGGTCCTCGACATTCTTCATATACACCTATTTTACCAGAAAATCGTCGAAGTGTCAATGAAAGTTTCTTTCATAAATGATTATATTATAAGTCGATCCGACTAATTGAGCACTCATAGGCTCTGATCGTTGACGTTTAGTCGAAATCGCGGTATTCTGGTTGGCCGAGATTGGCTCGGACGTTCACAACTTACAAAAAGAGTATTCAACATGGAAGCCAACGAAGCACAGGTCGAGATGGAGAAGCAGTGGGACGGGATCCGGGCGCTGTGGGCGCTGATCATGGGGCATCTGGTGGGAGCGAGTGCTGGGTGCACTTGCTGCGACATGCTGAGTAGTTCACCAGAGGGTGACGCAAAACGCGAGGAGATCCTGACCATCTTCCGAGAGATGGGGTTCAACGAGGCGATCGACGATGTGGCGCGGGAGTACTTTGCAGGACTGGCCGAGGCGCGACGAAAGGGTCAATGGTATGGCTGGCCTTATAAGACGCTCCCGCTCCTGGAGCCGACCCTGCTCAAGCGCCTCCTCGCGGATGCGCCGGTGATCATGGAGAAAAGACTAACGATGCCCTAGCCACACGATCGCGACTCGGGGAACGGGCGGCCACTCGCGCTCGATTCCCTGCTTTCTGCACATTCAAGCGCCACGACGGTCATCGCGCATTGACGAGAACATTCACAATCAAACGCGGAGAACTTAATGAATATCGTTTACTCTTCAGGTAAGACAGGCGCATATCTGTTCGGGACGGATTTGCACATCCTTTCAGACAGTGCCAGCAGTTACGGGTTTGCGATCACGTACCCGCTTACAGACGTGGCCCTAAAAAACCACTTCAAGTACTACTGCACATGCGGAAAAGGCTGGTGTCCCGAACTACCGGCCGAGCGGCTGCGCGAAATCGTGCGTCTGGCGATCCCCCATGGCGCGACACGTGTGATTCTGCGGGATGCGGGGTGCGTTTACGACGAATCGCGCATAGAAGGACTTCCGGTCATGGATGTCGGACGTCTTTTCCGAGATATGAACGAGGACGGTCATTCGGCGCCTCTCACGGACGGATATTACATCTGGCACAAGGAAAACTAACGCCTCCTCGCCGCGTCGATCTCGACGCGGCTTTTTTAATCGACGCAATTCCCCATTCCCGACCTGACCCCAAACGCGGTATACTCGACGGCGATATGAACTGGCACCTCCTCATTGGCATCCTTGCGGGAATCATTCAGCTTGCCGGGACCGTCCCATACGTTAAGGACATCCTTCGTCCCGGCGGGACGCGGCCGAACGTCGTCTCCTGGTCGCTGTGGCTCGTCCTTCAGCTGGTGGCGATCTGGATCCAGGTGACGTCGGCGGGCGGGATTTCCTGGTCGGTGCTGTACATGGTGGCGACGGCGCTCGTGATGGGGCTGATCGTTGTCCTCTGCCTTCGCGGATACGGGTCGAAACAGTTTGGGCTGGTGGAAAAAATCTGCATCCCCCTCGCGATCCTGGCCATCGCCTGCTACGTCATGACGCGCAACGGCGCGCTCTCGTTGGTCTTCGACATCGCGGCCTACATGGTCGCCGATGCGCCGACGATCTTCAAGACCTGGCGCGACCCAAGGTCCGAGGCGGCCTTTCCCTGGATGATCGCGACGATCGCCGCCGCGCTCGGGGCGCTGTCGAGCACGATCATGACGCCTGAGAACCTCGCCCTCCCGATCTATCTCGTCATCGGAAACGGCCTCATCGCTGCATTCGCCTTCTTCGGACAACGAAGGAAATCCAAATCGGTCGCATGACCGATTTTTTCGTTGAAAAGAAAAAGACCGTCGAGCGGGTCGACGGTCAGGCGGACGGCGCCGGAGTTTTCTGCAGGCGGACGAAGCCGTTCAGGAGGAGGTACATGCCGACGAAAACCATGATTAGGCTTGCCCGCTGGAGCCCCGCGCCCGTGAGGAACGGGCCGATCCCGATCGCGATCCACAGGCATGCGCGCTCGGACTTTTCCCTGTAGCCCGTGAGCTTCCAGAGAATCGCATGGAGCATCTGCCCGCCGTCGAGCGGATGGGCGATGATCAGGTTGAAGGACGCGATCGCGAAGTTGGCATAGATCGTCCAGGCGACGAGGACGCGGATCAGTTCCCCGTCGAACGGCAGTCCGATGACAGACAGCCCGAGCGCGAGCGCGAGGTTCGCCGCCGGCCCCGCCGCGCTCATGAGGAACAGGCCGCCCGGCGTGCTCGGAAGCGCGCGCAGCTTCGCGAATCCGCCGAGCCCGTGCAGAAGGACCTCGTCGGTCTCCGCGCCGAATTTCCGCGCCACGAGCACGTGGGAAAACTCGTGCGCGAGCAACGTGAAGGTAAACGCGGCGTTGACGAGACCGAGGACGGCAATTCGCTCAGCGTATCCATCGGCAAAACGATCAAACGAAGGCGCCAGCTGAAACATGAGATAGAAGAGCAGCAGGACATACCACGGCGACATGCGAACAGGGACGCCGAACAAGGAACCGAGCGTCATTGGGAATGACCTCCAGACGAGGAACGCTACGCCGTTTTCGCGATCCTGTCAATCGACGGGGCTTCCCCGTATTTACTCTTCGCTGACGCCGAGCCATTGACCATTCCGCCGTCATCGGGTAAACATCCGGCACGCACGGAGGCTTTATGTCACGACTTGTCTGGCCGCTCCACGGCCTGGATCCGCTTCTGCCTGGAAACGAACTCGGAAGCTTCGGGAGGGAGACGGGAGGAACGATGCGAACGCGCGTCGACCTGTACTGCGAGCGGGGACAGTCGGTCGTCTCCGTGGAGGAGGGAACGGTCGTGGCGATCGTTCCGTTCTCCGGGAAGCATGCCCGGGAAAATCCGAACTCGACGGACCATGACACCTTTGCCGTGCTTGTGGAGGGACCGGCCGGAGTTGTCGTCTACGGCAACGTCCACCCGCTTGTCGCCGTCGGCAAGCGGGTGAAGGCCGACGAGCACATCGCGTCCGTCGTTCCCCGATGCAGCCATTTCACGGGCGTGCCGATGGTCATGCTGGGATTCGAGCTTCACGCGACAGGGTCGCGCGAGCTCCTCAGGTGGTACCGCGGCGATCCGAGGCCCGACGCGCTTCTCGACCCCATCCCGCTGCTGCGCGATGCCGCGGACGGTCCGATCTCGATGTTCGACCTCGACTTCTACGACGAGGTTCGCTTCCGTGCCAGCGAAACGCCGTGGCAAGGAAATGGCGGGCTCGTCTGAGCTCCTGATGCGTCCGACCGGACGCATTTTTTCTTTGGGCGCGATCGTGTACACTTGCCCCGATATGCAAGAACGCCGCGCGCGCAAAAACTACGTCGAAAAGGATCTGGCCGGCGCCGAGCTCGAGGACATTTTCTTCGAGACATGCTCGTTCATTGCGACGGACCTGACGGATGCGCGGCTCGTCGGGGTCACGTTCGAAGGGTGCAAGCTGATCGGCGTCGACTTCCGGAAGTGCTGCGCGTTTCCGGCGATCGACATGCAATTCTTCAACTGCGTCCTCGATGGTTGTAACTTTTCGGACCTGTCGCTCAAGCGCCAGAAGTTCGTCTCTTGCGACCTCCGCCGCTGCGTCTTCCTCCGAGCCGACCTCACGGACGCGGACTTCTCGCACTCGGATCTGGACGAATCGATCTTCCACGAGTGCGACCTGCGTCGCGCGGATTTTTCCCGGGCGAGAAACTACCTGGTCGACCCGAACGGAAACAAGATCGCCGGGGCAAAGTTTTCCTTGCCGGAGGCGATCTCGCTGTTGCGCGGATTTGAAATTGTGCTGCGCTAAAAGCTCGCGATCTGCGCGTCCCAGGAATATCCGTCCGTCGCGCCCGGGGACATGACGCCGGAGATGAGCTTTCCTTGCTCGAGAATAGTTCTCACGGATCCATCGTTTGCCTTCCGCAGCTGGTCCATCATCGCCTGGACGGACGGGTCCCCGCCCGTCGCCGCCGACAGGATTTTTTCCTGAAGCTCGAGGGAATTTTTTGCGTCAATCACCTTCTGTACCGCTTCGGGAACGCGCGAAACCGCGCCGTCATGCATTCCAAAATCCCCGACGTTTCCCTCCAGGTCCACAAGCGCCTTTTCCGCGATATTCAGGCGAATCTGCCCGTTGATGACCCCGCGAACGCTCTTAATGGAACTGGCGTCCAGATGTCCGCCTTCCGCAACGACGCGCGACAGCGTATGGGCAAACTCAACGGTATCGGCCGAGACGTTCAGGGGCAGCTCCGAGCCGAATGACCTGCCCACGCTGTCCCCGCCCATCGTGGACGTGATCGAAAAGACCGTGTCCCCGTCGCGCGAAACCATCATCGCCTGGACCGCCTTTTCCTTCGCCGTCACCTCCGCGGGCGATCCGCTCATTCCGTCCGCGTATCCCGCGACCCGCAGGGCGCCGTCTCCCATGCGCAGCACCTGGCCGTATGCGATGGTCGCGAGCGCCGCGTCAACGATCTGCACGGTCTCCCCGGAATGCGAGAGGATCTTCTCGTACTGATGCGTGGCGCCGTTTGCGCGATCCACCTCAATGAGCTTGGCATAGACGTCGTCAACGGATACGCCGGACGACTGGAGCGACTCGATCATCCCTGCCGACGAGTCCCCGTACGTCTTCGAAAGCGCCGCCTGGAGATTCTTCAGATGGGAATCCCTGACGTTCCCTTCGCGAAGAATCCCGTCCGCGACGGAATCGACATTCGGGCCGAGCATCGGGGACAGCTCCGAAACGAGACCGTCATGGGTTTTGACAGCCTCGTCGCGGACGTCCTCAACAACCGCGCGCTCGGCGTTGGATGGCGCGAGCGAAAGAACGAGGTCGGTCACTCCGCTTCCGTTTCCATAGGTGTCAATTTGATGGACAAATTGGTCCGTGATGCCCAAATCACCCAGCTTGCCAATTTCCTCGCGAGACATGGAAGTGCCATCCGGAAGCGCGACCGTCTCGCCCGCGGATACGGCGTGTGCGGCCGAGAACTCAGAAAGCCCTCCGCCCACGCTGTCCCGCGAAACCCGCATCGCGCTTTCTACCGCCTGCTGCCCCGCCTCCATTCCGTGATACGCCTCCGCCCCGGCCTTTGCCCCGCTCATTCCCAGAGCCGCGCCAAACAGCACCAACGGAAGCCTCAGTCGTTTGAGGACAGAGAAGACCTTTTGCATGCGCGGGCTGGGCGGAAGCTCTTCGTCATGATCGAGAATGCTTCGCTCCGTTTCTCTTACGGCTGGCAATTCCTCGACCTTCGCGGAAGGAATCACGATTTGATCCAAGGAAATATCCCCGAACGCGTCCCTGACGCCCTTCGCATCCATAGGAACGAACGTCCTCACCCCCTCGACGTTAAAAATCGGGGTGCCGGCCGTGTCGGGACCCTCGTTCGTTTTTTTCAATTCGTTCGACAATTCCCGCAGCCGTTGCGCTTCGTAGGCAGGAGGCGGCGCCTTCCATTCTTTTTGCCCCGGAATCATCGATCCGTTTTCAGCACTCATACGCAGAAAATAAACTCTTCCCTGGTAGCGTACCACACCATTTCGACGGAACTCACATCCTAGAGTCTATCATACAGCGCCCGGAAAAGCGCGGTCTGGTACTCCGCGAATACAGGGTTCTCGATGATTGTCGCGGTCTCGGTCCCGTAGTCGATGAACGCGACCTTGGTGCCGTACACCACCTGGGTCACGTCGAAGTCGAACAGGCCATACTCCTTCGGGAATAGCTTGATGGCGCGGTCCATGCGCTGGCCTTTTTCCGACGCGCGGGCCTGGCTCGTGATGACGAACCGCTCGAGCTGCTTCGCGTCGCGGGCGGCGCGGTAGGTCGACGGGAGATACTCGTCGCGATTCTTGTTCGCGGACGAGTATCGGTAGAACGTGTCGCCGCGCTTGAGCGTGCGCACGAGATCCTCGAACACGAACTTGATCCCCTTCTTGCCCTCAAGCGTCTTCACCGTCGGCCGCTTTCCGCGCGCGTGGAACGACTCCGTCAGACCCGGAAGCACGATCTGCAACTGACCGCGCACGTCGTCGAGCAAACGTTCGAGTCGGTCCGGAGGTTCCGCGACGAACAGGTTGCGCTCGCCTTTTCGCGAGACGGTCACGAGACCTTGGTCCTGGAGGACGGGGAGGTGCTTATAAACAATCGGCCGGTGCAGTCCGGTCCGCTTGGAGATGTCCGAGATGGTCGCCGGACCCGTTTCCAACAGCGCGAGATACATGTCCGCCTCGTTTTTTCCAAGCCCGACACGGCGGAGAAGCTCATTTATCTGCATAAAGCGTAACATTTAGTTACAACTGCAAGAGTATAGCATTATTTAGTAAAATGGAAAATTCGACGGTTTTTTCCTAGTTGTGAATACAGACGATGGATTTATTCAAGACAGTCGGTTCATGTTGATGTTTACTGCTCGTTAGGCTCGACGACGGTCGAAGGGCCTGGAACCAACCAGCAACGGAGCAATGATGACTCTCCCAGACAACGTCTTTCTCACCCAGCACCCCATCGCCCGCGTCCTCCTCTCTGAGCTGCGCGACGAGCAGACGACTCCCGCCCGGTTTCGCGACGCGGTGAAGCGACTCGGCCGGTTCGTCGCCGCCGACGCCACCGCGAGACTTCCGCTGCGCTCCTTCCCAATCGTCACCGGGACAAAGGAGTCGACGAACGGCTACGCGGTCGAGTCCAACGTCGCGATCGCCCCGGTCCTCCGCGCCGGCCTCGGACTCGTCGATCCCTTCCTCGAGCTCCTCCCCGACGCGCTCATCTGGCACGTCGGCATGGGCCGCAACGAGGAGACGCTCCTCCCGCGCCTCTACCTGAACGCGGTCCCGAAGACCATGCCCTTCCCCGCAGACCTCGGCATCGTCTACGTCCTCGACACGATGCTCGCCACCGGCGGCTCCGCGAGCGCGGTCCTCGACCTGGTCAAGGCAAGCGGCGCAAAGAACATCGCCTTCGTCGGCCTCCTCGCCGCCCCCGAGGGAGTTGCCCGCCTCCACGCCGACCACCCCGACGTCCCGATCCACCTCGCCGCCATCGACGACCGCCTCGGCCACCGCGGCTACATCCTCCCGGGCCTCGGCGACGCCGGCGACCGCCAGTTCCCGAAGTACTAACCACACTCACACACCCACAATCCCCCGGAG
>Ga0194060_10000658_pt1 | contig 25013 bp, 18 predicted proteins | sample SepL225m_MetaG_FD_163427 | JGI IMG/M metagenome (GOLD analysis project Ga0194060, IMG submission 163427) | Anoxic zone freshwater microbial communities from boreal shield lake in IISD Experimental Lakes Area, Ontario, Canada - Sep2016-L222-5m | ecosystem: Environmental > Aquatic > Freshwater >... | reverse complement strand
CTTCGCAAGACTTCAAGGAGATGTTGAATGTCCTGGAAGTGCAGTCCAGTGGTTGGTTCATCAAGAATGTAAAGTGTCTTGCCGGTCTGTATTTTGGCAAGTTCTGTTGAGAGCTTGATGCGCTGAGCCTCTCCTCCTGAAAGCATGGGTGAAGGTTGGCCAAGCTTGAGGTAGCCAAGTCCTACACTTTGCATAGTCTTAAGTATTCTGAGAATTCTCGGAAAGTCGATAAAAAATTCCGTCGCTTCGGTGATGGTCATCTCCAGTACATCAGCAATAGATTTGCCACGATATTTAACAAGCAGGGTTTCGCGGTTGTATCGCTCACCTTTGCAATTTTCACACCGGACATAGACATCGGGGAGAAAGTTCATCTCAATTTTCCTGGTTCCTGCTCCCTGGCACACCTCACAGCGACCACCTTTGACATTGAAGCTGAAACGTCCTGCTTTGTATCCCCTGATCTGCGCTTCGGGAAGGCGGGTAAAAAAGTCGCGGATAAAGGTGAAAGCTCCGGTATAGGTAGCCGGATTGGAGCGGGGCGTGCGCCCAATAGGTGACTGGTCAACATTGACCACTTTGTCGATATGCTGGATGCCTTCAAGGCTCTCATAGGGGTAGGTGACAAGCTTTGAGCGGTAGAAGTGGCGCGCCAGTATCGGGAAGAGTGTTTCGTTGATGAGTGTCGATTTCCCTGAACCACTGACACCAGTAATGCTGACGAGTGAGCGGAGTGGAATTACGATGTCGACGTTTTTGAGGTTATTGCCCCTGCACCCTTTCAGTTTTAAAAAATATTGTTCATCATCGGCCACATCCCTTTCACCCGGAAAAGAGACTTGCCGGATCCCGGAGAGGTACTCTGCCGTCAGTGATCCGGGATCAAGGGTGGATGCTGTGCCCTGAGCAACAATTTGTCCTCCGTACTCTCCTGCTCCGGGTCCCATATCGATAATTTCATCTGCTTCGAGCATTGTATCCTTGTCGTGCTCGACAACAAGGACGGTGTTTCCAAGGTCTCTGAGGCGTTTCAGGGAGGTTATAAGCTTGTGATTATCCCGCTGGTGCAGTCCAATACTTGGTTCGTCGAGGACATAGAGCACTCCGCTGAGTTGTGAACCGAGCTGTGAGGCAAGTCGAATACGCTGTGCTTCACCGCCAGAAAGAGTTTGTGAACTTCGATCCAGAGAGAGATAGCCAAGTCCGACATTGAGCAGGAATTCAAGTCGTTTGATAATTTCATGCAATACCGGAGTCGCGACAAGGCGCTCTTTTGGAGTAAGTTTTTCAGGAAGCACAGCAAAAAAATCAAGTGCTTCCGGTAAAGGAAGTGCTTCGGCTTCAGCAATGTTCAGAGTGTCAATTTTGACCAGCAGGCTCTCTTTGCGAAGTCTTGCCCCTTTACATAACGGGCAGGGCTGTCGTACCATGTAGCTCTCTGCCCACTCTCTTACTTTTACGGTGCTTGCATTTTTTTGAATCTCTTCAACATAAGGGATGGCACCCTGAAAAGGCTGCGGGTAGAGTGTATCACGGCCGGAGTAGGTGTAGCTGACATTAAAAGTGCGACTACCCGAACCCTCAAGCAGAATGCCCATCGCTTCGGCTGGAATTTCACGTAATGGCGTGTCGAGGGTAAATTTGAACTCTTTGGCAATTGCCCGGATAACCTGCCAGAGGTTGCGTTTTCCTGATTTTCCAAAAGGATCTAATCCTCCTTCATTGAGGGAGAGTGACAGGTCAGGTGTCATCAGTTCCCCTGAAAGTTGCATCAGCTCTCCAAGGCCATTGCATTCAGGGCATGCCCCGTATGGAGAGTTAAAACTGAAGTGGTTTGGCGCAAGCGTGTCGACCGGAACTGATCCGTCAGAGTAGGCATAACGGGTACTGAAAGTGAGCTCTTTCAGCTCACCCTCTCCAGGATCACAAATAATTGATGATTTGTGTTCTGACATACCAAGAGCAAGCGATAGAGCCTTTTGCAGGCGCTCTTCACAATTGGGCTCTATAACCAGACGATCCACCACAAGCTCAATAGAGTGGCTTTTATAGCGCTCAATCTGCATATTTCTTTCCATCTCCCTGTATTTACCATCGACACGAACCTGAAGAAATCCCTTCAGGAGAAGTCGCTCAAAGAGTTCACGATAATGGCCTTTTCTTCCAGTGACCAATGGTGAAAGGATCTGCACTTTGGTGCCTTGTGGGAGAGCGAGTATTGCGTTATTGATACTCTCTTCGCTTTGTTGTTGCAACATCGAGCCGGTGACAGGGTCGTAACGTCTTCCTGCTTTGGCGTAAAGGAGCCGCATAAAGTCGTGGATTTCAGTGATCGTACCAACCGTTGAGCGAGGTGAGCGATTGGTGCTTTTTTGGTCGATAGCAATGACCGGAGAGAGTCCCTCAATGAAATCAACATCGGGCCTTTCTATATTTCCGATATATTGGCGAGCATAAGGAGAGAGTGTCTCCATAAATCGCCGTTGTCCTTCGGCATAGATGGTGTCAAAGGCGAGGCTTGACTTGCCTGAACCGGAAAGCCCGGTAATGACAACAAATTTGTTGCGCGGTATATCCAGAGAGATGTTTTTGAGATTGTGTACCCTGGCTCCCCTGATGTTGATGTGGCTGAATTCCATGTTTCTTTGATTTTCTTCTCTCGCTTTGATTGCAAAATTGTCGAATGCTTTTCAGGTGAATGCAACCGACCTTTTGGCTCTATAGTTTCCCTGTTGGCGCCTGTTGGCGATCATGTAAAAGACAAGAAAGGCGACCCTGTTGGGCCGCCTCTCTTTGTGGTACGTCATTCAGGGCTGTTTATAAATTATCCTTTCAGTGCGGCTCTCGCGGCTGCAAGACGAGCAATCGGTACTCTGAACGGACTGCATGAAACGTAGTTCAGTCCCAGTTTATGGCAAAACTCAACCGTTGAAGGGTCACCACCATGCTCTCCGCAAATACCAAGCTTGAGGTCAGGCTTGACAGCGCGACCCTCTTTGGCGGAGATGCTCATCAGGCGACCTACGCCATCAATATCGAGAGATTCAAATGGATTTCTTTCAAAGATCTCCTGTTGCTGATAGGTTGGCAGGAACTGTCCTGAGTCATCACGGCTCATGCCGAGTCCCATCTGCGTCAAGTCATTGGTGCCATAGCTGAAGAAGTCGGCAGCAGTGGCAATCTGGTCAGAGGTGATAGCAGCACGTGGTACCTCAATCATGGTGCCAACCAGATATTTCACGCCAGTACCCTGCTCAGCAATGACGCTGCGTGCTGTTTTGTGAATGATTTCACTGGTGATTTCGAGCTCTTTAACGGTGCTGACCAGTGGTACCATAATTTCAGGAACAACCTCCAGCCCCTCTTTTTTCAGCTTGCAGGCGGCTTCAATAATTGCACGTACCTGCATGACCGTGATTTCGGGATGGAGTATTCCGAGGCGGCAGCCGCGAAGACCAAGCATGGGGTTGAATTCGTGCAGATCGCCAATACGACTCTTTACCTCCTCAAAGGATTTACCCATTTTTGTGGCAAGCACCTTGATTTCGCTGTCGGTATGTGGCAGGAATTCGTGAAGAGGAGGATCAAGAAGCCTGATGGTAACAGGGCGTGAACCCATAGCCTTAAAGAGGCCGTAAAAGTCTTCGCGCTGGTAAGGAATAAGCTTGGCAAGTGCTTTTTTGCGGCCATCAATATCGTCAGCCAGAATCATCTCTCTCATGGCATCAATACGCTCGCCACCGAAGAACATGTGCTCGGTACGGCAGAGACCGATCCCTTCAGCACCAAAGGTGATGGCAATTTCGGCCTGGTCTGGCTGGTCCGCATTGGTGCGAATCTTGAGTTTACGGTACTTGTCTGCCCACTCCATGAGCTGCTTGTAGATAGGCCATGTCTCCGCATCTTCCGGTTTGAGGGTTTTGTCAACCAGCACCTCAATGATTTCAGAGTTTTTAGTAGGAATCTTTCCTGCTATCACCTCACCAGTGCTGCCATCAATGGAGATGTAATCACCTTCTGAAAGGACAATATCTTTTCCGGCGACACGCATTTCACCTTTCTGGTAATCAATATTGAGTGCTCCGCATCCTGCGACGCAGACCTTGCCCATCTGACGGGCAACCAGCGCCGCATGGGAGGTCATGCCCCCACGGGCAGTAAGAATGCCCTCCGAGGCGTTCATTCCCTTGATATCTTCTGGTGATGTTTCGATGCGCACCAGAATAACCGCTTCGCCTCGCTTGCCAGCTTCGTAGGCATCAACGGCGTTAAAGTAGATTTTGCCGGTTGCGGCTCCTGGACCAGCGTTCAAGCCTGTTGCAAGGAGTCGTCCGGCCGCAATTGCCGCAGTCTTCTCTTTCATGTCGAAAACAGGTCTAAGCAACTGGTTGAGCTGTTCTGGCTCAATGCGCATCAGAGCCTCTTTTTCGTCGATAAGCTTTTCGTTAAACATGTCCACCGCAATTTTTACCGCAGCCATTCCGGTTCGTTTACCAACCCTGCATTGCAACATGAAGAGCTTGTCGTTCTCAATGGTGAACTCAATATCCATCATGTCGTGGTAGTGATGTTCCAGAATAGAACGAATCTCTTCAAGCTGGTTGTAGATATCGGGGTTCTCAGCCTTGAGCTGTTCTATTTTCAGTGGAGTTCTTGTTCCTGCTACGACATCCTCACCCTGTGCATTCATGAGGAACTCGCCATAGAAGATGTTGTCGCCGGTGGCCGCATCACGGGTGAAAGCTACGCCTGTGCCGCAATCTTCTCCCATGTTACCAAAGACCATTGCCTGGACGTTGCAGGCGGTGCCCCAATAGCCGGGAATGTGGTTCAGTTTGCGGTAGACGATGGCCCGTTCATTGTTCCAACTGTTGAAGACAGCGCCGATGGCTCCAACGAGCTGCTCGTGAGGGTCTTCCGGAAATGTTCTGCCGGTTTTTTCAAGAATGGCGGCTTTGTATTTGGCAACAATATCCTGGAGGTCTTCAACGCTGAATTCGGTATCGAGTTCTATGCCGAGCTCATGTTTTTTTGCTTCAAGAATCTTTTCAAAGGGGTCAATCTGTTTCTTGTCAGTTGGCTTAAGGTCAAGCACAACATCACCATACATCTGCACGAAGCGGCGGTAGCAATCCCATGCAAAACGGGGATTTCCTGATTTTCTTGCCAGGCCGTCAACAGTTGCTGCGTTCAGTCCGAGGTTGAGAATGGTGTCCATCATGCCGGGCATTGAGGCTCTTGCACCTGAGCGCACCGAAACGAGCAGGGGGTTCTCGGGGTCGCCGAATTTTTTGCCTAATTCATCTTCAATTTTACGGAGAGCATTCGGAATGTCGCGGTCGAAGAGATTTCTTGGGTAATTTTTCTGATTGTCGTAATAGTGGGTGCAAACTTCGGTGGAGATGGTAAATCCCGGAGGAACCGGTAAACCGATGTTTGCCATCTCCGCAAGGTTGGCGCCTTTGCCCCCGAGCAGATTTTTCATGGAGGCATCACCTTCAGAAGACCCGCCCGAGAAACTGTAAATGTATTGTTTACAGGCAGCTTTTTCGTTGGTAATCTCAGATTTTGGCATGTTTTCAGGAGTAATTATGTTTGTTTCACCCGAAAAAAAAGAAACAGGTGGTGATAAAACAGGTGAAGTTGACTACTTTTAACCGAAAAAGAATTTAATAAAAATTGGATGCAAAAACTACCGGAAAGGATATTTCATCGCTGATTTATTATGGGACTTGAGACTCTTGTTATTTTTTTTCAGATTCTGCGTATTGCTGTGCCTTACACTCTGACCTCTGTGGGTGCGACTTTCTCAGAACGCGGTGGTGTTGTTAATCTTGCCCTTGAGGGAATGATGCTTGTCGGGGCATTTGGAGCGGCTTGGGGTCAGTACAGTACAGGCTCAGCATTTTTAGGGGTGCTGCTGGCCTGCTTCTGTGGCCTGGTTGTCGCGTTACTTTTCGCATTTGTCACCGTTACTCTGAAAGCGGACCAGATTGTTGCCGGTATTGCTATCAATATTCTGGTCATGGGCTCTACCCGTTTTGGTCTCAGTCTGCTTTTTGGCAGTTCGATGAACTCTTCCCGTATTGCAGGTGTTGACGTGGCTTTCCCGTTCATGGATCCACTGTTTATTGTCAGCGTCGTTTCAGTGTTTGCTGGCCAATGGATTCTTTATAAAACCCCCTTTGGGTTAAGGCTCAGGGCGAGCGGTGAAAGTGCCGAAACGGCTGATAGTGCCGGAGTTAATGTGGATCGTATGAGGTATGCCGGGGTGGTTGTTTCTGGAGTGCTTTCCGCCATGGCGGGTGCTTTTCTTGTGTTCCAGCAGCATACCTTTACCGATAACATGTCGGCAGGTCGCGGCTATATGGCCCTTGCGGCAATGATTATCGGCAAGTGGACTCCACTCGGTGCGGCCCTTGCCAGTCTGATGTTTGCAGTAACCGAATCTATGGAAATCTGGTTACAGAGCGGATGGATACCATCCCAGGTAGTGCAGTCACTTCCTTACGTTATTACGCTTGTGGTGCTTGCAGGCTTTGTGGGTAAAGCAAACGCTCCGCGTGATGCAGGAAAGCCGTTTGAAAAGCATCGGCAGTAGTATTACTCGGTCGCAGGAGTAACATCCCTGACCATTCCAGGCTATCCGGGCTTTACTGCTTCACATAACAGGTGATCATACTTTCTGACGGTTCTCACATGAGTAAACCCGATGGATTCCAGAATCTCCTTATAGCGGCTCTGCCGCTTGAAGCCAAGCACTGAAAATGGCAGGCCTGCTCCAAGAATGTAGTGACTCAGATAATCGAAATTCGGCTTTTTTGGATCATCAATGATCATGTCGAGAATGAGTATCTTGCCGCCGGGATTGAGCGACTCCAAAGCTTTGGAGCAAAGCATCGTCGTTAACTGTTCGTTTGCCGAATAGAGGATCCGGCAAAACAGCACTGCATCGGCTGTCGGATAGGGCTCCTTGTAGATATCTACCGCAGCACCTCGCAGGCGTTCGCCCACTCCTTTTTCAACGGCATTTTCGTTGACCAGTGCAACAGCTCCCGGAAGATTAAGAATTGTTGAATCAAGCTGGGGGAACTTCTTCAGCAGGGCGGCTGAAATATCCCCAATCCCCCCCCCGACATCAACCAGTGTTTTTGCGGTATCAAGGCTTGCCTCTTCAAGGAGCAACGTTATTGCAAAATGGGCATTGCTGCGGTGAATCTCTTCAAAATAGAGGTTCTCTTCCCGTGTAACGGGGGGATACGATACATCAGCCTTGAAGGCAACTTTGCCTTTTACGGCATCGGCTATATTCATGTAGAAATTCTCTGAAAGTTGTGCCATAGCTTTTGCTAATGGAACCATGCAGAGATTTGGAAGATTGCTGTTTGGCAGAAACATTGTCTTTGCAAACGGGGTGAGGCTCCACTTCCCCCCCTCTTCGGCAGTACATCCAATTTGGCGTAAGGTTTCGAGTAGTATGAGGAGTCTTGATGGAATTGCGCCGACAAGGGATGCGATTGCTTCTGTCTCTATTGGCTCGTCGGCAAGGTATTTAAAAAGATCAAGTTCAAGGGCAGCCTTGATACAGCCAAACTCCACCAGTCCTTTGAAAACAAGTTCGTTGGCTTTTTGGCTGTTTATTAATAACTCTTTTTCTTTCATAGTGTTGTACAGTGGAGCCGAGTGTTTATTGAAAAATCTGTTCTGCGTACTTTCGTCATAATCCATGCGAGCGTTACCTTTTGAGTGTATGCTCCTGCTCAAATGTATTGAGTTGTTCACGAAGGTTTTTTCTGAATGCCACACTGGTGACAAGATTGAGCAATTTATAGGGATTGACCCTGACCCTGTTGGCAATATTTTTCCATGAATAGGCTTTGTAATAACTGGCCATAAACTTATGCTGAAATTTCACGGCATCGTATCTGTCTGAGCGAATAACAAGATTCATGGCATTATATTTTTCCCAGTTCTCATCGGTGATCCACCCTTTGTTCTTGTACTCCCAGTACATGGTTGTTCCTGGATAAGGGGTAATAATCTGGAAAATGGGCATAAAGATGTTGTTCTTGCTGACAAATTTTACCAGGTCATCCATATCCTCATAACTGTCGAGGGATGGATTGACGAGAAAATTACCCTGAACGTTCAACCCTGCTTGACGGCACTCCTCAATAAGTCGGGCAAACTTGTCTGCGGAATTAACATGTCCCTTGTTGTAAGCCTCGAGGGTGCTTTGTTTAATGGACTCAAAGCCAACAAGGACCATAATGCATCCGGATTCTACAAGCCTTCTGACAGTCTCCTTGTCTTCAAGGAAGTTGATGCTGAAAAAAACACTAAAATTGATGTTGCACTCTTTAATCAGTTCAAGTGACTCCCATAATTTTTTTTTGCTCACGCCGAGGTTTTCATCACACAGCATGAACCATGGTCTGGATGATTTTCGTTTGGCTTTAAAGAATACTTTTTTTGCGGTCTCAATCTGCCTTTTCAGCTCTTCGGGTTTTTGCGCCCGATAGAGTTTTCCGGTAAAGTTCGGGGTTACACAAAAGGAGCATTCAAACGGGCAGCCACGCGTAATGTAGAGAGGGATAGATTTTGTTCCATCGACTTTGCCCCGCTTTGAGGCTTTGGCAATTCTTTCGTAATCGAGAGGGATAATTTCTTTTACCGGAGGAAAATCTTTTGAATCGTAGAGTGGCTTTAAATTGTTGCGGGCAACATCATCAAGTACTTTCAGCCAAAGATTTTCAGCTTCACCACAGACAATACAGTCAGCATGTACTTGAGCCTCATCAGTATTGAACGAGATATGCAGACCGCCCAGAATCACCTTTTGTCCTTTTTCCCGAAACTTGTCAGCTATTTCATAGGCTCTGGTCGCATCAATAGTTCGCGATGTTATGCCTACAAAATCATACCTGGCACTATAATCGACTATATCGCCAAAATGTTCATCGATAATTTCAATCTGATGCTGGTCGGGAGTGAGGCTTACCAGAACACCTATTGCCATATTAAAAAGTGGCTTCTGGTTTGACTTCGAATCTTTTTTGCCTTTTGGCGCGACAAGGAGAAACTTGAGAGGCTTTTGCTGATAAGGTCCAGGATTGCCCATACTTGCTGCTGTTAATAAAGTATTTGCTGATCTATCGACAGTTTTCCATGGCCGATCAGTTAAGAGTCTTGTTGTACTCCTTTTGCGTTCGGCTTTGCTCATGTTGGTTGAGATCAAAAGGAATGTGAAGCCACCGATCCTTGAAGACAGCCTCCCCAGGTTCAAGACCTGTCAGACTGATCGGGAGGGTAATAATTTTCCGCTGATTCCCGATGTGGACGAATAACTCATCCCCGGTAACCCAGACATCAATATCTACGGGATTTGCAAACATCAACTTTAACTGCACCTCATAGATATCCTTGATTCTGACAAATTTGATCGGTGGCTCATCATACATCATATCGGAGGGATCAGCATCACCGTACATGTCCCGTGCAAACTGCTCAAGTGATTCAAGTCCGACAATCTCCTTTTCGTACATGCGAAGTTTTTTGACCGGAAGCGGGGAAAATCCCTCCTCAATCTCGGCGAGGTATTTCTGCTGAATAGCTTTCCAGTTTTCCAGATAGCCACTATTTTCGTTTGTGTCAAGAAGTCTGTTGACAAGCACCATATCCACCTTGAAACCATAGAGGTTCAGGTAGGTGAGTGCTCGCATGGTCTCTTTAATGGACATTTTTTCAGCGTTCATTACCAGACGCACCGTAGACTTCTGGTTGTCGGTCAGTATTTCACGTATTCCATCAAGTTCATCAAATACCTGATCAACAGAATCAAGAGCATCTTCCGGCGGAATATAACTTGCGATCCTGTCAGACATTTTTGAAAGAGGCTTGCTGAGAGGCCTCACAATATATTTTGTTACATTTTTAACAGCCTTCATTCCCCATGCAAGGGTATCAGGCAGAGAGAGAAGACGAAGAGTTTCGCCAGTTGGCGCGGTATCAAGCACGAGAACATCATAAAGTCCGGATGCCTTATAGCGTTTTATCCTCAGCAAAGAAAACATCTCCTCCATACCAGGAAGAATGGTCATTTCGTCAGCTACAACTCCGGAAACGCCCTGGGCCATAAAAATTCTTGTATAGAATTTCTGTACTGACTGCCAGTTTTCTTTAAGATCAACATAAGGGTTTACCTCAATAGCATAAAGATTTTCCTTTATTTTAGTCGGCTCAGCTCCAAGAGGCAGGTTAAACGAATCAGAAAGACTATGAGCGGGATCGGTTGAGAGGACAAGGGTACGATAGCCAAGCTCCGATAATCGGACAGCCGTAGCTGCGGAGACACTGGTTTTGCCGACACCTCCCTTCCCTGTAAAAGTTATAATACGCATGAACCGGACTTTTATCTGTTGACGGAAATGGAGAGAAAAATCAGGGTAATGGCAATGCCATACGAAAGAGAAAAGAGCCCAAAGGTATAAGAGCTTAACGTCATACATGATAAGCAAGAAAGACTCAATTTCAAAATAAAAATTTATTTCAAAACCTGATAAAGCACTTGTTCTGATGTTGAGAGAGCTTTATATTTTGCCAAAGGTTTGATCATGATTTTTTATTACTATTGCTGTAAGTATAAGTGTAGAGGGAGTTGATGGAAGGATGTTGAAAAACGCTGGAGGATTTTTTGATGCGCATTTTTTTTCTTCTCCTGGTGCGCCGATTTTCCTGGGTGCAGTTGCAGTTGCAGGTGTATTGGTGGGTCGAGTCGGGCTCTTTGTAGCAGATGGAGTGCTGTGGGCTGGTGGCGGAAACAGTCGATACCGTAACGTTAACGTTCAGCGATTGAACAGTCTGAACAACCCTGTGCTTTGGGCCATTGATCGTTCAAACGATTTTTGTTAATATTGCTGAGCGGTTGTGTCGCCACGCAGGTTAATGTGTTACATATATATTCAATAATATGAAGGCTGTTATTTTATACGACAGTAGATCTTCCGGTGGTTCTACTGATGCCGTTATAGATGCTATCGGGTTAAGTCTCGCTGAATCGGGGTTTTATGTCGAGAAGGCAAAATGTACAGCCACAGCGGACTACAGGTTTTTAAAAGATTTTGATCTGGTTGTCCTTGGTGCTCCTGTTTACTATTTTGTTGTAGCTTCACAGCTTTTGGGTGCATTTATCTATGGTAATCTGAAGAAAAATCTGAAAAGGAAAAAAGTTGCGCTGTTTCTGGTATGTGGAAGCTCAGAACCAGTGGCAGCATTGCTCTATCTTCCACAGTTGAAAATGCATTTGATGCGGAATAAAATTCTTGCTGAAAAGATTTTTGCCCCAGGCGCTCTTGCAGATGGCACTGTTGACTCATTTGTTGAGGAGGTGCTGCTTCAGTATAACAAAGTTCCGAAATCCAGGGTACTCTCTGCGAAGTGGACCGATGAGGCAAAGGAGTGGTTTCAGACCATGCCACCATTCATGCAGGGGAAGTTCAAGACAATGGCGGAAGAGTATGCGGAGGAGATGGGATACAAAGAGATTACCCTTGAAGTGCTTGCAGAGGCGAGGGATAATCTCGGCGGAACGTAACGGCTGCCTGGATGTTGGAGTTTCTTCGATTACCCGTTCTCATTTTGTCTCTTTGCCAGAATTTTTTTTTCCGATAAATTTATTCAGGAGTATCACGAGAGCAATGCCAGCGAAGAAAAAAAGTACAGGAGCAAATAACGTCGTGTATTGGTTAATCTGTTGCATAAACTGCCGGGTTTCGTGTTTTTCGAAAAATATAGGCGAAATTAAGAAATTTTGCTTGGTTAAAATATTTTTTTCATCGGAGATGAGCTTGCGAGGCACTTTTATTATTTACATTGAGTGTGGTGATTGAGAAATTCCGAAAAATTTTTCCGAAGTGCTTTTCGGCTAGAGGTACCTTGGTGGCTTACTGTTTTTTGTAACTTATAATTAATTATTATGGCAAAGGATAACAAAAGTGGTGGTTTTTTTTCTGCATTCAGGAAAACCCGTCCATCAGTCAATGAGACTGTCAGCTCGCCTTCACCCTCTCCAGCATCAACATCCGCGCAGCGGCCTAATGTGTCGGCCGACGTTCGTCAGTCCTCTGCGAGTGCTGCTCCATCTCCTGCAGCGGTTCCATTAAAGAGTGTTTCTGCTTCTGCGGCGCAACCCGAGTCAGCCATTGACACCGTTGAGGCCTTCAAGGTGCTCTGTCAGGCTGTGACTGATATGACAGCTTCACACTTGAAGGTTGCCGAGATGACGATGAATATGATTGCAAGTTCACTCAACAAGATTTCTGAGGGGGTACAGCCGAAGAAGTAGCTGGCCGTCATTTTTTTATAACGCTATAAAGCAGGGGACATCCATGTTTGTTCCGCCAAAACACATTTCGCCAGAATTTCTTGTCAGGCCAGCAGCAACGGTTGCGAGTGGCGCGTTTTTGCTTTCGCCTCTTGGTCTCCCATTTTTTATCAGGGGAGTTCCCAGAGTAATTCTTGCAGGGATTGGTGGTTTTGTGGCAGGGAAGGTTGTCGATGAAGTTGCTGATACGGTTTCTGAAGGTCTTGCCCATGGCAATGGGTCAGAAGAGTATGAAGATTAAGGATAACAAATACAATGGCAGGTAAATTTCAAAGAAACTACTCTGTGCATATTTCGAATTCAGGATGAATAATGCAATTTTCTGGTTCTTAATTATCTTTTAATTCCAATGGAAGTTACAGGCAAAAGTAATGCGTATGTCGTTCTCGACTCATGTTTTCATGAATCCGGTATCTATTTTTCCGATCATGAAAAGTTGATCAAGTGCAACCCGTACTGCAGTAATGTGAGGTATTTTAAAGACCGTAATATATTTCAATGGACTCTTCAGGTGGAAGATCCCCGAAAAAATCCAATAACTGCTGTTTTTTTTGTTCGTCAACACGAAGAAAATTTTTCGCTGGACGACACTTATGGCCAGGCATTTGCCGCAGCCAGAGTTAAAAACATGGCGCCTTACAATGGCAAGGGCAAGCGGATTCGCTGGGAGGCGGTTCATGACTATCCTGCATTTGAAAAATCTTCTCCCAATACATTTGTCGGGAAAGCAAGTTCAGAAATCTGTCTGCTCCATCAGCACGATGACAAGACCTCAGTCTATTTTGATACCGATATATCTCTTGACTTTGACCTCTCGTTTCCCCTTAACCTCATGCCTGAAGGGATTCTCAAGTTCATGACAGAGGCGATCATGTCGCAGATCATGCAGCAGGCAACCGATACCATGCTTTGCAAGGTGCAGGCAGATATTTGCAGTATGGGTGCTTAACTTGCTGTAGAGGGCGGAAAAGAGTCATCAGCCTCTTCCTGGTGCGCAAGTGTATTTCGTTTGCGCACCATTTTTTTTTAAATATATTATACCTATACAGGGTATTGGTATCCAGTCACTTTATTAATGTGGTCGTTATGGTTGAATCGAAGAATTCCATGGGTGATGTCATTCTCAGACTGAAAAAGGTTGCAGGTCAAGTTGAGGGACTGATGAGGATGATCGAAAAGGGGGAAGAGTGTTCAAAGATTATAACGCAGTTTCAGGCAGCAAAGGCGGCTCTTGATAGCACTTTTTCTCTGGTACTCGAAAAAAATCTTAAGGAGTGCATGAGCAATGATGACTCAAAAAGTGTTGAAAAGATTTTAAAACTCATCTCTAAACAGTCATAGATCATGAAAATATACAAGGCGTTGATTGCTCTCTTTGTGGCCGGGGCAGTCTCTCTCCCGACACAGGCAAAGTCTGCTGAGAGGGTGATGAGACTCTCTCTTTCTGATGCTCTTGAGAGCGCACGTCAGAACAACTCTTCTTTGAAGGCAGCTCGCAGCAGAGTCGATCAGGCTGAGGGTCGTGTGGTCCAGAGTCGTCAGCCATTTTTGCCGAAAGTGACACTCTCGGAGACTTTGATGATTACCAATGACCCCGGTGCAGCGCTTGTCTTCAAATTGCAGCAGAAAAGTTTGCAGAACTCCGATTTTGAAGCATCGAAGATGACACATCCTGATGTTATCAATGATTTCAATACATCACTTCAGGTGATGCAGCCGATCTATAATGCTGATGCTTCGCCCGGCAGAGCTATGGCATTGACCGCAAAAAAGGGACAGGAGCTTCTTGCTGCAAGGGCTGAGGAGACGATTGGGTTACAGATAGCCAGGCTTTATTACGGACTTATACTTGCAAAAAAAAATATTGAGGCTGTCGAGCAATCCATCTCCACCATGCAAGGGTATAATGCTGAGGCGGCAAAAGGTTACAGTGCTGGTATGTTGAGTAAATCAGACAAGCTCTCAACTGATGTAAGACTTGCAGAGCTTCAGGAGCAGAAGTTGTTGCTGCAGGATGAGATCAAGAACGCTGGTGATATGCTTAAGGTGATGCTCAAGCTGGATTCCGATGTTACCCTTGTTCTGACCGGGGATTTTGTTGTCGATAGTTCGCTGCCAGAGCAGGAGGCAAAAAGCTCACCTGGGAATCGTTCTGACATCAAGGCTTATGAAACTTTCAGGCAGGTAGCCTCTTATCAGGAGGAGATGATCAGTAAGTCGGGAGTGCCCCGTTTGAATGCGTTTCTGCAAACAAATCTGCATAGCAACAATATTTTTAGCGGCGGTGCAAGCTTTGCCGTTGGCATGAACATGCAGTGGAATATTTTTGACGGTATGGCGACGGCCGGGCGCCTTCAGGAGGCTAAAGCCCAAGAGCGTGAGGCGATGTACAATTATGATGCAGCAAAGAGCAATAGTCTTGTAGAGATTAACAAGTCATTCCGGTCGCTGAAAACAGCTAAAACAAGAATTGCTGTAGCCTCAAAATCTCTGGAAGAGGCAAAGGTGAGCCTGGACTATATCGGCAGGAAATACAAAACAGGCATGGCGATGACCTTTGAACTGCTGATGAGGGAGCAGGCCTTTACCTATGCAAAAATGAGGCTTAATCAGGCCAGTTATGACTATTGTGTTTCTCAAAAAGAACTTGAATACTATAAAGGGGGATTGTAATCATGCAGGATGGAATTGCCGGTAAACTTGCAAAACAGTTTATCAACTCTAAAATAACACCACTCTTGATGGTGGCCTCTCTTTTGGTTGGCATTATGGCCACCTTTATGACGGCGCGGGAAGAGGAGCCGCAGATTGTGGTGCCTATGGTTGATCTCTATATCCCTTATCCTGGTGCCACACCTGCTGAGGTGGAAGCACGTGTGGCCAAAGCGCTGGAGCGTACGTTGACTGAAATTCCGGGAGTCGATTATGTCTATTCGACCTCCATGCCTGATGTTGCACTGGTTACTGTTCGCTATAAGGTGGGCGAAGATGCCGAGAGAAGCATGGTCAAGCTCTGGACTGCGATCATGAAAAATATGGACAAGATGCCTCAGGGTGTTCAGTTTCCATTGATGAAAAAGGTCTCCATTGATGATGTTCCGGTGCTGAATCTCACCTTTTGGAGTAAAACAAAAGATCCTTATCAGCTCCGTCAAACAGCGGCACTGGTTGCTGAAGAGTTAAAAAAAATCAGCAATATTGGCGATGTTGAGCTCAAGGGCGGTTTGAAAAGGCAGGTCAGGATTGTTCTCGACAAAGACAAGCTCCAGCACTTCAATGTGAGCCCGTTGCAGATAGCCCATCAGATTCAGATAGCCAACAGTCAGATGACTTCGGGTGACTTGAAGCAGGTGGATCAGGAGATTATTGTGCGAACGGGGAAATTTCTCGAAAGCGCCAGTGAGGTTTCCAATATTGTTGTTGGCCTCTATGGCTCATCGCCAGTCTATCTCCACAATGTGGCTACGGTGACAGATGGGCCTGAAGAGGTCACGAACTATAACTATTTTGGATTTGCCGCCGCCGCCCCGAAAGGCTCTGTGTCAGGCGAATATCCTGCCGTGACGCTGACTGTGGCAAAGCGGAAAGGTGGTGATGCCTCTGTGCTTGCTGACAAGGTTATGTCAAGAGTCGACGGGCTCCGCAAGAGTGTTATTCCGGCCAGCATAACGGTGAGCGAAACCAGGAACTATGGAGCAACCGCTTCCGAAAAGGTTTTTACTCTTCTTGAACATCTGCTAATGGCGGTTGGAGCTGTCACGATTGTTGTGGGCTTTTTTCTTGGATGGAGAGGAGCACTTGTGGTCCTTGCTTCGGTGCCGATCACCTTTGCGCTTACACTCCTCATCTATTATCTCCTCGATTATTCGCTGAACAGGGTCACGCTTTTTGCGCTGATTTTTGTGACTGGTATTGTGGTCGATGACTCTATTATCATTGCTGAAAATATTCACCGTCACTTTGCCATGAAGCGGCAACCAAAGCTGCAGGCTGCGATTACTGCTATCAACGAGGTGGGCAATCCCACTATTCTGGCGACCTTTACCGTGATTGCTGCAGTGCTGCCAATGGTTTTTGTCTCTGGCTTGATGGGCCCTTACATGAGTCCGATGCCGATAGGTGCCACACTGGCTATGATTTTTTCTCTTCTTGTGGCGCTGATTGCAACACCATGGCTCTCATTCCGTCTCTTGAAAGCAGATGAGGGAGATCATAAAGAGTACGATATCACGAAAACAGGTTACTATAAACTGTTCGACAAGTTGCTCTCACCGTTTATCGAGAGCAGTGTCAAAAGATGGATTGCATTCACTGTTGTTGGTTTGATGCTTGTGGGTGCAATAGCATTGGTGCCAATGAAGGCGGTAGAGATGAAGATGCTTCCTTTCGACAATAAAAACGAGTTTCAGGTGATTCTCGATATGCCTGAAGGGACATCGCTTGAGCAGACCGGAAAGGTGGCCAGGGAGATTGCAAACTGGCTGAAAACCGTCCCGGAGGTGAGCAGTTACCAGTACTATGTTGGAACCAATGCTCCAATCAATTTTAATGGACTTGTTCGCCACTATTACCTGCGCCAGAAGGCTAATATGGCCGATATTCAGGTTAATCTTGTTCATAAAGGGGAGAGAAAGGCACAGAGTCATGAGATTGCCCGCAGAGTCAGGGCCAGTGTGCAACAGATAGCCCGGCGTTATAATGGCAATGCCAAAATTGTAGAGATTCCTCCTGGTCCTCCGGTACTCTCAACTCTGGTTGCGGAAATTTACGGTCCGTCACAGAGCGAGCAAATTGCACTGGCAAAGCAGGTGAAGCAGGTTTTTCAGGAGACACCAGGCGTTGTTGATGTTGACTGGGCTGTAGAGGATGATCAGAAGGTGTACAATCTGCTTGTTAACAAAGAGCTTGCCGCGCTGAGGGGAGTGAGTGCCGAGCAGATTGCCCAGACGCTCCGCATCTCCATGAGTGGCATGGATGTGGGGCTGCTGCATACCGACAAGGAGATTGATCCGGTGACCATTCAGGTGAGACTTCCCAAATCTGATCGAACCTCTTTGCAATCACTTTCAGGTATTTTTGTTCAGTCACAGGGGATGGGTGCTCTGGCAACCCGGATGCGTGCAGGAGAGATGATTCCTCTCTCCGAGCTTGTCAAGGTTGAAGAAAAAATTGAGGAGAAAAGCATTTATCACAAAGATCTTCGAAGAGTGGTATATGTGACAGCCGATGTTGCCGGAGCTACAGAGAGCCCTGTCTATGCCATGCTTGATATGGATAAAAAAATTCAGAAGCTTAAGGTTCCTGGAGGCTACTCGGTCAGTCCACTCTATACCTCTGCTCCAACTTCAGAGGAAAAGCTCTCTATGAAGTGGGATGGGGAGTGGCAGATTACCTTTGAAGTCTTCAGAGATCTTGGTACTGCTTTTGCGGTTGTTCTGGTGATTATCTACCTGTTGATTATAGGATGGTTTCAGTCTTTCAAGACACCTCTCATCATGATGATTGCCATTCCACTGAGTCTTGTGGGAATTATCCCCGGTCATTGGATTCACGGAGCCTTTTTTACCGCAACAAGCATGATTGGCATGATTGCGCTGGCAGGGATTATGGTTCGTAATTCAGTGCTGCTTATTGATTTTATTCAAATCCGCAGAGCAGAAGGGGTTGATCTCAAGCGAGCAGTTATTGAATCAGCAGCCGTGCGCACCAGGCCAATTATTTTGACATCAGGCGCGGTGGTCATTGGTTCTGTTGTGATGCTGTTCGATCCGATTTTTCAGGGCTTGGCCATATCGCTTATATGGGGTGGTGTTCTCTCTACCATTCTGACGCTCGTTGTTGTGCCGCTTGTCTATTATATTGTCGAAAAGAGGTCAAAATAAACTAAAGAGAGGAGAGGCATCAATGGTTATTGAGCAGTTTCGTACGGGTGGCGACAGAAACTTTGGTTATTTGGTCGCCTGTGAGACCACGGGTGACGCGCTTGTTATTGATGTCTCCTTCAATCCAGCCATGATTGTTCACTTTGCCTCTGAGCGAGGTTTTGTTATCCGCTCTATCTTTTCAACCCATGGTCATGACGATCATACGAATGGAAATAAGGAAATTGAGCTTATGACTGGCCTTAGGCCAATGCTTTATGGTGATACCTGTCCGCAAACAGGTATCACTGTGGTTGATGGTGCTCTTTTTCCGCTTGGTTCTCTAACTGCTCGTATTCTTTATACGCCCGGTCATACGAACGACTCGATCTCTCTTCTTGTCGGCGATGCCCTCTTTACAGGTGATACCCTGTTTACCGGGAAAGTGGGGGGTACAGCAACCGAAGAGCAGGCTTTGGAAGAGTATCATTCACTCCATCAGAAGCTTATGCTGTTGCCAAGTGAGACAACAGTTTACCCGGGCCATGATTATGGTGTGTCGCCGATCTCTTCGATAGGCGTTGAGTCTGCATCAAATCCGTTTCTTCAGCAGAAGGATTTTAAGGCATTTCTGTATCTCAAGCAGAACTGGATTGCCTATAAAAAAGCTAACGGGATTGCATAAATTCACTTTTACACGAGCAGTTTTTGCATTTATGTTGTTTTTTTTATAAAATGGCAGTCTATAGCCTTTACATCTTTTCTGTAGAGATGTTTTGCATACCCTCCTTCTCGTGTTTTTGACTAAAATCGGTGCCCTGCTATCTGTTCAGTAAGAGAGGAAAATGGGCGTTGTCTGCTTTTTATAATTTTTAAGTTACTTGATAGCTATGGATCAGCTTATTACATTACGGACGCTGCCGGTCTCTGCTCTTATGCAGAAAGATTTTCATATAATCAAGGGAAGCTGTACGGTTGCCGAGGCTTTACAGATTATGAAGAAGAGTAAAGAGAGCGGGCTCATTGTGGAACCTCGTAATGAAGATGACTGTTACGGTATCATTACCGAGAAGGATATTCTTGAAAAAGTTATTGATCCTGGAGAGGATGTGCATCGTGACCCCTGGAATACCCCTGTGTTTCAGATTATGAGCAAGCCGATTATCAGTGTTAATCCCAGTCTCAGGATCAAATATGCACTTCGTCTGATGAAACGGAGCAATATCAGGCGCCTTACGGTCATGGAAAACAACAAAGTGTTGGGCGTGCTCAATATGGCTGATGTGCTTCATGCGGTTGAGGAGCTTCCTGTGCATGACAAGCATGTTGCCTTGTAGTTAACGGTTCTCGTTCTACGGTTTTCATCAGTATTACCAGAAAGATCAATTTCAGTGACCGGGGCTTGGCCACGTGCTGCCCTTCCATTTAATCAGTGAGGCTCTTGTTACAGCTTCACAATGCGATTTGAGCGTATGAAACCATTTGATATTGTTATTGTAGGGGGAGGGGGAGCGGGGTTGTATGCTGCCATGGAAGCAATGAAAACAAATCCGTCACTGAATATCGCGGTACTTTCCAAAGTCTACCCAAACCGTTCACATACTTCGGCTGCCCAGGGAGGAGCAAATGCTACTCTCGGCAACAAGGCAAAGGATGATACGGTTGAGATGCATATTTTTGATACCATCAAGGGCAGCGATTATCTTGCTGATCAGGATGCTGTTGATGTGCTTTGTTCGGAAGCGCCAAAAATTATCCGTGAGCTTGAGAATATGGGTACACCATGGTCAAGAATGGATGATAATACGATTGCGCAGAGGCCTTTTGGTGGAGCGGGACGTCCCAGATGTTGCTATTGTGCCGATAAAACTGGTCATACTATTCTTCAAACATTATACGAACAGTGTTTGAAAAAAGGGGTAATATTTTTTAATGAGTATTTTGCACTGAATCTCTCTGTTAAAGGGAGCCGATCAAGAGGTCTTGTTGCCATTAATATGAAGACAGGTCGCCTTGAAGCATTTCCCGCCAGAACCGTTATTCTTGCAACTGGTGGATATGCCAAAATGTATTGGAATCGCTCAAGTAATGCCGCCGGAAATACTGGAGATGGACAGGCTCTTGCCTATCGTGCCGGTATACCAATGAAAGATATGGAGTTTGTCCAGTTTCACCCCACAGGTCTTCGAAAAAGCGGTCTGTTGGTGACGGAAGGGGCAAGGGGTGAAGGGGGCTACCTGATCAACAAGAACGGTGAGCGCTTCATGGCTCGATATGCAAAAGAGAAGATGGAGCTTGGCCCCAGGGATCTTGTCTCCCGCTCTCTTGAAACGGAAATTCTGGAAGGGAGGGGCTTTGACAGTCCTGCAGGAAAATACCTGCATCTTGATCTCACCCATCTGGGAGCTGATCTCATTAAATCACGTCTTCCCCAGATTCGCGAAATGTGCATGCAATTTGAAGGTGTTGATCCGATTGAGGAGCCGATTCCTGTCAGGCCAACAGCCCACTACTCCATGGGAGGGATTGACACTGACAACTTGACCCGCACCGTGATGAGCGGTGTCTACGCGGCCGGGGAGTGTGCCTGTGTCTCGGTTCACGGCGCAAATCGCCTTGGCGGAAATTCACTGCTTGATATTCTTGTTTTTGGGCGTATTGCCGGCCATACAGCGGCGGAAGAGGCTGGACGATTTGAGCCTGGAAATATTTCTGAAGCAGAGTTAAAGCTTAATACTGATGAGATCAGGGGAAGTATGCACTCTTCCGGCCATTATGAACGGTATGGTGAACTGCGTGAAGAGTTGGGGCAGACATTAGCCCTTAATGTCGGTATTTTTAGAGAAGCCTCTCTTCTTAAGAAAGGTATGCAGGATATAGCTGAACTGAGAGAGCGTTTCAAGAGAGTACGTGTTTTTGACACGAGTGATGTTTTTAACACCAATCTGTTGCAGGTTCTTGAGTTAAGGAATATGCTGGACCTGGCTGAAACCGTTGCGGCAGGTGCTTTTGCCCGTGAAGAGAGTCGTGGTTCCCATACCAGGGTCGATTTTCCAGTCAGGGATGATGCGAAGTGGCATAAACATACCCTGGCCACAATGGTCAAGGGAGATGTCTCACTTGGTGAAAAGCCGGTAACGATGGGACGTTATGAACTCCAGGAGAGAACTTATTAACCATTTTCCTTATGACGGTGCCAATAGATCAGCATACAGAGCTAAAACAGGATGTAACCTTCAGGATTTTCCGATTTAATCCCCAGGTTGACAGCAAGCCTTATTTTGACGATTATACCATTCCGGTGGAGAGAGGTATTACTGTGCTCAGGTCGTTGAATTATATCAAGGAGCATATTGACGCATCTATCAGCTTCAGGGCTTTCTGTCAGGCAGGAATCTGCGGCTCCTGTGGCATGCGGATCAATGGATTGTCCCAGCTTGCCTGTACGACCCAGGTTTGGGAGGTGCTTGCCAAAAGTCGTGAGCCAGCCCTTATCAAGGTAGAGCCTTTGCGTAATTTGCCTCTTATCAAGGATCTTATTGTTGATATGGATCCTCTGGTCGACAAAATGAAACATTACTCTAACTGGGTTGACTCGACCATGCCTGAATCCAGTATGGGAAAAAAAGAGTTTCTGATTTCCGAAGAGGAGTTTCTTCGTTACGATAAGGCAACTGATTGTATTTTGTGTGCCTCTTGTGTCTCTGAATGCACTATTCTAAGGGCGAACAAGGAGTATGTCTCTCCGGCTGTTCTTCTGAAATCATACCGCATGAATGTTGACAGCAGAGATGCTCTTCATGCTCCGCGTCTTGCTGAACTGGTCAAAGATCATGGTGTATGGGACTGTACTCACTGTTATCGGTGCCAGGAGAGCTGTGTTAAAAGCATTCCCATCATGGATGCCATTCATGGAATTCGTGAGGAGGCGATTACACTTCGAGGTCTCAAAGATACCAGTGGCTCCAAACATGCCGAGGCCTTTATGTCGGATATTGAAAAGAAAGGCAAGCTGGTTGAGGCCACTCTGCCAATACGTACCAATGGTGTTCTCTGGACGCTCCAGAACCTTCTTCCAATGGCCGTGAAAATGATTATGAAACACCGTACTCCGCCGCCGCCGCCTTTGGTAAAATCTTCCAAAGGAATAAAGGTATTCAGAGAGTTGTTCAGGGAGATGACCGAACATGTAAAGCAGGATCACAAATCGCATAAAAAATAATCGGGGAGAACTGCTGGATGAAGCGATACGCATATTACCTGAGCTGCATTAATGAGTCCATGACCAAAGAGGTGGATCGTTCAATTGAGCTCTGGCAGAAAGATCTTGGAATTGAGTTTGTGAAATTGCATGAAGGTACCTGTTGTGGCGGTAGCAATCTCGATTATGTCAGCCCGAAGCATTTTGCCCTTGTCAATGCGCGGAACATTGCACTTGCCGAAAAGCAGGGGCTTGACTTGATTGTCTCCTGCAATACCTGCCTGATGACAATTCGCAGTGCAAAAAAGAAGCTGGATGAAAGTCCAGAACTCAAAAAAGAGGTCAATGCTCTGCTCAAAAAGGAGGGACTTGAGTATCGGGGTACTTCAGAGGTACGGCACCTGCTTTGGGTGCTGATTGATGATGTTGGCCTGGATGCGATTCGCCAGAAGGTAAAGGTGCCGCTCAAAAACTATCGGATTGCCCCTTTTTATGGTTGTCATATCCTCCGTCCGTCAGCGGTACTTGGGCACGATAATCCTCTTGACCCAACTTCGCTCGACCTTTTAATTGACGCTCTGGGAGGCCAAACCATCCCCTATAGCCATAAAAACCGCTGCTGCGGTTTTCATACACTTCTTGTTGCCGAGCAGGAGTCGCTCAATGTGGCTGCCGAGGCTCTTGAAGAGGCCATTCGGGCGAAAGCCGATTTTATTGTAACGCCATGCCCATTGTGCCATACCTCTCTTGATGGCTACCAGGCAAAGGCACTCAAAAATGCGGGTGTTGAGTCATCTATTCCTGTTTATCATATTTCAGAAATGGTTGGTCTGGCCCTTGGTTACAGCGCGAAAGAGCTTGGTATCAAAAGGCACATTGTGTGTTGAACCCTGCAAGTGCTCTATCGTTCCTGAAAATTTTAATAAAAGGCTGAAAAAGCGTAAATTCAGGCTTTCAATTGCTCTCAGCCGGGAATTACCGGACGTCCTGACGGGCCTAGTGTTTTGTTAACCCATCAAATTATTGCATTGCATGCTCAAAAATGATCTTTTTCTCCGGGCATTAAAGCGCCAGCCATGTTCCAGAACACCAATCTGGGTGATGCGCCAAGCCGGACGTTATTTGCCGGAATACCGTGCTGTGAGAGAGAAAACCGATTTCCTGACACTTTGTAAAACCCCTGAACTGGCAACCGAAGTTACTATTCAGCCTGTTGAATTAATGGGTGTGGATGCCGCAATTATTTTTTCCGATATTCTTGTGGTCAATGAAGCCATGGGTATGAATGTTGAGATCATTGAGTCCAAGGGGATCAAGCTTACTCCGCCGATTCGCTCTCAGGCTGATATCGACAAGCTGATTGTGCCCGACATTGATGAAAAGCTTGGCTATGTGCTCGATGCCCTTCGCATGACCAAAAGAGAGCTTGATAATCGTGTTCCACTTATCGGATTTACCGGTGCAGCATGGACACTCTTCACTTATGCTGTTGAGGGTGGTGGCTCGAAAAACTATGCCTATGCCAAAAAGATGATGTATCGGGAGCCAAAGATGGCCCATGCGCTTCTCGGCAAGATTTCCGGTGTCATCACCGCCTACGTGTTGAAGCAGATCGAGGCTGGCGCTGATGCCATCCAGATTTTTGATTCATGGGCCAGCGCGCTCTCCGAGGATGATTACCGCGAATATGCACTTCCCTATATCAAGGATACTGTCCAGGCGATTAAGGCCAAGCATCCTGAAACTCCGGTTATCGTTTTCTCAAAAGATTGCAACACCATTCTTTCCGATATTGCTGATACCGGTTGTGAGGCGATGGGTCTCGGCTGGGGTATCGATATTGGCAAGGCACGCAGAGAACTCAACGATCGCGTTGCGCTCCAGGGCAACCTCGATCCGACAGTGCTCTACGGCACACCTGAAAGAATCAAGGCTGAAGCCGCCAAGATTCTCAAATCTTTTGGCCAGCATACCGAGCACTCAGGCCACGTCTTTAACCTTGGTCATGGTATTCTTCCTGATATGGATCCAGAACACCTGAAGCTGCTCGTCGAATTTGTCAAAGAGGAGAGCACCCAGTACCACTAAGCTGCTCTGTTCATATATTATTGCGACGGAAGCCGCCTTATGCAATGAGCATAGGGCGGCTTTTTATGTGATCAGTGTTCCTGATATCTCCTGTTCCCGCGGGCATAGTGGGCCAATAGCAGCTTGATTTTAAGGGAAAAAGGTTGATTTTATAAAAAGAGTTGGAGAAAAGATTAGGAAGTTGAGTGAGGGAATGATACATTGGGTTCCCTGCTGAGACGAGGTCTGAAAATGGCAAGAGGATGCAGGGAAGAGCCTGAAAAATGGCACGTTATTTGACAGTATGAGATGAAGGGATTGCAATGATTGGTGGGAGTTTTATTTTTTAAAGCTGAGAAGTTTTAAAGATAAGATAAGGAAAAAAGATTTTGCAAGTTAATGGAAAAGAATTACATTGACATCCCTTGATCGAATACGGTCAAGTTCTTTGAATTTGTTGTCAAGTGAATAAAAAGCCAAAGTCAATTGCTTTGCAGTTTTA
>Ga0194060_10000657_pt1 | contig 25051 bp, 19 predicted proteins | sample SepL225m_MetaG_FD_163427 | JGI IMG/M metagenome (GOLD analysis project Ga0194060, IMG submission 163427) | Anoxic zone freshwater microbial communities from boreal shield lake in IISD Experimental Lakes Area, Ontario, Canada - Sep2016-L222-5m | ecosystem: Environmental > Aquatic > Freshwater >... | reverse complement strand
ATCCTGAATGGTGCCGCCCGTGCCGCACGCGCGCTTCAAATCCTGGCACAGTGCCTTGAGGAACGCCGCGTTGCGCGGCAAGCCGTACACCACGCTCACGGTCTTGCCCCCGCGGCCGGCTTTCTCCAGGCGCAGCTTCGCGACGACTCTGATTGGCACCTGTTCATCCGGCCCTCGCCTACCGCACGTGCAGGCCGTTGCGGGCCGCCCGCAGTCGGGACACACCCGGCCTCCGGCCGTCGAGTAGACGAGGCGTCCACCGTCGCGGGAAGTCATGGTTCCATCTTGCGCGAATGGCCAGACCGGCCGCAAGAGCACGCATCGGCGGAACGCGAGAAGAACAGACCCCGGTGGCCATCGGTCCCATCGGACCCGAATTCACACCCCTGGATACTGACCGCCGCGCCAAGGTTCTTCCACGATGGGAGTGCCGCCGCACGGGCCATGGTGGCTGGGGAGGCGCGCGAGATCGCCCTGCACGACCGTCACCGGGTCCGACCACGTTGCCATCGGGCGTCGCCCCGGTCCCCTCCGAGGGGCCGACACCGCGTAGACTAGTACCACACGTACGGCGCGGCCGGCTCACGTCGATTCGCGATGGCCGCCGCGTCCCTCCTGGAGTCTGTGCCGATGCCCGTCAGGATACCCGCCACGCTGCCCGCCCGCACCGTGCTCGAAAGCGAGAACGTGTTCGTGATGGGCGAGGACCGCGCCGAACGGCAGGACATTCGTCCTCTTCGGGTGGCGATTCTCAATCTGATGCCCACCAAGATCGCGACCGAAACGCAGTTGCTGCGCCTGCTGGGCAACTCCGCGCTTCAGGTGGACGTCACCCTGTTGCACACGGCCACGCACGAGGCGAAACACACCGACGCCGAACACCTGCTCAATCACTACGATTCCTTCGAGGCCGTGCGCGGCGAAAAATTCGACGGCCTGGTCATCACCGGCGCGCCGGTTGAGTTGATGGAGTTCGAGGCGGTGGATTACTGGCCCGAACTGACGCGCATCATGGATTGGGCCGAGACCAACGTGGAATCCACGCTCTACATCTGCTGGGGCGCACAAGCCGGGCTGTATTACCGCTACGGCATCCCGAAGTGCCGGCTGCCTGCGAAGATGTTCGGCGTATTCGAACACCGGACGCTGGTCCCGACCGAGAAGCTGCTGCGCGGCTTCGACGACACGTTTTGGGCTCCGCATTCGCGGCATACCGAGATTCGCCGCGCGGACCTGGTCCGCGTCGAGGATCTCCAGATACTCGCGGAATCCGACGAGGCCGGGATCTACATCGTCGGCACCAGGGACGGTCGCCACCTCTTTGTGACCGGCCATTCCGAGTACGACCCGCTCACGCTCAAGGCCGAATACGACCGCGATGTCCGTCGAGGTTTGCCCATCAGCGTGCCGAGCAACTACTACCCGCACGACGACCCGTCCCAAACGCCCCGGGTGAGCTGGCGCGGACACGCCCACCTGCTCTATGCCAACTGGCTGAACTACTACGTGTATCAGGTTACGCCGTTCGACCTTGGACAGATTCCCGACGGTGGGGTGCACAGCGATTTCTAGCCGCGCGACGGTTACCCGCGTGCGGCACGATGACCGCGTGGCGCAGCCGATCGTCGACCGCGCCCTGGACTGGACCAGAGACGATGGATTCAGTGGGATGGGCCGTCAGTGCGGACCGCGAGGAAGCCAGGGAACGAACGCCGACGTGCTGGCGATGTACGCCCGGTAGCCTGGCTTCGACGTCGTCAGAGCCTGTTCGAGCAGCGTCACCCCCGACACACGCATCAGCAAGAACGTCATGAGGGCCGGGCTCAGCACCGTGAGCCATCCGCCCGGCGTGGCGGCCGCGATCGCGTACACGCCCCACCACAGTGTGGCGTCTCCGAAGTAGTTGGGATGCCGCGTGTAGCGCCAGAGCCCTCGGTCGAGCACGCGCCCGCGATTCGACGGATCGGCCCTGAAGCGCCGGAGCTGATAATCGCCCACGACCTCGAAGCCGAACCCAACCGCGAAGAGCGCGACGCCCAGACCATCGACGGCGGTCAGGGCGGCAGGGTGCGCGGCGCGCACCGCGACGAGCAGCGGAAGGGCGACGAACCACAGGATCAGGCCTTGGAGCCAGAAGACGGTCAAGAGGCTCCGCCACCAGAAGGCCGAACCGTGGGCGGCGCGCATCGCCCGATAGCGCGGATCCTCGCCGTGGCCGCGATTGCGGAGGAAGATGTGCACCGAGAGGCGTGCGCCCCACAGCGTGATCAGGCCCGCGGCGAGCCACGACCGTGGTGTCGGCGTCGGCGACAGCAGACAGTACAGGCACGCCAGCAACGCGAAGCCCGGGCCCCAGCAGATGTCCGCAATGCTGGCATCCCGCAGCGTGACGCTCGCGACCCACGCAAGCGTCAGGGCGGCCACAATCGTGCCCAACCCGCCAATCGCCGTCATCATGCCGGTCACGACCGACCGGCCTTCCGGCGTGACTGGGAGGATGGTCCTACGTCGTCGTGCTGTGCCCGCCGCCTGATCGCGTGGAGCATGCCCCTGAAGATGACGGCGTGAACCGGAAGAAGCCCATACCAGTAGAGCAGCCCGGAGAGTCCGGCCGGTTCGAACACGGCGGTCTGGTGCACGACCGCGCCGCCCGCGGCTGGCACCGCCTCGAACTCGAGCCATGCGCGGCCCGGCAGCTTCATTTCGGCGACGAGCCTCAATCGCCGATCCGGTTCGTACGCCTCGACCCGCCAGAAGTCCAGGGTGTCGCCGACGGCCGGCACGTCAGGGTCGCGCCGCCCGCGACGCATTCCCACGCCGCCCATCAACAGGTCGATCGCCCCCCGGGCCTGCCACAGCCACGTCGCGAAGTACCAGCCGCGATCGCCCCCAATTCTCGCGATCGGTGCGAAGGCGCGATCCGCATCCACCCCCACGTGGATCTCCCGCTGATCCACCAGCCGGCCTCCGAATCGCGCACCGGAGGGCGACGGCTCCGCCCCGCCCGACGAGCGCGCATCCGACCAGCGCGTCAGCGCGAAGGCGCGATCCTCGTATCGAATGGCGCGACGGATCGCTTCGCTCAGGCCGACTGGCTTGATCGGGAGTGCGGCGAGCGCCGCCGGATCGGTCACGATGGACCGGTTCTTCAACCCTGCGATCAGCTCGCGCCCGACCCGTGCGTAGACGGGCGTGACCAGTCCCAGCCACAGGCTGGACAAGCGCGGCGTCAGCAGCGGCAGCGAGATCATCACGCGTCGCAGGCCACGCTGTCGCGCGTACTCGCGCATCACCTCACCGTAGCTCGCCTGATCCGCCCCGCCGATTTCGAACGTGCGGCTCTCGCCGTCGGGCAGGTCCAATGCCGAGGCCAGGTACGCCAGGACGTCATCGATGCCGATGGGCTGTGCCTGCGTCGAGACCCATCGAGGACAAATCATGATCGGCAGTCGCTCGACCAGCGCGCGGATCAACTCGAATGACAGGCTCCCGGACCCGATCACGACCGACGCGCGAAACTCCACGACCGGGACGCCGCTCTGTCGAAGCACGTGGCCGGTCTCGATCCGGCTCGTGAGATGCGTGCTGAGCGCTGCGTCACCCTCGGTGGCGAGGCCCCCGAGGTACACGATGCGGCGAACACCGGCCCGCCGCGCCGCTTCGCCAAAATTGCGGGCGGCGAGACGGTCGGTGCCGCGGTAGTCGCCGTGCGCGCCCATCGAGTGCACCAGGTAGTAGGCCACGTCGATACCCGCCAGGCCGCGATCGAGCGAGGTCGGATCCAGCAGATCGCCGGCGACGATGTCCGTGGTCGGCGAAAATCGCGACGAGAGCGCGGCCGGTTGCCGCGCCAGACAGCGGAGTCGGACCCCCGCGGATTCGAGGACCGGCACCAGCCGTCCTCCGATGTAGCCGGTCGCGCCGGTGACCAGAACGCGTGGCGTTCCCGGCGATGGCGGTTCGTGCGCGGTCATGGTCGGGGCTGCCGTTTGGCCGGTTGGTGATCCGTATCCGTACGACCTCCGTCGCTCAGCGAGGTGAGCAGCACCTGCAGTTCGTCGGCCCGAGACTGGTCGAACCCGCCGTGCTCCAGCCACCGGACGAGCCCCTCTCTGTCAAGGACGACCAGGTACGCGTCGTCTTTGCGCTCGGGCGACCAGGAGAGTCGTGCCTTCCAGTCGCCGGTGCCTCCGTACACCGTGATGACGTGATCGCGCAGTTCCACCGGCGTGGCGTCGCGCATGCCTCGATCGATAAACCAGCGGGCGAGGGTTGCCAGCCCGCCAATCATCGGGACCTCGAAGAAGGTGACGTCGGTGCTCGCGCCCATCGTCGCGCGGTACCACGCACCCCACGCCTCAACCCGGAAGCGAGACTGGTAGGTAAAGCCCATGGCCACGAGCGCGACGTGGCCAGAGGCCGCCTCCGGCAGTACCGCGGCACGGCCCGTCAAGAAGTGTCCCTTCAGTGCGGGAAGCCGGTCGCCAACCCGCAAGGGCGCCTGAGCCGAGCCGCTTGACGGGATGGACATCGACATCACGAGGACTCCAATAATCAGACCCGATCGCATGGCTGTCACCCCGCGCGTCCGCCGATGCGGAGGAGTTCTTGTTGGTACGCGTTGTAGTCGGGAAGGACCAGTCCCCGTGGGCCGATGAGCGCGCGGTGTCGTTGGGCGCCGCGGCCGCCGGCCCAAAGCTCCACCTCCCGCGGGAGATGGCGCACGATCGCGCGTAGTTCGCGCCCTTGTGCGGCGCCCGCCGTCGTCGCCGTTACGCCGAGCACCAGCACGTGTGCGCCTGCCGGCCCGACGCTGTCGAGAATGTCGCGGGCAGGCAGATCCGAACCGAGATAGGCCACTCCCAGACCCTCGCTGGACGCAAGCAGCGCAGCGCCTAGCGTGCCGAGTTCATGGCGCTCACCGGCAAGTGTCGCAAAGAGCAACCGCGCTGGGACGTTGGAACGCGCATGCACCCGAAGGAAGGATCCGAGCATGTTGCGGACCGCGGAAGAGAGCACATGTTCCCGCGCGATTGACGCGCGACGCCGGTGCCAGTCGTCGCCCACCAGCGCGAGCACGGGCATCAGCACGTCCTGGAGCAGGTCCAGCGGGCGCAGCACGGCCGCCAGTCGGGCCAGTTCGAGATCGATGCCCGCGACGTCGTACGTGTGCACGGCGGCGACGAGCGCGGTCGTGTCGAGAGGCGTCGGGCGCGTCGGCGCCGTCGCGGCCACGACGACCGATTCGCCGGCAGCCACCAATGCGCGCAATTGTTCGTCGCCGAGTGTGGCGAGGCGACCGATGCTGTGTCCGCGGGCGGCGGCGGCGTGCAGGAGGCGAAGGCGCGAGACGTCGGCGTCGGTATACATCCGGCCCCGGTCGTCGCGGACGGGCGTCACGGCGTGATAGCGGCGCTCCCAGGCGCGCAGCGTGTCGATGGAGATGCCCGTCAGTTTGGAGACGGCCCGGATCGGGTAGCGCGACGGGGCCGCGAGCGGTCTGCTCATCGGGCCGTGATCCGCACGGCCACCGCGGCGGCGGCCGACGCCGTCGCTCCCCACGCCACGTCGGCCAGCGCCAGCACCAGCGGCCATTGGCGCAGCGTCGAGTAGTTGGTGAAGTCGTAGACGCCGTACACCACCAAGCCGAACAGGGCGCCGTAGCCCGCCGCCAGTGGGATGGTCGCCGCGCGCGGGATGACGAACAGGGCAATACCGGCGCCGAGCAGGGCATAGACGACGAGCGCCGCAGGCCAGTCGGGCGCAATCCCGCCGTCGGCGAGACGCACGATCGGCGCCAGTTGCGCGCGGTAGAAGTCTTTCATCAGCAGTCCGAGCCAGACACCGTCGAGGACCATGAAGGCCACCGCGCCGATGACGGTCGATTTGATCGTGTAGCCCATGATTGTGCCCGCTTTCTCAGCCGTTCCTTGTTCAAGCAGTGTAGCGGCGACGACTTCGGCGTGTCAATGACTTGTCATGGACAGAAACTTGACACGAGGCCGCTGGTCTGGTACTCCTGAAGCGGTGAACCGCGATGTGTCCAAGCCAGGCGTGCCCGCGATGAAGCAGAACGTGATCGTCACCGACCGGATGCAGCGCGGCTATGTCTACTGGCGCACCGAACCGATCGGGCGGAACTTCGCGCCGGGGTTCACGCCGGATCTGACCCCGACGCAGATGCTCCGACTTGGCGTCTTCGGCGGAAAGTACATGACGGACTGCCGGGAGGAGTTTCCCCGGAGTTGGTTCGCCGGCGCCAGGCTGTGTGCCGAGCGCCATGATGCCCGTCTGAACTGCTTCGGCGTGAACGCCTCGCAGTCGCTGCGTGTCTGGCGCCGCAACGGCTGGCTCCACGCGCAGGACCCCCGCGGATGGTTCCAGTGGTACTGCCGCTACTACATGGGCCGCCGGACCGCTGACGATGCCCGGCAGATTCGACGCTGGCGTGCGATCGCCCGCCACGTGGCGGCGATTCGGAAGAACTGCGAACCAGGGGATCTCGACTGCCGGAGGCGGCAGCGACAAGCCGCCCTCCACTGGGCGTACGACAGCCGGAAGATCTAGTGGCCTGTCCCAACTGAATCGATTGCGCCTTCCGGGCGGGGCATCCCGCCTCGCGGCGTTGCTCAACGCTCACATATTCGCGGTATTCTCGCCGTTCGCGCCCGGGCGATCCGGGCGCCGTGCTCCGGAAGCCACGACCCATGTAGGAGGGACCGGCCACTACGAAGGTGGACGAACGCCCATCGTCGGCACTACCATCGGGGAATCCTAGGAGGAATGTGATGACTGTTTCCCGCCGTGGATTCCTGACGACTGTCGGCGCCGGCTCCGCCGCCGCGCTTGCGATCCCTGCGCATGCCGCCATCGCGTGGCGTGGCCGCGAGGCGTCTGTTGCCCTTTCACCTCAGGGCCAGGCGCAGCGCCGCGCCGACCGCCGGATGGCGGTTCAGCCAGGTGTCATCCGCATTGACAGCAACGAGAATCCGTCCGGCCCAGGGACGCTCGCCCTCGAGGCGATTCGCGCGCACCTCGACGAGTGCAATCGGTACCCGGTCCTCGCCGAGGACGACGTCATCAACACGATCGCGCGCATCCAGCACGTCGCGCCCGAGAACGTCCTCCTCGGCTGTGGCTCGGGTGAGCTGCTCCGCTCGGCCGTGCAGGCGTTCACCGCAAAGGACCGGGCGTATATGGGCGCCGGCCCGACGTTCGAGGCGCCGGGCGAGTTCGCCAAGTTCATCGGGTCGCCGGTGACCCTCGTGCCGGTGGACGGCACGCTTGGTCTCGACCTTGATCGCATGGCGGCGGCGGCGAAGGGGGCTGGGCTCGTGTTCTTCTGCAACCCGAACAACCCGACCGCCACCGTCCACTCGAAGAGTGACGTGATGGCGTTCGTCGAGACGGTCAATCGCACGTCGCCTGACACCACGATCCTCGTCGACGAGGCCTACTTCGAGTACGTCGATCTCGCCGCGTACGGGACGCTGATGCCGATCGCCCTGACCAATCCCCGCGTTGTCGTGACGCGGACCTTCTCAAAGGTATTCGGCATGGCCGGGCTCCGGTTGGGCTACATGGTCGGCCGGCCCGAGACGCTGGAGAAGGTCAAGTCGTGGAATCTGGGCTCGAACACCAATCAGCTCACGCTGCAGGCCGCGGTCGCCGGGCTCAACGACACCCGGCACATCGAGGACGAAGTGAAGCGCAACCGCGAGGTCAAGGCGTACACGCGGAAGTTCTTCGCCGATCTCGGCTACCAGATGAGCGCCGGCGAGGCGAACTTCATGATGGTGAACATCAAGCGCGACTCGAAGGCCTTCAAAGCCGGCCTCGTGAAGAAGGGCGTGGCCGTGGGCCGGCAGTTCCCGGGACTCGAAAGCCATATGCGCCTCTGCTTCGGGACGATGGCGGAGATGAAGAAAGCGCTCCCGATCATCGCCGAGTCGCTCGGCTGAGCCCGCGACGGCGGCTGAATCTGCAGAGGGGCGGCGATGAAGCCCGTCGGCCCCACTGTCTGCTCGCTCGCCGGGGCTTCGGCCTGATCGCGCCCTCTCAATTGCTGACGACCGCGGCCGGGCGGGCGCCGAACTATCATGCCTATCGTGGAACTGGTTTATGCCCAAGAGCAGACCCACGCTGCCCTCTCCAACGCGCACCCGCAAGGCCACGGAGCCTCTTCAGACGGCCCCACGTCTTGCCAGGGAACTGGCACGCGCTCGCGCCGACAATCGACGCCTCGTCGAAGCGGAGCAACAACGCACCGCCGAACTCGCACTGGTCAACAGCGTAGGGCAGGCGTTCGCGCAGGGGCTTGATTTTGAAGCGACGATCACGCTCATCGGCGACACGCTGCGGGCGATGTTCAACAGCCCGGCCATCAGTATTCGCCTCGTCGATCACCTCAAGAAGTGCGTGGAGTTCGCCTATTTCTTTGAAAACGGCACACGTCAACGAGTCGCACCGATGCCGCTGGCCGACGGGGTGTCGGGTCACATCGTGCGCACCAAGCGTGCCCTGGTCATCAACGATCGTCTGTCGGAACGTCGTGCCGACTTCGGCAGCATGGATTCGTCGAGCACGTCCTCCTACAAGTCCTTTGTCGGCGTCCCGATCCTGAAAGGCGATCTGGTGATCGGCTTGATTGCGCTTGAAAGCAACCAGGCACACGCGTTCCCGGAACCCAGCGTCGTCCTCCTGACCACCCTCGCGACCCACCTGGGTGCCGCGATCCAGAATGCGCGCCTCTTCGACGAACTCCAGTCTCTCGCCAAGGCGACGACCCGTTTCTTCGAAACCAGCACCAAGATGCTCGCCTCCACCACCGCTCAGGAAATGGCGGATCTCATTGTCCATTTCATGCGCACCGCATTCGACGCGGAAATCGTTTCGCTCAACATGCTGGAGGCTGACGGGAGTTTTCGGTATTGGGACACCAGCGGCCTGGCCATGTCGTTTTATCAACGGGTCAAGCCGCGCCCAGACGGGTTGACGTGGCGGATCATGCGCTCCGAGCATCCCGTGATTGTCAACGATCCCGCGGACATCAATCCGGGAGTCCGCGCCCTGGGCATTCACTCGATCATTGCGTTTCCGTTGCGGGCCGGGCACACGAGCATCGGGATTCTCTGGCTGAATTATCGCCAACCGCGCGAATTCTCTCCCCGTGAGATCGAATCGCTGTCCTTTTTTGCGAACCAGGCGGCGTTGGCCTTGAAACGCTGGAAATTGATGGAGGAGGTGGAACGCCGGGCGCACGAGTATGCCTTCGTCAATCGGATGCAGCAGGCGCTGGCCAGCACGCTCGACCCCGCCGGCATCTTTGAAATCGGCGGGAATCATGTGCGCGACATCTTTGGCGCCGACCAGGTCATGCTGCTGCGCTTCGACCGTGAATCGCATCGGTGCCATTTCCCCTACGTGTCGGTCCGCGGCGAACAGCGTACTGTCGACCCGACTCCCATTCAGGGCTCTGGCACGAAACTGATTGAGTCCAAGTCGCCGTTGATCGTCAATCGCCAGTGCGCAGGCACCCGCATTCGGCTGGATACGCAACTGCTGGAGTGGCAAGACGAATCGGCCGTCTCGGTGGTCGCTGTGCCGATTATCGGCAACACGCAGGTCACTGGCGCCGTGACGGTGTCGATTTCGCCCGATGGGCGCGACTTCACCGACGCGGAACTCCATTTACTGTTGACCATCGCGGCGGCACTGGGCGCCTCGCTCGAAAACGCGCGGTTGTTTGAAGAGACGCAACGCTTACTCAAAGAAACAGAGCGACGCACATCCGAGCTGGCGCTGATCAATGCGGTGGGACAGGAACTGGCCAAGGAACTCGAATTCACCACCATTGCCGAACTGATCGGCGAGCGCATCTGGAACATCTTCAACGCCGAGTCGACCAGCATTTGCTTGATCAATCGTGAGGGCCATACGGTCGAGTGTGTGTACGCCGTCGAGGGAGGCGCACGTCGGTTCCTCGATCCGCGGCCGCTGGGCGCCGGGTTGACCGGACAGATCGTCAAGACGCGCCAGGCCCTGGTGATTAACGACAATCTGGCGCAACGCCGGACGGAATGGAACGAACTGGTGTCGCCGGGGGCAACCCTCACGCGGTCCTTTGTGGGCGTGCCCATTGTGGCAAACGATCAGGTGATTGGATTGATCACGCTCGAGGATTCGAGCGAGCAGGCCTTTCCGGAGGCGAGAGTCAACCTGCTGACGACGCTGGCGTCCAGCCTCGGTGTGACGTTGCAGAATGCCAGGCTCTACGCCGACGCTCAAGCGGCCCGTCAGGCCGCCGATTTTGCCAACCGGGCCAAGAGCGCGTTCCTGGCGACGATGAGCCATGAGATCCGCACGCCGATGAACGCCGTGATCGGCATGAGCGGACTGTTGCTCGACACCCCGCTCACGAACGAACAGCGCGACTGCGCCGACACGATTCTCAGCTCTGGCGAGACCCTGCTGAACCTGATCAACGAAATCCTGGATTTCAGCAAGATCGAAGCGGGCCGGATGGAGCTGGAGGACCAGCCCTTCGACGTCCGCGAGTGCGTCGAGTCGGCTCTGGACCTGGTCGCCGCCAGCGCGACCGGCAAGCGGATCGAGGTCGCCTACGTGCTGGACGACTCGGTGCCGCCAGTGGTCACGGGCGACATCACCCGTCTCCGGCAGATCCTGCTGAACCTGCTGAGCAATGCCGTGAAGTTCACCGAGCATGGCGAGGTCGTCGTGACGGTCGCGGGCCGCACGGCCGGCCGCATGGCGACACTGGAGTTTGCCGTTCGGGACACGGGCATCGGACTGTCTGCCGACGCGCAGACGCGACTCTTCCAGTCGTTTACGCAGGCCGACTCGTCGACGACGAGAAAGTACGGCGGGACTGGCCTGGGTCTGGCCATCAGCAAGCAACTGGCCGAGATGATGGGCGGCCGGATGTGGGTCGCAAGCGAGGGCGCGGGATGCGGATCGACCTTCCATTTCACCATCGAAGCGCCAATCGCCCAGTTGCCCAGCCGGCCGTTGCACCAGTTCGCCGAAGGGGAGCGGAGGCTGGCGGGCCGGCGGCTCCTGGTGGTCGACGATCACGCGACCAACCGTCGAATCCTGGTGGCGCAGACGCGGAAGTGGGGGATGGAGAGCCTTGACACCGAATCTCCCCGGCAGGCGATCGCGTGGCTTCGGGCCGGCGAGCGGTTCGACCTCGCCATCGTCGACATGCACATGCCAGAAATGGACGGCCTGACACTGGCCCGCGAAATCCGAACCGTGGCCGCGGCCCTGCCGATCGTCCTGTTCAGTTCGCTCGGCCGAGGTGACGTCGGCGCGCCGGGGGGGATCTTCGCGGCGCACCTGAGCAAGCCGCTGAAGCACTGGCAGTTGTACGACACGGTCGTGACGCTGCTGGATGGCCACCGCGTGCTGCCGGGGGAGGAGCGGCGGTCGCCCGAGCGTGTGACGATCGACCCGGAGATGGCTCGGAGGCATCCGCTGCGGATCTTGCTCGTCGAAGACAACCACGTGAACCAGAAGCTGGCGCTGCGTCTCCTCTCGCAAATGGGTTATCGGGCGGACGTGGCCTCGAACGGCCTGGAGGGCCTCGAATCGGTCGGTCGGCAACACTACGACGTGGTGTTGATGGATGTGCAGATGCCGGAAATGGATGGACTGGAAGCGACGCGTCGGATTCGCGGGAGTGACGGGCCTCAGCCGCGCATCATCGCCATGACCGCGAACGCGATGGAAGGCGACCGCGACGCCTGCCTGGCTGCGGGCATGGACGACTACGTGAGCAAACCCATTCGGGTGCAGGAACTGGTGGACGCGCTGGAGCAGGCGGCGGGATCGGGATGAGGCGGAGGTGCCGATCCAACACCGCGCCACGACGAGGCAGGGCGGATCGGTGTGACCAGGCAGTCCATCATCAAGGTGTGGATGGCCGAAGCGGCTTGAGAAGTTGTTGGCTCCCCGCCGGAACGTCAGCGCCTCCGAGTCGCCTGCCGTTGCCGACCCGCTGGCGCGTGCGCCCAGGGGACAGTCCCTTTGCCGCGGCCAGGTAGCTCAGGAATTCAACCGGCGTGAGGTGCGGGTACACCCCGAAGTCCTGCGGCAAGTACCCGAGAGTCGTGCGGACGGCATCCGGCTGCGCCGCCGTATCGACGCCGTCCCACATCACGCGTCCCTCGGTCGGTTTGGAGACCGTGGCCAGAATGCGCATGAGTGTAGACTTGCCCGCCCCGGTTAGGCCGAGCAGGCCGATCGATCAGGCTCAAGACTTCCGTGGTGATCTCGATCGTGTCGGGTCGGAGCGTGAACCAATGTTGCGCCCATTGACACCCATTACTCGGATACACCCAATCCCACGCCCGATTGCTCCCAATTGCCAGAGTCGATTCGTTGAGCCACTCGGAATCACGTGGAGTGGTCCCCGGTTGCGACGAGGGAGCGAATGTTGCCGAGCCGACCGATTCAGATTCTGATGGGGCAGCTACGCCACAGGTACACCGAAAGCCGCCATGGTTGTGGAATTCTCGCCCTCGGTCCACGGAATCTGATTGAATGGGTTGAGCCGGATGATCACGAAGGTCGCGAGAGAGCCCGTCAAGAACTACATCACTCCGGGCGGCCTGCAGCGCCTCCGGGATGAACTCCAGTTTCTGCTGACCCGGGAACGGCCGGCGGTCACCGAAGTAGTGGCCTGGGCGGCGGGCAATGGCGACCGCAGCGATAATGCCGACTATCGGTACGGCAAGCGACGGCTGCGCCAGATCGATGGACGGATCCATGCTCTCACGAAACGGATCGACGCCGCTCATGTCGTGGACCCGGCGTTGCCACGAAGCGGGCGGGCCGCGACGCAGGTCTTCTTCGGCGCCACGGTGCGCTACGTCAATGGCGCTGGCCTGGAACAGGTCGTGACCGTCGTCGGCGCTGACGAAGTTGATCTGAATCGCCGCCATGTCAGCTGGTTGTCGCCGCTGGCGCGCGCCTTGATGACGTTCGGCCCAGGCGACCGCGTAGCGCTTCACGCCCCAGGCGGGTCACAGGATCTGCAGATCCTCGAGGTGCGCTATGCGCACGTCCCTGTTCAGCCCTTCAGCGAACCGCCCGGCGCCGAGTGGGTTTCGAAAGCACGCTCGAGCGTCCCCGGTTAGGGGTCTCACACGACGATCGCATGCCGTGCTCAGCGGTGCGGGGCGAACGACGTGGATCCTCGCCATCGAGTCCTTTCCCGAACGCCGCGTATGACGGCAAGCGGGAGGTGCGCGTGTACGACTGCGCCGACCTCAACGTTCAGATGCTGGCGCGGATGTTCGACCGGCGCTGTCGCGGATACGAGGCCATCGGATACAGGTTCCTCCTGCCGGCGAGCTGTGCATCCACGCCGCCCGAGTCGTGTCCCCGAACGCCGCAGGTGCAGTTGTCGTTGAACTGCGTCCACGACTGGCCGGTTTTCAGCTGTCCACCGAGGCCTTGGACACCGACGCGAGCTGATCGCGTGCGACCTTCGGCATGTCCCGCGGCGCGAGCGGGTGATCAAAGGCGCCGACGCGGGGATTCCCTCGAAGGTGTTGGCGGAGCGGCATCACGTGAGCCTGGCGTGGGTCGACGCACTCAAGCAGCGGTGGCGGGAGACGGGATCGATTGCGCCGCGCAAGCCGACGACGTTTCGCGGACGCGTGTTGGCAGGTCGGGAGGATCGGCTCAAGGCGTGAGTCGCAGCGCATCCGGATGCTACGCTCGCCGAGCTCCGCGACGCGCTGCGGACATTCGCCGGATTGGCGACGATGTCGAACAGGTGCTCGTGCCGACCTTACAGTCTGGCGATGTCGTGATCCTCGATAACCTCGCCGTACACAAACAGCCCGAGGTGCGCGTCGCCATCGAACGTGCCGGCGCGATGCTCCGGTTCTTGCCGCCCTACAGCCCCGACGTCGATCCGATCGAGCAGGCCGCCGCCAAGCTGAAAGCGTTTCTGCGCGCGCTCAAGCCGCGCTCCTTCGACCACGTTAACGCACTCATCGCCCGCGCCCTGCATCTCTGCGAACCGACCGAATGCGCGAATTACGTCCGGCACTTCGGCTATCGGCTCACCGTACCGCTGTGAAACGCGCTCTCGCGCTTCGTTTCCTCGTCGAAGCTCGTGACGGGGACCGTGATGCGGCGAACGCCGAACGTGGACGTAAACACGAACAAAGAACTGAAGAACCTGGACGAGTGAACTGGGACGGAATCAAGAGTACCAGTCATCCGGCCCTCGCATCCCTGGAATGGCATTGTTGCCCTCTCCCAGTTCGTGATACTCGCGAACAAGTGCGCTGGCGGCGCGCCTGGCATCTTCGCTCCACTCGGCGATGGCCGGGAGGCGTGTGAGTGTCGCGGCCAATTGTTCAATCGATTGGGCGGATCGCCTGTCTTTCACCGCTTGCGCGAGGCGGGCGGCAATCCATCGGCGCACGACGACCGTTGCGTTGGCGACGTCCTCGGTGGCGGCATTTCCCATGCCGATGGCCTGCGCGGGCACCCGGAAGCGGTAGTCGGCGCTGGGCAGCACCAACGCGGGTGCGCCAATCCAGGAAGCATTGCTGCGCCAATCGTCCAGCGCAGGAATGATCCGACGGGTGAACGCGCCGCCGACGGGTGCTGATAGCGCGGAGCGGGTCAGCGTCAGCTGATCTCGCAATGAAAAATCTGGTACGACCACTTGCCCGACCAACCAACTGGCGGCGGCTTGATAGCCAAACACGACGTCTTCGATGAACGGCACAAGGTAGTCCCAGCACTCGGGACTGGTCTGCGCCATCAACAGTGCCTGCACCGCGCCGCGATCGGTCAGGGCACGTGCTTCCTGCAGCAACCCGGCCGGCAGCTGATTCAAGTTCGCAATCACTGGCCGCTCACTCGTCCTCACTATCCTGATTCTCGACATCCGGTGGTGGGATTAGCGGAACCGTGCCGGGTTCAAACGGGGTTGTGCCGGCCTCTATTCGCACCATCGTGGGCACGGTTTCCATCGTCCCATCCTCGAGCAGGACCTTTCCGACTGTCGCAATGCTGACATGAAACTGGTCGTAGCCGAAGGGGATGCGTTGTTTGCCGAACGAAATCTCCTTGACCGCCAGCGCGCCAATGTCCCCATTGGACATTCCCGGATTGGCCCTGCGGATCCTCGCAAATTCGTTTTGGAAGTTGGCCAGGTTCTTCTTGGCCAGCCAACCGCCCAGATTCTTTGGCGCGGCTCCGAATTTCTCCGTGTAGCTTTCGATCACCATCTTCAGCGCTTCGTTGGTCCACGTGAAGTTGCCCCGCTCGAGGAACACGGACCCCGGCATCCCTTCCACCGTCGCGGTTTGCGGGTGCAGGTTCAGATCGGGGCTGCCTCGGAACCGGATATTTACTTCGCAGAACACTGCGATCTTGCCGTTCGGCAGTTCCACGTACAGTTTCCAGTGCCAGACCGCCTCGTTCTTCAGGCCTTGAACCCGCGACGGCTTGGTAGCCTTGAGTGCGGACGTGTCGTTGACCTTGTAGGTGTTGGGTTTACCCTCGACATCCGACACCGGTTCGGATTCTTTCGGTTTCGCCGGCTTGGTGTCGTCCTTCGACGACTGACTCGGCTCCTCTGGCTTTCCCGGTTTCGCCGGTTCCGCAGGTTTCGGCGGCTCCACGGGCCTCGCTGGCTCCACAGGCTTCGCCGGCTCCACAGGCTTGGCGGGTTCAACCGGTTGAACGGGGTCCGCAGGCTTGACCGGTTCAGCCGGCTTCACCGGCTCGACCGGTTTCACAGGGTCGGCCGCCGGCGCTGTCTTTGCTGCGGATTTCACTGGCTCGACCGCCGGTTTGCCTCCGCCCTTGATTCCTCGGACCAGGGCGCCGAGCATTGACGAGAACAGCCACATGATGGCGACCAGGATCGCGGCGACCGCCATGCCGATCAGGCTGCCGGCAATCTGCACGTAGTCGCGGTTCTTCTCGGTCTGGGTTTGCCGCGCGGTAAAGAGGTCGATGAAGGCTTTGACGACGGAGATTCCCTCTGCCGCGAAGTACGAGACCAGCAGCGCCTCGCCTATCGCCGCGGAAAGTTCCAATCCGACGCCGGCACCGGCGATGGCCCCGGGAATGGCGCCAACGCCGCCGGCAGCGGCACCCAAGACGCCGCCGGCGATCGCAAAGATGATGATCAGGATGATGGTGACGTAACCCATCAACAGCATCAGCACGCTGTTGAGGCGCCGCCACAGCGCCAGCGGGAAATCGAGCAGCACCAGGATGTTCGACCAGACGTCGGCCCAGAAGCCCCAGAAGTCATCCCACGGAGCGCGCGGCGCGAACAGGCTGCCGGCCGCGTTGGCCCAGTCGGTGTTCCACAGTTCGGAAAATTCGTGACCGATGGCGCGGATGGTCGCCGGCGGCCAGAACATGTTGACGATGCTGTCGAGCAGCATCTTGCCGATATCCAGGCCTGCCCAGGCCGCTGTGATCGCCGTGGCAAAGCCGTCACCCACCTCGCTGAACGAGGCTCTGCTGCGTGTCGGCTTGGTGTCTGCGGGCTGGCGCTGAACGACGACGTCTGTTCCGTCGGCGGACACCTCGCGTGTGAAGTGCTCCCGTAGTGTGTCATTGCCCAATGCGATCGCCTTGGGCGGCGCTTCGGCGTTTAGCCTGGCGGCGAGGGTGTCGGTATGCGGGCGGATGTAACCGATGGGATCGGAGGCGACTTCCTCGACAAAGTTCCACGCATTGCGAATCGCCCTGACCGCGTTGATCACGGCTTGAATGCCGTGGCCAACGACGTTGCTGACGAAATTGGTGAGCGAGTCGATGATGGTGTCCGCATATGTCGTCAGCCGTGTGATCAGGTCCTTGAGGAAGTTGCGGATCGTGTCCCACAACGCGCGGATGTCATCGAACAAGGCCCTGGCGGCGCGCTGCAGGGCGCCGGGGAGTTGCCGGAACGGCCAGCTGTCGATGATGCCCTCGACGGTGTCGAATAGGCCGGTGACAAAACCGAAGACCGTGTCCCAGAATCCCGTCGCGATTCCCAGGACTCCATCGATGGTGGTCTTGATGCCCTTCAACACCATCGCGGCGCCGGACGTGAGCAGATTCCAGGCAGTGCCGAGCACGTCGGCGTCCATCGATGTGAACGCGCTGGTCAACAGATCGATCGGTGAGGTGACGCTGGCCAGCAGCGAGCTCAGACCGTTTCTGATCGTGTCGAACGCCGACTTGGCAAACCCTTCGATCTTGGCGAATTGGCTCTTCAACCAATCGATGCCGCTATCGATCAACCCCTTGATCTTGTTGAAGACCCATCGAAACGCATCCACGGCCTTGTCTTTGAACCAGACCGCGGTATCGACGACGGTCTCCTTGGCCAATCCGGCGGCCGTCTTGATGCCACTGATGCTGGGATCAAACTCATAGTCAGTGAACGGGATGCTGAAGTTGTACCAGTGGGCTTGAATGTCCGGGGTATCGCTGACGGGTAATTCGCTGGCCGGGGGTTCGCACCGCGCCTCGACGGCGTCGTGTCGCTCTGTCTCTCCAGCCGGTGTTCGCCGGATGCTGGCGCCCTGTTGCACGACGTGCGTGAGCTCGTGAGCCATCAAGGTGCGGTCGTCGGTACTGGCGCCCGGCCCTAACCAGATCCCATTCCTGTGAGTGAACGCGCGCGCCCCCAGGGTTTCGGCATCCTCTCGATCCACGGCGGTGTCGTGAATTCGTACGTTGGAAAAATCGGTGCCGAAGGCCTGCTCCATATCGCCGCGCAGGCCATCGGACAGCGGTCGCCCGCCTTCGGCTGAACTGATGCGCGCGGCGAGCGGGCGCTGGCCGCCGCTACGGCCCCCGGAGGCTGGAGACGCGGAATGCGACACGTTCGATGGCGTCGTGGAACGGAGTTGAACCCTGCCGCCCGATATCGCGACGGCCGCGGATCGGTCGGCCTCTTGCTCGAAGGGGTCGTTCGGAGCGCCGATCGTCAGCTTGAATTGAAGGGCGTCGAGATCGGGTTCGACCAGTGTCGGCTCACGGTCATCGGCCGCATGCCGAGCGGGCCGTCGATCGCGTAACGATTGGATCCGTGGCGACGGTGTGGCCACCGCGTGCCGGGCGGGACGTGGCGGTGTCGCGTCGCCCGCCGCGCCGGTTGCTCCGGTGCGGGTGGCCACACTGTGCCAGAGCGGATTGAACGCCCTTTCCGAGGTCGACTGAATCGGCAGCGGCGATTCGGTGTCGGTTGATCGCGTCTTCTTCGCTGCTGGCGGTTCGCAGGCGTTTGTGGCGAATGATTTCATATTGCGCCCAAGGAGTGGGCGCCCCCCAACTATTGGAAACCGTGCCGCTCCGCGTCGCCGCGCTCCTCATGCCGGAGAACCGCGGACTGATTCGTGGCATGGCGCGCCACCGCCTCTGCCCTGCGCCCACCTTCCGCCGTCCGGCCCGCAAGGTGGATCGGGGACGAGGGCTCGGCCTTGTCGCCGACGGCTCTCGCCTGGTTCTGGCCCGTCTGCAGGGCGAGCACAGTCCAGATCGGGTTGTGCGTCGCATGGTCCGCTGCCGGCCCCGGGCCATTGGACCGTACCGACGTGCGTTCGGCATTCGCCCCAGAGGGGGCCCGGCTCAGGCTCGCTCGCACGGCCATGCAGGCGGACGTGCGTCGCCTCCAGACACGGGGTCAGGCCGTTCCTTCGGCATCGCGGGGGCACGGCGCCGGTGCTACCGCGGTGACTCCTGAATGACGAGGATCGACGACTCGGCCACGGGCCAGGTGCCCGCGTACACGAACGTCTTGGTCGTCTGAGCGCCAGGCGTTGACGCCTTCACGATCTGGACCCCGGCATCCAGGGCGTGTGCCGCGTCCGCAGCCGAGGCGCCTTGCGGCGTGACGACGAAGGACACGGCCCGTATGGCCGGCTGCGGCGCCAGGGCCGCGATTGTCCCGAGCACGGCCGCCTCGTCGACGGTCACGGCACCGGCGGCAGAGACCGTGTAGCTGGCGGTCCCGACGTCGTCGATCCTGCCGAGCATCGTCGCCAGGGGCGGGGCGTTCGGACCGCCTTCAAGAGCGGTCGTGACCAGCTTCAGACCGTCCGCGTTCGCGAGATACACGTGCTGCCGCACCGCCACGTCGAGCGTGACCGTGATGAACAACATGATGCCGTCGGCGCCGAGCGGGACGGCCGCATCGGGGTACGGCAGGATCGAGACCTCCTTCGCTGTTGGCGTCTCCGTACTGTCGGCGGCGATGGCGCTCTCGAAGGTGTGGAGCCGATTGAGCTGCAACGCGGCGTCGGTCTCGCCCTGCGCGCCCACGGCGGCGTAGACGATCGACTCCCCGGGTCTGAAGAACGTGCGCCAGTCGGACTCGATGGCCGACGGGTCGGTGTCCGTCGTGGCGCTCCCGCCCGGGAAGTTGACCACAAGCGCGTGCTCGTCGCGGGCCATGAGCGACACCAGTGTCCTCGCGAAGCTCGGCGGGTCTTGCGCCAACGCCGTGAGCTGCTCCACCTGACGCGCCGCGTCCTCCTTATTCTTGGCGAGCACATTGAGAATGCGGTAGCGGCGGGGCGGCAGGACCTCGACCGGTGCGGCCACGACCGCGCACTGTGTCTCGCGGCGCCGGGTGAACATCACCCAGTCGCGGACGGCCTGGATCGCGACCTCGGCGGTGGCGGGCGGCAGGGGCGGGAACAACTGCGCATCCGCCGTGGCCTTGATCGTGGGCTCGCTGACGATCAGGGCCGCCTGCACGATGTCCAGTCCCGTCTCGGCGTACTGGTGGTGCACGTTGGCGGGCTGAACGACCTGACTATCGGCGACCAGTCGAAGCCGGCCCATCGTGACCGGCGTCCCTGCCGCGCCGCCCGCGGTTGGCACGACGGCCAGTTCGTACAGAACCCGCGCGTTGCCCCCGATGTAGGTCTTCGAGAACCTGACCGTCGCCCCCGCGACCACCGGCATCGAGACGTCGAGCGTGATGGACCCATCCGTCTCGTCACCCGCATAGGTGATCGTGGCGGGCCAGTGGCCGCGCTCCGTGATCAGGAACTCCGTGGTCTTCTGCTGCCCCTGGTCTTCCCTCAAGATGCCGAACGCGTAGATCCCGCTCAGCGTGCCTGTGAGGACGGTGGCCGACGCCTGGGCGACCGCCAGCGTGCCGTGGAAGCTCACCTCGAACGCCTCGGGCGAAGCTGGGTGCATGCCGAGCACCACGCGGAGGCCGACCGGCGTCTGCTGGCCGACGCCGAGGGTCCGCAGATCCTGATCGGCCCGCGCCGTCAGCCACAACCCGTCGACCGAGCCGTAGGTGGAGATGGCCCGCAATTCGGTGGCGGTCTCCGCCTTGCGGCCAAGCGAGACGCCGGTGGCGAGGGTGAACTTCCGCGCCACGGTGCCGGCATTGCCCACCAGGCTGTCGAACTTCGCGGCCGTCGCCTTGGGCGCGGTCACGAAGGTGTTGGTGGCGATGTCCGGCGTCACGGCGAGCGGCTGCACCGGCTTCGCGCTGGCGGCTTCCTTCGCCATGGCATTGAACTTCGCGATGACGCTCTGGCTCAGCCCGGTGGCGGCAAGATACAGGGCCGTCCCGCCCGAGGCCAGGGTCTCTTCGCGCGCCGCGCCACGGTACAGGAGGCCGCCCGTCTGCCTCGTGCTGAAACTCAGGCTCGCGTCGTACACACCAGCGCTCACCGCTGCGGCCGCAGTCGCCGTGCCTTCCGGCACGAGGATGTCGACATGCGGCTTGTTCGACGGGTCGTCGAGGCCCTGCAGCAGCGAGATGCGGTCCATGTGCTGCGCCTGCTCGACGGCGTGGGCGACGTCGTCGGTCGTCGTGATGCAAAAGCGCAGGTCGAGTCCGTCCCCCAGGAGCGCGCGCACCTGTTCGTTGACCGTCACGCTCGTGCCCGTGAGCACGGGCAGATAGCCCGCCGGCGGCAGCTCGATAATGCCCCCGCGGATCAGGATCCGATCCTTCGTCCGAACCAGCGTCCGTCCCGCGTTGAGGACCACATGCAGCTTGTCGCGCAGGTCCGAGATATGGGACAGCGACAGCGACAGCAGCGCCGGCTGCCCGCCAGGGGCGGCGTCCACGGGAAGGTTCCGGTAGCCGGCCAACCCGGCTCGGACACGTTCGACGAAATCCACGGCCTCGGTGATCGCCTCGTGTTGCGGCTCGCAGGGATTGGCTGCGCGGTCGCCCGGCGTGACGATCCCCGACAGCAGGTCGGCCAGCTGGCACTGGAACTGGAGCACCTGCGCAAGAAACACGTCCCACGGGCGCATCCGCATCGTCCACTGCCAGTAGCGACGGGCCGGCGCGTCCATGCGCTCGCGGCGCACGATCCAGGCGTCGAGAAACAGGGTCGTCGCGCCTGCACGGGCGACCACCGCCAGCGGCACCTCGCAACAACTGCTCGAGTACCCGGCCCCCAGGCACCAGACCTCCGAGAGCAACCCGGCGCGTGAGATGGCGTCGGGATGTTTCCGGGTTTCGTCGCCGAACCAGGAGTGGGCAACCTTCGACCGCCAGTAGAGGTTCGCGTCGATGTTGACCATCTTCGAGGCGGGAGACGAGGTGACGAGCTGCAGCGGAATCGCGCGGAGCACGATGCCGTCGAGACGGTACGGACGATCGGTGCTCGTCACGCAGGCCTCTTCGCACAGCTTGCCGTACACGTCGGCCTGGCCGCACAGCGCCTCGGCCGCGCAGATCGCAATCACGTAGAGGTCGCTCGTTTGCAGGACGACCCGCGAGGGCGGCGCCACGATCTCCACGCAGTCGGTGAACGCCCCTGTTCCGGTCTTCCCGCTGACGTCTGGCGCGGCCGCCGGCTGCGTGCGTGACGCGTCGATCAGCGCCTGAATACTGTGCGTGACCGCGGTCTGCAGCAGCAGGACTCGTCCCGACGGATCGACGGCCAGCCCCGGGCCGATCTGGACCGCGTCACCACCGGCGAGGCTCGTATCGTAGCCGTAGACGACGCCCGAGCCGAGCCCCTGGTTGGACAGGGCGACGAGGCGCCGCAGGTACTGCTGCTCGACGTCGAGGTCGTCTGCGCGCAGGAACCTTCCGTCGAAGTAGTTGAGCCGCCTGAGGGGCGTCGACGGATCGATCACCGTGATCCCGCTCCCGCCGCTCACGACGAGCAGTGGCGAGCCCTTGCCGTTCGTCACGCTGGTGGCCATCACTCGCTCCTCTTGAACATCTTGGCGAAATCAATGCCATCGTCCGCGCCGCTCGATCCGGGTGCGCCGAGCGGCTGGTGGTCGTCGGCCGACAGCAGGGGTGCGGGTCCCGTGCCGCGGATGATCAAGCGCACCAAGGTGCCCGCGGGCGCCTCTTTCAGGTCGATCCGCACGCTGCCGTTGCCCTGTACAGCCACGCTCCTGATGTCGAGCTCGCTCCAGCCGTCGGTGTCGTTGTAGTCGCTGACGACAAAGGCCTGGGGCTCGAGCGTGGCGGGGGCAATCGCGCGGCTCGTGGTAAACGTGAGCGACTTGGCAGACAGGCTCACGTCGGTGACGGTCGGCCCGGACGGCGCCTGCGGTTCCCGTGGCGCGGGCGCCGGCGCAGGGGCGGTGCCGACGGACAACGGCCCGCAGAGCAGTTCCTGGATAGTCGCCGTGGCGATATGAGACGGGCGGACCGTGACGATGGGCGGCGCGGCCGGCTGGACGAGCGCCCAGGTGTTGTTCGGTCCCGTTCTGACGATGACGTCGGCGATGTCCGCCAGGACCACGTCGGTCGGGTCCTCTGGGAAGATCGAGGCCGGCTCGGTGGCCGTGGCTGCTTGCGGCGCCAGATCGATCTCGTCGAGCGCCGCGAACTCACGCAGGGCCTGGAGGTAGGCCTTCGGCTGCTGCTCGGTGGGCAGCGCCTGGATGGCCAGCCGGCGCGCCGTTGCGTCCGCGTAGGCCGCACTGTCGTCTTCGACCGCGAAGAGCACGCGGAGCCGGTGGTAGCCGCGATCCTTGGGGACCGAGAGCCCGGGCAGAATGAGCAGCTCCACGGTTTCGAAGACCCGCGAGTACGCCGTGTCGGTCTGGCTGCCAACGCAGGGCTCGACGATCGAGGGCACGGGCCGCGTGAGACAGGCCTTGAAGCGCGCCACCACGTGCGCGCTGAACTGTTTGCCGCCGCCAGGCTCGTCGGCGAACGTGAAGCCGGGGTCCTTCTGGTGCGCCCCGTACCACTGGCCGAGATCGACGCATGCGAGCCGATCGAGGTGCAGTTCGTGGCCGGCCCCGTCGAGCGCCAGCCCCCGGTCCACGGTGAGCTCGCCGCGCGTGTTGAACGCGACGTTGAGCCCCCAGACGACGCCCTCGCGGTGCAGCCAGGCGTTGTGCAGGCGAATCTTGCCGCGGGGGTAGGCCTGGCCCGTCTCGAGGTCGTCCACGCCGAGCAGCATGCCGAAGTGGAACTGCAGGGCGGTGAACGGACTGATCGGGAGCAGCCCGTTCTCCTGGTTGAGGCCGGCCGCCTCACACGCGGTCTTGTCGACAATCGTCGTAGGCATCGCGTGAATCTCCTAGTAAACGTCGCCGCGCACGGCGCTGGGGAGCCTGGCGCCGAGGGCCGCCCGCGCGGCTTCGAGCAGGCCCTGCCTGAAGTTGATTTCGTCGGTCAGATGGTCGGTTCGTCGCCTGGCCATCGCGGCCGCGCCGAGCGCGGTCGCGTAGTCGTTCTCCGCGCTGTCCAGCGCGGCCACGAGCGTGGTCGGATCGAGTGCCGAGAGTTCGTTGAGCGCCGCGATCTCGTCTTCGTAGTCGGCCAGGATCGTCCAGGCCGGGTCGGGAATCACCGCCTCCCACCGGTCGAGGTCGCCCTTGTTCGCGGCGGCGAACGCGGCGACCGCATTCGTAAACGTTGTTCGCGCGGTTGCGATGGCCGCTTGCTTCGAGGCGATTTGGGGATCGGCGCCGACCGCATCGACGTGCGCCGCGATCGAGGTCAGGACCTGGGCCGCGAGCGCATCTTCGGCGGTGAAGACCGCGCGGAAGTCGGCATCGAGGGCCTCTGCCGTCGGCTCGGCGGCGGCGCCCAGCGCAGCGAGTGCCGCCAACTGCGTCTTCTCGGGGGCGCTCAGCACGTCGGGCCTGGTGGCGTCGAGCTCGATCGCTTCGAGCAGGCCGATCACGGCGTGGGCTCGGGCAAGGCGATGCTCGGCGGTGGCCACGTAGGTGGCGAGCGTGTCCCCGGCGCGAGCGAAGGCCACGGCCTTGTTCGCCGCCAGGCCGTCGGCGCCGCCGTCGGTCTGCTGACCGGTGCCGCGCGCGTCACGCGCGTGGTTGACGACCGTCTGCAGACCGGCGAGCCGGCTGGCGCGGGTCGCGTGCCGCTTCTTGGCGATAGCGAGGATCTCGGCCGGAACGTTCTTGCCGAGTCGCGTCGTGGCGTCCGTCAGACTCTGGCTGCCGAGGGACGCCGCGGCATCGGCCTTGAGGGTCGCGAGCGGGGAGGCGCCAACAGCCGTTCGCAGCGCCTGCCGTTGCGCATCCTCCACCTTCACGGTGGCGATCGTGGCCTGGATGCCTGCGACCTGCCCGGCCGCGCGCGCCAGGGTCGCGGCGGCCGCATCGATGGCTGCCTGGGCCGAGGCGGCGGCGTCCTGGTCGTCGAGCAGCGTGCCCTGCTGGGTTCGCGCCGTGACGAGGAGCCCCGTGATCGTCACAATCAGCGCCTGGGCGTTGGCAGGGATGGTGGTGTCCTGCAGGGCCGCACGTGCGGTCGCGATGTCGCCATTGGTCTTGGCGAGCGCCCGCTGGTCGGTTCCGACAGCGCGACGCGCCGCCGCCAGACTCACCTGCGCCCGCGCCAGTGCGGTCTCGGCTGCGGCCCGCTCGGCCTGGTAGATGCCGAGTTGCTGCTGCCAGTACTGGAGAAGCGTTACAGCCACGGTGCCTCCTTAGACGAGGGACACGCCTGCCGGCGCGCCCGGAAATGCCTTTGCCGACTTGTCGTACTCTCTGCGCACGGCGCCGACTAGATGCTGGCGGCCGATGGCCGTGCCCGCCGCCGCCGCCAGGAATCCGGCCGCGA
>Ga0194060_10000656_pt1 | contig 25081 bp, 28 predicted proteins | sample SepL225m_MetaG_FD_163427 | JGI IMG/M metagenome (GOLD analysis project Ga0194060, IMG submission 163427) | Anoxic zone freshwater microbial communities from boreal shield lake in IISD Experimental Lakes Area, Ontario, Canada - Sep2016-L222-5m | ecosystem: Environmental > Aquatic > Freshwater >... | reverse complement strand
CTGAGCATAGTCGAAGGGGAAGAACCTCTGCTGGTGTATGCTGACAGTCAGGTTACCGAATATGAAGAGGCGTACTACATCCCGGAATACCTGTGAAGCCGGATATAATGCGGCGTTGCGGTAGGGGTGGTCTGTGTTGAAAATGGTGAAAATGGGGTGTTTTGTGGGCTAGGTGGCATGCCCTGAGCGGTGCCGAAGGGTTGGTTGCAGGTGGTGGCAAAGATTAGGCAGTCGGCAGGTCAAAAACTCCTCGGTTGGTTCTCTGTTCTCCTTGAAATATCGTCATATCCTCCGAAATTGCGTTGACACTACCCAGTGCCAGGTGTATTTTCCGGCAACGCAAATGTCTGGTGGTTAACAGGCTCAGAAATTTACGGGGGTGGATTATGAAGAAACTTGTGATTGGAATTGGAGCAATTGTATCTATCTGGAGTGTCCAGGTAGAAGCATCTGAAGTTACATGGCAGAAAGACATCAAAACTATTTTCGACAAGCGTTGTGCAGGATGCCACGGAGCGGATTCCCCTCTCTTTGAGGAATTCAGCAAGGACAAAAAGAAATGGACTGACAAAAGTACGGGAATGAGGATGGATAGCTATGGGGCTCTGATTAGTTTTGTGGGATGGCCAGAGAGCGGGGCGCTTATGCGGCGTCTTGACGACGGCAGCTCCAAGCCTGACAAAAAGCCTGGAAATATGTATGAAAATCTTGGTGATAGCCCGGCAGAGCGTAAGGCAAATCTTGAAATATTTAAGGCATGGGTAGGTAACTGGAACCTGAAGCGCTTGAAGGATGTAACCAGGGACGAGCTAAACACTCTCAAAATTAAATACTGATATTGGCAGATCAATCTCCGGTCTTCTCCTCAAAATATGTCTGAAAACGGCAGTTGAATTTGCCTTGAAGATAGGACACTCCTTGTGTTATTGATTAACGCACCCGCTAATGTGTCAGCGGGTGTTTTTCGTATATCCCGGCAAGGAGCTGACTGTGGTCATTACCCGCGAAATAATAACCGGAAATGTAAAAATCGGCGCAAACCGTCCCCTGGTACTTATAGCCGGGCCATGTGTCATTGAAAATGAATCCTCCACGCTGCGTCATGCTGAACGTCTGCTTACCATCTGCAACGCAATTTCAATCCCGCTGATATTTAAAGCATCTTACGACAAGGCCAACCGCACTTCTATCAGCTCTTTCCGGGGGCCTGGCCTTAAAAACGGGCTTGCGATCCTGCGCAAGGTGAAGGATTCGCTGGGGCTGCCGGTACTCTCCGATATACATTCGATCGAACAGATCGAACCGGCATCAGAAGTGCTTGATATCATGCAGATTCCTGCGTTTCTATGCCGTCAGACCGATCTTCTGGTCGCGGCTGCAAAAAGTGGCCGGATAATTAACGTAAAAAAAGGGCAGTTTCTAGCCCCTTGGGATATGAAAAATGTCGCCGGCAAGATATCTGCCAGCGGCAATGAAAATATCATCCTGACAGAGAGGGGCGCCTCCTTCGGCTATAACAATCTTGTGGTGGATATGCGCAGCTTTCCGGTCATGCGGGGTGGCGGCTACCCGGTTGTGTTTGACGCGACACACAGCGTTCAGCTCCCTGGCGGAGAGGGGAACAGCTCCGGCGGTCAGCGTGAGTTTGTTGAATATCTTTCGCGGGCTGCGGTTGCAACCGGTATTGACGGTGTCTTCATGGAGGTTCACGAAGATCCGGATAAAGCGCTCTGTGACGGCCCCAACTCGATTCCTCTGAATGAACTTCCCGCCTTACTGAAGATACTCAAAGCTCTTGATTCTGTTGTTAAACAGAGGTCGCCTTAATGTCGATAATCGAAGAAGCAGCGCGAGTCATTCGTGTCGAGGCCGAGGCGCTGAACGCTATGGCTGATCGTATCGACAGCTCGCTTGAACGGGCGGTGGATCTTATTCTCGCCAGCTCCGGTCGGGTTATCGTCAGCGGCATGGGCAAATCAGGGCTGATTGGCCAGAAGATCGCTTCTACGATGGCGTCCACAGGTACCCCCGCTTTTTTTCTCCATCCGGCCGAAGGCATTCATGGCGACCTCGGTATGATAATGACCGGTGACGTCGTTATCGCGATTTCAAATAGTGGCGAGACCGAAGAGATACTGCGGATTCTCCCCTCCATCAAGCGTCTTGGTGCCCATCTGATCGCGATGAGCGGCAATCCGGCGTCAAATCTGGCCCGTTCGAGTGATGTTTTTTTGGATGTCTCGGTCAAGGAAGAGGCGTGTCCGCTCGGTCTGGCACCGACCGCCTCCACAACAGCCACACTTGCCATGGGGGATGCGCTGGCGGTTACACTCCTTGTCAGCCGTGGTTTTAAGGCCGAAGATTTTGCAATTTTTCACCCCGGTGGCTCTTTGGGTAAAAAGCTGCTGCTCCGTGTGGAAGACCTGATGCATACCGGCACAGACATTCCGCTTGTGCAGGAAGATGTGCTGATGAAAAACGCTATTTTTGTAATTACCGCAAAGGGTCTTGGAGTAACAGGGGTCTGCAGCGGTGATGGGGCGTTGAAGGGGGTTATAACTGATGGGGATCTGCGTCGCTCGCTTGAAAAAGGGGTTGATATTTTAAATCAGCGGGCTGTCGAAATCATGAAACTTAAACCTCTCCGTATCAGGCGTTGCGAGTTGGCCGCCGCCGCCCTCCAGATCATGGAACATCGATCCATCACTTCACTGTTTGTTTTTGAAGATGACCAAAGCCTCGCCCCCTGTGGAATCATCCATCTGCACGACATACTGAAAGCCGGGATCGCCTGATGAATGAGAAACTTAAAGATATCAGGCTGCTCCTTCTGGACGTTGACGGCGTAATGACAGATGGCGGAATCATCTATGATGGAAATGGCCTTGAAACCAAAATTTTCAACGTCAGGGACGGGCACGGCATAAAGATGCTCCAGCGCTGCGGGATCATGGTCGGAATCATAACCGGGCGCACTTCGGTTGTTGTTGATATTCGAGCCAGGGAGCTTGGTATTGAGCTGGTTTATCAGGGGGCGCTGAAAAAACTTGATCGATATGAAGAGATTAAACTGAAGACCGGTCTCTGCGACAGCCAGATCGCATATATCGGCGATGATGTTATCGATGTGCCGGTCATGCGGAGGGTCGTGTTTGCTGCAACCCCCTCAGACGGGCTCTCTGAAGTCAGAAAAGCTGCACATTATGTGACATCCTGTGGTGGCGGACGGGGTGCTGTCCGTGAGGTTTGCGACCTGATTATCAAGGGGCGTGGCTTCTGGAATGATATTGAAAGTCGTTACGAATTATAGTTCCTTCAATCTTTGTGCCAAAAAACAGCGGCTTCCACGTTTTGCTGGACAGCCCCTTTTTCAGATGATATAGTTCCGACCCATTATGGTATCGCCAGCTTTTATCAGGCCAGCACTGGCTCTATTAGTAGCCGCTGCGGTTGTCTTCATCGTGATCGCTATATTCCGGAACGGCTCCAACCGGTCTGGTTCGGCACCTTTGACTTCTCAACAGCTTCCACAAAATGTAGATATTGCATTAAAGCGGGCACGTTTCACTGATATGAAGGATGGTCTGGTTGACTGGGAGCTTGTGGCCGACAGGGTTGAGTATAACAAGAGTGGTGAGATTGCCACCCTCACCGGCGGCATCAGGATGGATTTTATGAAGAGTGCAACTCATGCTGCGATAAAGGTTACGGCTGACACGGCAGAATACCTGGTTAACAGCAAAAACATAAAATTGAGTGGGAATGTCCATGTTGTTACTAAGGATGGTGTCATTTTTAACACGGATAAGATTGACTACACGGCCGCAATTTCTCAGTTCAGGACAACTGAAAAGGTTTCTTTCAGCCAGGAGAGGTTAGAGTTGATTGCCACCGGCATGGTTATGGATGTGAAGGATCATAAGGCGCGTTTTTTCAAGCTGGTTGATGCAACTGTCACTGGGCTTTCTGTTATTGACAAAACAAAAAACCGCACAGAGGAAAAGCGATGAAAACAGCGGCACTTATCACGCTGTTCTTCACCCTTGTTCTGGTATCTGATCTGACGGCGGCTTCTGCTGATAAGTCGTCACACAGAGTGAATTCAGATCAGCCCATTACCGTTAAGTCAAACGAGCTGATCGCTGACAACAGGGGGAAGACGGCAGTTTTTACAGGTAAGGTTGTTGCCAGACAGGGTGATGTAACTATATTTTCTGATAAGCTCATAATAAATTATGCTGAAAATGGTGGCGAAGTAGATAAGGTTGAAGCGCTCGGAAATGTCCGGATAGTACAGTCAGACAGAACCGGAATATCTTCGCGTGCAGTTTACGAAAGCCGTGAAGGGCGGATAACCCTGACCGGAACACCAAATCCTAAAGTCATACAGGGTGCTGACAGCGTCACCGGCAGGGTTATTACCTACTACCTCGACGAAGATAAGAGTTCTGTCACAGGTGGCGGCGATCCGGATGCCCGTGTTGAGGCTGTAATCAGCCCGTCACGCAAAAAGGGAAGTCCCGGTGGGCGCTGAAATAGCCAGGCTCTGGACATCTGGTCTCAAAAAATGCTACGGGAACCGTAAGGTTGTTAACGGTGTTGATATAGCTATTCAGACAGGTACGGTTACCGGTTTGCTGGGGCCTAACGGAGCCGGCAAAACCACAACATTTTATATGGTTGTCGGTCTTGCGCAGCCTGATGACGGGCATGTTTTTCTGGGGGATGAGGAGATTACCGCTCTCCCCATGTATCAAAGGGCCAGGCGCGGCGTCAGCTATCTTCCCCAGGAGCCGTCAGTTTTTCGTAAACTCTCTGTGGCGGACAATCTGCTGGCCATTCTGGAGACAGTTGAACCTGACAGTGCTACTCGGCGTCTCCGGATGGAGCAGCTTCTGGAGGAGTTCAATATTTCCCATATCGCCTCCTCAAAGGGGTATGCCCTCTCCGGAGGAGAAAGACGCAGGGTTGAAATTGCACGGGCGCTTATTACCAGACCGCTCTTTATTCTCCTTGATGAACCGTTTGCCGGTATTGACCCTATAGCGGTTGCAGATATTCAGAAATTGATAGTATCACTCAAAAATAAAAATATCGGAGTACTGATTTCGGATCACAATGTGCGCGAGACCCTGGGTGTTTGCGATGTAGCCTATATTCTCAGCGGCGGTGAAGTTCTGGAGTATGGAACACCGGATGAAATTGCGAACAGCAAAAAAGCCCGTGAAATTTATCTGGGTGAAGATTTTACCTTATAGACCGTTCTGGAGTTTACTGTAGATGGCAATGGAGATGCGTCAACAACTGAAGATGACCCAGCAACTGGTGATGACGCCGCAGTTGCAACAGGCGATCAAGCTGCTCCAGTTGACGCGGCTTGAACTTCAGGATCTGGTGCGTCAGGAACTGGAAGAAAATCCGCTTCTGGAAGAAAACAGCGAGATAGAAGAGCCGCGTGAGCCGGATGTCCTTGAAACTGCCGAGCAGGAGCTTGAACCTGAACAGAATTCCACAGAATTTCATGAAGTTGAAACCGGCGAAGAGACGCTGCGGGACTGGGACAGCTACCTTGACGGCTATAATTACAGCTCAGGCGATCAGTACAGTGGTGATGAGGAACACCCCTCCTTTGAGAATCTGCTGACCCGTAAAGGCACCTTGATCGACCATCTCCTCTGGCAGCTCCATATGGGGCAATATTCTGAAATGGATGTGCGTGTCGGTGAAGTGATTATCGGCAATGTTGATGAGTCCGGTTATCTTCGGGCTTCCCTGGCTGAGATTGCAACAGCGAGTAACGCCACCGAGGAGGATGTTCTTGATGTACTCGACTGCATCCAGGAATTTGATCCCCCCGGTGTGGCAGCTCGTGACCTGCGGGAATGCCTCTTGATTCAGGCACGTTTTCTCGGGATGAAGGGGAGCCCTGTAGAAGGAATACTTTTAAACCATTTAGCCGACCTTGAAAAACGAAATTACCGGCTGATCGCCCGTTCGCTCTCCATTGATATCAATCAGGTACTTATTGCCGCCAAAATAATTGCCGGTTTTGATCCGCGCCCAGGTTCATCATTCAACTCGGATGATGTGCACTATATTTCCCCCGATATCTTTGTTCACAAGGTGGGTGACGATTACGTAGTCATGTTAAATGATGAGGGATTACCCAATCTTAAAGTCAGCACGCATTACGCTGATGCCCGTGGCAACGGCTCGATAGATTCTCACGCAGAGGAGTATATAAGCGACAAAATGCGCTCTGCTGTCTGGTTAATCAAGAGCATCCAGCAGCGTCAACGCACCATTTACAAGGTTGCGAAAAGCATTATCCGCTTTCAGCGCGAGTACTTTGATCGCGGGATCGAATATCTTCGCCCCCTTGTCTTAAGAGACATTGCGGAAGACATCGGAATGCACGAATCAACCATCAGCAGGGTGACCACCAACAAGTACATGCAGACCCCACAGGGACTTCTTGAACTCAAATATTTTTTTAACAGCGGACTCTCAACGAGCGGGGGTGAGTTTGTTGCTTCAGAAAGTGTCAAAAACCGCATCAAGGAAATTATTGAAAACGAAGACCCTAAAAAGCCGCTGTCCGATCAGAAAATTGACGATATACTTTCAGCGGATGGTGTTAATATCGCCCGGCGAACAGTGACCAAATACCGTGAAATGCTGAAATACGGTTCGGCATCGGAGCGCAAACGACATTTCTGACGTACTGCTTTTTAGTCTGGCAGGCGTCCATATCGCAGCAGATAAATAAACAGGAGGCTATTATGCAGGTAACAACCACGTTCAGGCAGATGGAGCAGAGTGACGCATTAAAAGGATATGCGGAAGAGAAACTGGAGAGGGTGGTCAAGTATATCGACGAGCCGATCAATGTACATGTCTATTTTGCTGTCGAAAAGAAGATCCGTCATATTGTTGAGATCGTCATTACCGCCAGGGGGATATCCACCAAGGCTTCTGATGCAACCAACGATATGTATGCAGCAATCGATGCTGTAATCGACAAGATCGAGCGTCAACTGAAACGTTACAAGGAGAAGATCAAGGCGCACAAACCGAACAGTAATGAACATGGCCGCCAGTTTTCGAAGAAAATTTTCCAGGGGGACAGTATTGAGGAAAATGCCGAACCGGTTGTAATAAGTGCCAAAACTGAAACAGCGAAGCCGATGTCGGTTGAAGAGGCGGTGATGCAGATGAACCTTCTTCATAAGGACTTTCTGGTTTACACAGATGCTTTAAGCAGCGAGATCAAAGTCCTCTATCGTCGTAAAGATGGCAATTTCGGTCTGATTGAACCGCAAAACAGTTGATTTATGGACTGCGTCACACTTTCTATCCAGGAAATTCTCAGCGATACTGAATATGGTCTTCGCTTGACTCTCTTCGGCGGTGAACGGGGGTTGGGCAACCGCGTTTCGAGTTCGCGTATTCAGAAGCCTGGACTGGCGCTGGCAGGATACACCGAGCACCTGCATCCTGACAGGATTCAGGTACTCGGTAATACCGAAATTTCTTATCTGGAACAGATAGATCCCATCATTGCAACCAAATCTATTGCAGCTCTCTGCAGCTTCAATGTATCCTGCTTCATAATCACCAAAGGGCTGAAGCCGCCGCCAATTCTGCTTGAAGCATCCCAGAAGGCCGGTATCCCTATTCTCGTAAGCCAGCATCAATCATCCACATTTATCTCGCTTATCACCAAGTTCCTTGAAGAGCGTCTTCTGCCGACCACGCATCTCCATGCCGTGCTGGTTGATGTGCTGGGCGTAGGTGTCCTCTTGACAGGCAAAAGCGGTATCGGTAAGAGCGAGTGCGCACTTGATCTGGTTATCCGTGGGCATCGTCTGGTTGCGGATGACATGGTGTACATCAAGAAAAAAATGCCTGCCGCCCTGGTTGGACAGGCTGAAGATGCCCTTCTGCACCTGATGGAGATTCGCGGGCTCGGAATCATAAACATCAAGGATCTTTATGGCGTCTCTTCAATCCGGGACAAAAAGATAATTGACATGATGCTGGAGCTTGTTGAGTGGAATTCGGATCATGAATATGATCGACTTGGGGTAGACGACAAAACTGCTACCATACTCGGAATTGATATTCCTCATATCTGTATTCCGGTTCGTCCGGGGCGCAACCTCGGCTCGATCATCGAGGTGGCCGCCCGTAACTTTCTGCTGAAGGGGATGGGATACCATTCGGCTCGTGATTTTCAGGAGCGGTTGCTGGCTCGAATGGAACTCCGCCCTCTTGGTGACGAGGTAGAATAGGCTATGCGGGTTATCGTTATCACAGGTATGTCAGGTTCGGGTAAATCCACGGCTGTCAGGGCGCTGGAGGATGAAGGTTTTTACTGTATAGATAATCTGCCGGTGCGCCTCTTCAAGCGTTTTGTCGATCTGATCGAAAAATCGGGCGAATCTTTCAAGGGGATTGTGCTTGTCGCCGATATCCGTGGTCGTGAATTTTTCAAGGGGTACGAGAGCGCTTTTCAGAAAATTGCCAAAGTCGGGCACAGCGTAGAAATCTTTTTTTTCGATGCTGTGGACGAAATTCTACTCAGGCGTTTTTCAGAGACACGTCGTCGTCACCCTGCGGGTGAAAACTCTTCCGTAGCAGACTGTATTCGAATTGAAAGAGAACACCTTTCCGGCTTGCGTCGGATGGCGGCAAGGGTTATAGATACATCCGAGTTCAATGTTCACCAGCTTAAAGATTTTATTCTCCGCATCGTAAGTGGTGAGGAGAACCTTAATCAGCCTGTGATTGAGATTCAGTCTTTTGGGTTTAAATACGGGATTCCGCTCGAATCCAGCATGGTAATGGATGTACGTTTTCTCCCGAACCCGTTTTTTGTGACAGAACTGAAAAAAGGTTCCGGTCTTGACGATTCGGTGCGCGATTATGTTCTCAGCAACACAGTTACTGTTCGATTTTTAGATTATTTTTTCCCCCTGCTTGATATGCTTCTTCCGGCGCATAGAGTAGAAGGCAAAGCGTATTTAACCATTTCAATCGGATGCACCGGGGGGCGGCACCGTTCCGTTGCAGTTGCAGAGGCGATCGGAAAGCATCTGAAATCAATTTGGCCGACAGTTAGAATAACTCACAGGGATATTGAAAAGGGAACTTGAATGATCGGACTTGTTCTTGTGGCACATATGGGGCTGGCAACCGCACTGAAAACATCGGCCGAGATGATTGTCGGTTCCATCGAGGACGTTGCCGTTGTTGAAGTCGCTCCGGGGGATCGTGCTGATGAGATTATGTCGCGTGTTGTGGCGGCTGTCAAATCAGTTCAGTCTGACGGCATGATCATACTGACCGACCTTTTCGGAGGCACCCCCTCCAACATGGCGATGTCATTTTTACATGATGGCTGCGTAGAGGTCGTTACCGGTGTCAACCTGCCGATGCTGATAGAGTTCTGTTCCGGACGGGAGAGGCTGTCGGTTGCAGAACTGGCGGTTGAACTGCAGCGAAGCGGGCGGGAAGGCATTGTAGTTGCCGGTGAGTTCTTGAAATAGTCAATACCACGAGGGAACTGAAACCATGCTCCAGAAGGATTTTATTATCATAAACAAGTTGGGGCTGCATGCCAGAGCCTCGGCACTCTTTGTCAAAACTGCCAGTCGCTTCAGTTCAGATGTGAAGCTGGCACGTGAAGGGGTTCAGGTGAACGGCAAAAGTATCATGGGTATCATGATGCTTGCCGCTCCAAAGGGAACCACCGTAAGTCTGACTGTTGAGGGGGCCGACGAAGTTGAAGCGATGCAGTCTGTTGGAGATATAATAGCTAACGGTTTTGGTGAGGAGTAGCATGCGTACCTTCACCGGAATCGCCGCATCACCGGGAATTGCTGTCGGCAGACTAAGTGTCATAGACCGCCGACGAGTTTCCGTCAGCGAGTATTCTGTTACCCCGGAAGCTGTACCCTCCGAAATATCGCGGCTCCATTCTGCAGTTACAGCAACCCGCTTTGATCTCGAATCCCTTAAAGCTCGCCTTGTCACATCTACCGGGGAAGACCATCTCTTTTTTATTGAGACTCATCTTTTGATATTGGCCGACGAACGCCTTGTCTCTGAGACTGTTGCCATAATTGAAAACTCTCTTATCAATGCGGAAGGTGCATTGAGACGAACCCTCTCTCGCTATCAGGAGATTTTTTCCAGCATTGATGACCCCTATCTGCGCGAACGCATCAGCGATGTTGAAACAGTCATAGAGAGAGTTCTTCGTTCAATGATTGGCGAGGCTCATGCCGAAGTTCCCAAGTATGACGGACAGACCGTTGTTGCTGCACACGATATTACCACCGCAGATATGCTTCAGTTTGACAGAACCAATGTCCTCGGCATTATTACTGAGATAGGGGGGCGGACATCGCACACATCCATTCTGGCTCGTGCCTTTGAAATGCCGGCAGTAGCCGGAGTAGAAGGGATTGCCGATCAGATATTCGATGGAGTACCGGTAATTGTGGATGGTCTTGTCGGCTGCGTAATAATCAATCCGGATGTCCAGACTTTTCAGGATTATCTGAAGAGAAAACAGCACTACGAGTATGTAGAGTTTGAGCTTTTGAAAACAGCCGGACTTCCCGCTGAAACGGTGGATGGATATCCGATGCAGTTGAAGGGGAACGTCGAACTGCCGGAGGAAGGAGCCTCGGTACTGAAGCGCGGCGGCAGCGGAGTCGGGCTGTTCCGTACTGAAATGCTCTTCATGAACCGATCTGTCATGCCGGACGAAGAGGAACAGTACGATGCCTATCGTGCAATGCAGATGGCGATTGCGCCGCATCCACTTACCATAAGGACGCTCGACGCCGGGGGGGACAAACTGCTGGAGGGGATGCAGCAGTACTGTGAACAAAATCCGGTACTGGGTATGCGCGCTATTCGCCTCTCGTTAAGTATGCCGTATGAATTTAAAAAACAGTTACGGGCAATTTTGCGTATCAGTATAAATGGGCCGGTTCGGATTATGTTCCCGATGATCTCTGGAATGGAAGAGCTGCTTCAGGCCAAAGAGCATCTGAATGAGGTCAGGGGTGAGCTTCTGGCTGAAGGTATCCCGTTCGATCAGTCTCTACGGGTCGGTGTGATGATTGAGATCCCGTCTGCGGTTATCCTTGGTGATCTGCTGTCACGAGAGGTCGATTTTTTCAGCGTCGGCACCAATGACCTGATTCAGTACACTCTGGCAATCGATCGTTCAAACGAGCAGTTGGCTCATATGTACCAGCCGCTGCATCCTGCCGTACTAAGATCACTCAGGCAGATTGTTCTTGACGCCCATAATGCCGGTATAGAGGCATGTCTCTGTGGCGAGATGGCGGGTGACCCGCTCTATCTGCCGGTGCTTCTCGGCCTCGGATTTGATGAGCTTTCGATGAGTGCCGCCTCCCTGCCGCGTGTCAAACAGATCCTTCGCCGCATAACAAAAGAGCGTGCGATCCGGATAGCCGACGGCTGTTTCGCCTTTACAACCGCCGCTCAGGTGGAAATGTACCTGAAACGCGAAATAACTCTTGATGTTGCCGAAAGTATTGACTGATGCCCCCCCTGGCAATCTACTCATGTTTTGTGCTTATTTTCGGCCTGCTGGTTGGATCATTTTTGAACGTCTGCATCTATCGTATGCCTAAGGATGAATCGGTAATATCTCCCCCCTCGCACTGTCAGGATTGTGACCACCAGATCAGGTGGTATGAGAATATCCCGCTTTTAAGTTATCTCTTTCTGCGCGGCAAATGCCGTGGTTGCGGGGCTCATATTTCGCTCCAGTATCCGCTTGTTGAGCTTATAAACGGTACTCTGACACTGTTTCTCTTTCTCCGCTTCGGATCTACCCCGGTTTTTCTAGCTCTATCTTTCTTCTGCTCCTCACTGGTCGTGATAACTTTTATCGACATTGAACATCAGATCATCCCTGATGAGATTTCCCTCTCCGGTATCGTAGTCGGCTTTCTGCTCTCATTTTTTATAAAGGAGCCTGGCTGGCTTGATTCTCTGCTTGGTATTCTGCTCGGTGGCGGTTCTCTTCTGGTTGTGGCCTACGGTTATCAGCTTCTGACCGGCAAAGAGGGGATGGGGGGGGGAGATATAAAGCTACTAGCCATGATGGGGGCTTTTCTCGGCTGGAAATCGGTACTCTTTATTGTTTTCGCCAGTTCTCTGATCGGTTCGATAGTCGGTGTTTCTATCATGCTGCTCCAGAAAAAAGACTCCAAACTGGCCATACCGTTTGGCCCCTATCTGGCATCAGCAGCTCTGCTCTATATTTTTTACGGTCAGCCTCTGATTCAGTGGTACTTTAATTTTGGCACTTTAAACAACAGATAGCGAAGCGAAAACTGGCGTTTTCTGCAATATGCCTGACACTGTGTTGCCGGTTACGCTTCGCTTTATCTACGGGTAACGGAAGCTTTATCTTATAAGTGTAAATAAAGTTACTTCCTCACAAAATCCGCTCTGGCAAATGAATACTCAAAATTCATATGGTCGGTATATGTGCCGTCCAGTATCGCTACGACATCTTCAGTAAATACCAGCTCCTCATCTGTCGGAATGACATATACCTTGACCGGTGAGTCATCGGTTGTGATAAGTGTCTCACGCTTTCTTGTCATGGCGCTCTTGTTTCTGTCACGGTCAAGGATAATGCCGATATGATCGAGCCCCTCTATAGCCTTTTCCCTGATTAATGCCCCCATCTCGCCGACACCGGCGGTAAAGACCACCGCATCAAGTTTGCCGACCGCTGCCATGTATGCGCCGATATATTTTTTGAGTCGATAGGCTTCAATCTCCAGCGAGAGCTGGCAGCGTTTGTCGCCGGCATTGGCGTTTTCAATGACGTCACGGCGGTCTGTGAAACGCCCGGTAATACCTATCACACCGCTCTTCTTGTTGAGGATGCCGTCGATCTCCTTGGCGGAGAGGTTCTCCTTCTGCATCATAAAGGCCGGGATGGCCGGGTCTATGTCGCCGCAGCGGGTTCCCATGACGGCGCCCTCCAGCGGAGTGAGACCCATCGTCGTATCAACCGATATGCCGTTTTTGATAGCGCAGTGCGATACACCGTTGCCGATATGCATTGTGACTATGTTTGTATCCTTTGAGCTTTTTCCAAGTAGCGCAGCAGCACGTTTGGATACATAGAGGTGTGAGGTTCCGTGGAAACCGTAGCGGCGAACCTGGTGTTTCTCGTACCATTCATATGGTAACGGGTAAATGTAGGCGTGTTCCGGCATCGTCTGGTGAAAGGCAGTATCAAAAATTGCGATATGCGGAACTGTCGGCATAAGTGTCTGGGCAGCCTCGATACCCTCTATGTTTGGCGGATTGTGCAGAGGGGCGAGGTGCTGTACCTCTTTGACGGCATCAAGGACACTCTCATCAATCATAACCGAGCAGGTGAATTTTTCACCGCCATGCACTACACGATGGCCAACGGCAGCTATCTCGTCAACGCTCTTCAAAACACCATGCACAGGATCTGTAACTGTCTTGATGAGAAGGTCAATCGCCGCCTGATGGTTGGAGCAGTCCTGCTGGTGGTGATAGTTTTCGCGTCCGGGAACTTCGTGCTGAATAAACGAGTCACCTACAATAACTCGCTCAACCATCCCCTTGGCTACCACCTCCATCTTCACCCAGTCAAAGAGCTGATACTTTACAGATGAACTTCCGCAGTTAAGTGCCATAATAATCATGTTGTCCCCCCATCAAAATAACTGTGATTTATTTACAATATCAATAAAACAACGACATCCATACTAAAATAAATTGCCAAAATCAAACCGCTTTTGATTTATACACGAGACAATAACCTAATTCAACAAAATTAGTTGCTATTTTTAGGCGTCCGGATGCGAAAACCTGAAATCGATATTCCGTGACATGCAGGAGCTGAATAGAACAGTGCTGAATTAGGTTGATAAATCGAGGTCTCTTCCATATAATCCACGCCTCAAATATATTACCCAGACATCTGTGAGAGTGAACCAGTGGGCTTTTTCATTACATTTGAGGGGGTTGAAGGCTCCGGTAAAACCACCCAGATAAGACTCCTGGCCGAGCGGCTGGCTGCTCACGGCTTCAGCACAACGCTGACCCGTGAGCCGGGGGGGTGCCCTATTGCCGATAAAATCAGGGCGATCCTGTTGGATGCCGACAACAGCGAGATGTCTCCTCTTACTGAACTGATGCTCTATGCCGCCGCCCGAACCCAGCATGTCAGCGAAGTTATTATTCCGGCCTTGAACGGGGGCGATGTTGTTCTCTGCGACCGTTTCTGCGATGCGACTGTCGCCTATCAGAGTTTTGGACGCGGCATTGACAGGGGAGTTATAGACTCACTGAACAGCCACGCCTGCCGGGGGGTCTCACCGGATCTGACTGTATTGATAGATTGCGACCCCTCTCTTGGACTTGCGCGTGCCCGTCAAAGAATCGAGGCATCAAATGGGCCTCGCGAAGAGCGTTTTGAACTGGAAGAGATCGCTTTCCACCAGCGTGTCAGCTCCGGTTATCAGCAACTGGCGTCGGAAATGCCTCACCGCTTTATCATCATTGAGGGGGACGATACTGTCGAAGATATCTCCACAATGATTGCCGTGCAGGTGCTGGCGCGAATACCGGAGGATCTCCGTGCCGTTCGCTGATATTTTGGGACATGAGCGGGTCATCGAGGTCTTCAGGCGCTCACTACGCACAGGAAAGACCGCTCACTCATATCTTTTTGAGGGAATTTCCGGCTGCGGCCGCAAAAAGACCGCCCTGGCTCTTATTCAGGCTCTCTTCTGCGCGGTTTTGCCGGATGATGCCTGCGGGGAGTGCCCCTCATGCCGTAAAGCGGCGGGTGGCAACCATGCCGACATTCATTTTATAGAGCCGCTGCCGGATAAGCGGGACATCAGCATCGAACAACTCCGCGCCATGCAGCGAGAACTCTCACTCCGTCCATATGAGGCTTCCCGCAAGGCATGCATCATCGAGCCAGCCGAGCGGATGAGCGTCAACGCAGCCAACTCACTCTTGAAAACTCTGGAGGAGCCGCCGGGCAACGCTCTGATCATCCTTCTGACCGAAAATGCCGGTATGCTGCTACCGACGATCCGCTCCCGCTGCCAGTTGTTCCGCTTTTCGCATCTTTCTCTGGAGCATATTCAGACTCTGCTCGAAAGGGGCGGCATCGCATCAGAAACGGCAAGCCTCCTGGCTCCGATGGCGGGGGGAAGCATGCAGCAGGCTCTGGGGCTTGACAATGAATCGCTCACCGCCCGCCGTGAAGTAGTTCTTACCCTGCTGGATCATCTGAACTTAAACCGGATAGCAACCGTATTTGACTCTTCCGAGGAGTTGTCACGAAGCCGTGATGAAACCCTGGAAGCACTTGATATGATGCTCTCTTTTTTCCGCGATGCGGTTCATCTCGGGGCTGGCAACAGCAACATTTTGAACCAGAACTTAAAACCTGCGATCGAATCCATCTCCAGGCGACGCTCGTTTCCCCGCAATCTGGAACTTTTGAGCAGGATTTATGAAACAAGGCACGCCGTCCAGCGAAACGCCAATTCAAAACTGGCTTTAGATCATCTTTTCATGCAGATAGCCGCCAGGGAATCTTGATAACCTGGTGAGTTTTCAGGAGGTTTTTTTGTCACGTATTGTAACTATTCAATTTTCAAGAGCCGGCAAAATGTACGATTTTGATGCCGGAGCGGCTGAACTCGCCCAGGGTGATTATGTCATTGTTGAAACAGAGCGGGGTCTTGGGATCGGTCAGGTTATCAGGGAGCCTGCCGAAAAGGAGCCTGCGGCTTCCGGCGCTCTGGTGACCATAAAGAGAAAAGCGACCGATGCCGACCTGGCAACGATGCAGATGCTTTCGGAGAAGGAAAAAGAGGCGTTCAACTTCTGCGCAAAACGGATTATTGAGCGGAATATGCCGATGAAACTGGTTCGGACTGAATACCAGTTTGACAGCAGCAAAGCGGTATTTTTCTTCACCGCAGATGGGCGCGTAGACTTTCGAGACCTGGTGAAAGATCTGGCTCACACCTTCCATACCCGGATCGAAATGCGCCAGATCGGTGTTCGTGATGAATCAAAGATGATCGGCGGGATCGGAATCTGCGGTCGTGAACTCTGCTGCTGCTCATTTCTGCGCGATTTTCAGCCGGTATCGGTCAAGATGGCCAAAGAGCAGAACCTGGCCTTAAATCCAAACAAGATCTCCGGTCAGTGCGGTCGCCTGCTCTGCTGTCTCGATTACGAATATGAGACATACTGTTCCCTGCGCAAAAACTTCCCGAAAGCGGGCAAGCGAATCCACACCGTGAACGCTGTCGGAGTGGCAGACAAGGTGAATATCCTGACCGGCAACATAACGCTGAAGCTTGATGACAATAAAATCATCGTAATCAGACGGGAAGATATTATTGCAGATGGAGTGGCTCTGCCTGAACCGGCTCCACAGACGCCGGAAGTCAAGACCGTCGCCGCGACTCCCCCACCACCTGATCGTAATCAGAAACAGAGTCAAAACCAGAATCAGCGCCGCCCACAGGACAGAAAGGTGTGGAAATCTGCACCTCAAACGCCGCCCGAAACCATGGCCCCTTCCATACCTGCTGCGGCAGAAATAGCACAGGAAATAAAGGAAGCGGCACCGCAGGGGGATGAAGTAAAAAGTGAATCGTCACGGAAGAAACACCGTTCGCGCAAACATGGGCATCGCAAACCACAGGGTGGCGGCACACCGGCGCCATCCGCAGGAGCATGAAATGAAACCGACCTTCTACGTCTCGACACCTATCTATTATGTCAACGATGTTCCACACATCGGCCACGCCTACACAACTGTTGCCGCAGATGTCCTGGCTCGCTACAAACGCCTGATGGGGTTTGACGTCTATTTTCTGACCGGCAGCGACGAACATGGCCAGAAGGTTGAAAAAGCCGCCATCACCGCCGGAGAGACCCCGCTGGAGCTTGCAGATCGGGTTGTGAAACGCTTTCAGGCTCTCTGGGAACGGCTTGGAATATCGTGCAACGACTTTATCCGCACCACACAGGAGAGGCACAAAAAAGGGGTCAGCCGTATCTTCAGCAGCATTCTCGAAAGAGGTGATATCTACCTTGGAGAGTATGAGGACTGGTACTGTACCCCCTGCGAGACCTTCTGGACCGAGACCCAGTTGATGGATGGACGCTGCCCGGACTGCAACCGGCCGGTTGAAAAACTGAAGGAAGAGTCCTACTTCTTCCGGATGAGCAGATACCAGGAGCAGTTGCTGGCACATATCGAAGCGAATCCTGATTTCATCCAGCCAAAGAGTAAGCGGAACGAAATCATCTCCTTTGTCAAAGAGGGTCTGCGCGACCTCTCCGTTTCCCGCACCACCTTCACCTGGGGGATCCCGGTTCCTGGGAACGATCGACACATCATCTATGTCTGGTTCGACGCCCTGACCAACTACATCACTGCCCTCGGTTATCCCGATGAGAGTGGCGGTTACGGACGTTACTGGCCTATTGATGTTCACCTGATCGGAAAAGATATCCTCCGCTTTCACGCCGTCTACTGGCCGACGTTTCTGATGGCCGCCGGTCTGCCGCTCCCGAAAAAGGTCTTTGCCCACGGCTGGTGGACGGTTGAAGGGCAGAAGATGAGCAAGAGTCTGCAAAATGTTGTAGAACCTAACATGCTGATCGACAGATACGGCGTTGACGCCGTCAGATATTTCCTCCTGCGCGAAGTCCCCTTCGGTCTTGACGGCGATTTTTCCCACGCGGCGCTGGTTCAGAGAATCAACTCCGATCTCGCCAACGACATCGGCAATCTCCTCTCCCGCTCCACCGCTATGGCGGTAAAATACTATAACGGCATCCTCCCTGCAGCGGCCGCGTCAGAGGAAATTGATCTGGCTCTTAAAAACAGAACTGTTGAAATGGTCGGGATTGTAGATAAATTTATCGACGAAATGGCTTTCAGCAAGGCGCTCCAGGCGATCTGGGAGGTCATATCCGCCGGGAACAAATATATTGATGACACCGCCCCCTGGACTCTGGCAAAGGATCCGGCCAACAGAGATCGTCTTGCCACCGTCATGTACACACTCCTTGAATCGCAGCGCATCACACACTGCATCCTGTCTGCTTTTCTCCCGAAATCAGCCGAAAAAGCGCTCCTTTCGCTGGGGTGGCATGAGGAGATTACGAAAGAGTCGCTTATCTGGGGAGGGCTGGAGCCTGGAAGCCTGATTGTCAAGGCGGAAGCTTTGTTTCCGAGGTTTGAAAGTTAATTCTAAATCAGTGAAGGGAAGATCATCATGCGCATTGAAAGCGATTTTCTGGTCATCGGCAGCGGTATAGCCGGTCTGTCGTTTGCTCTCCAGGCGGCAAAACATGGCAGCGTCGCCATCGTTACCAAACGCGATATTTCAGAATCGGCGACAAAATATGCCCAGGGTGGGATCGCATCGGTCTTTTCTGCCGAGGATTCTTTTGACGCCCATATCGATGACACCCTGGTCGCAGGAGCCGGAATATGCCATGAAGATGTGGTGAGGATGGTGGTTGAGGAGGGGCCTCAAACCATCCGCAACCTGATTGAATGGGGTGTAAAATTTACAACCAACGGTGCCGCATATGACCTGACCCGCGAGGGTGGTCACAGTGCCCGCCGCATCCTCCATGCCGAGGATATCACCGGCAGAGAGATTGAAAGGGCACTGGTTGAGGAGGTCATCAGGCACCCGAATGTCTCAATTTATGAGCACCATATCGCCATTGACCTGATCACATCGGCTAAAATTGAGCGCCGCAAACTGGAGCAGAACCACTGTCTCGGTGCCTACGTCCTAGACATAAAGAATAACAGCGTAATAACCTTCAGCTCCAAAATCACCCTTCTGGCCAGCGGCGGTGCCGGCAAAGTTTATCTCTATACCTGCAATCCGGACGTCGCTTCTGGTGACGGCGTAGCTATGGCATACCGCGCCGGAGCCAGCATTTCCAATATGGAGTTCATGCAGTTCCACCCTACCACACTCTTTCATCCCCTTGCCAAATCGTTCCTGATTTCAGAGGCTGTACGTGGCGAAGGAGCCATCCTCCGACGAAGGGACGGAACCGCTTTCATGGAAAAATATCATAAACTCAAAGACCTGGCGCCGCGTGACATCGTGGCGCGAGCCATCGACAACGAAATGAAAACCAGCGGCGACGACTGCGTTTTTCTGGATATAACACACGAACCGGCAGATACAGTCAGGAACCGCTTCCCCAATATTTACCAGACCTGTATGGAATTTGGTCTGGACATGACCAAAGAGTGGCTCCCGGTCGTCCCGGCCGCCCACTACCTCTGCGGCGGAGTGGCTGTCAATTTCGATGCAGAGACAGACATCCCCTGCCTCTATGCCATCGGCGAAACCGCTTTCACCGGTCTTCATGGTGCCAACCGTCTTGCAAGCAACTCTCTTCTGGAAGCTGCAGTCTATGCCGGTCGCGCTTTCAGACATTCAGTCGAAGCTCTGAAAAATCTGCAGACCGACCCGAGGGCGATCCCCGCATGGGATTCCGGCACAGCCACCAACAGCGACGAGATGGTAGTGGTTTCCCAGAACTGGGACGAAATCCGCCGCACCATGTGGAACTACGTCGGGATCGTCCGCTCTGATAAACGCCTTGCACGAGCCATGAACCGCATCAGGTTGATTCAGGGGGAGATAGATGAGTACTACTGGAACTTCAACGTGACTTCCGACCTGATTGAATTGCGCAACATAGCAACTGTGGCGGAGTTGATCGTCACCTGCGCACAGATGCGAAAAGAGTCACGCGGTCTGCACTACAACATCGACTATCCGGAGCGGGATGACGCCAACGAAAAGAAGGACAGTTTCGTCAAGAAGCAGTTTTAAGAGGAGCATGAATCGTGGATATTTCCGAAATCCGCAAAAGGATAGACCTGCTGGATGACGTGCTGCTGCGCATTTTTAACGAACGCGCCCGGCTGGCACTTGAGATTGGCCAGGCGAAGAAAGAGCTGAACCTGCCGGTTTTCGACCCGGCCAGAGAAAAACGTATTTTCAACCGGATGAAGGAAGATAACCCCGGTCCGCTGGACAACGAAGCGATTGTAAGGATGTTTGAACGTGTGGTGGACGAATCGCGCAGGCTTGAACGGATTATGTCACACAGGGAAGAGACCTAGCATGAGCAGCAAAATTCAATAGCCTGCTTTTATATGCGACAGTAGTTGTCGCACATCCCCGTTATGCTCCAATCATCCTAAAAAATGAAAGGAGCAGCAGCATGGAACCGACCAGGACTGAAGCAACCGAAGAGAGAACAAACGAGCCCGCCAGAGAAGAAACCACTGACAACAGCGGGGAAAGCTCCGCAACATCCTCACATTCCAATATCCTTGCACAGCAGTACACCGCCAATGAAGGCGGAGTTCGGACTGACATGTATTGCCCCGCCTGCCTCGAAGAAATCTTCGGTTCCTATCTGCCGATATTCGAATGACCAAGCTTAGATTAGAAACCTTGCAAAGTAAAAATATGGTGGTATATTCCATGCCGTTTTCCGCAATACTTCCCGAACCCTAAGGGTCATCCGTGAGCACTTCCTATCGCTACCTGCTACTGCTGCGGATGATCCCCCGCTACCCCCGCAAGATCGATACCGCAACTATTGCCGCACTACTGGAGCGGGACGGTATCAGTAGTCATCGCCGCTCCATCCAGCGTGACCTTGAAAAGCTCTTCCAGTCGTTTGCCATAACCTGCGATGACCAGCACAAACCGTACGGCTGGTCATGGAGCGCCGATGCTCCTTCGATGGATATTCCGACCATGACACCACCGGCGGCGCTGGCTTATCGGATGGTGGCAGACTTTATGTCAGATATGTTCCCGAAAGAGATTTACGACCAGCTTAAACCACACTTTCGCTACGCCGACACTCTGCTGAAACAGACCGACAAGAGTACCCTGAAGGAGTGGCCGGAGAAGATTCGGACTGTCGGCAGAAGTCAGCCGTTGTTGCCGCCAAACATTTCGGCGGAAGTGTTAGCCGTGGTCTCAGATTCGCTTCTGGATGGCAAGCGTTTTCAGGTCACCTACCAGAAACGGGGTGAGAAAGATCCGTTATCCTGGACGATCAACCCGCAAATGCCGACCGACTGAAGCAAGGGATTGAAGAGGTAGAGGTACTGGTCTCGAAGAATCGACAAAGCCCACCGCCTTGTATACAAGGTGCATGAATCAACACTCTTTATTGTTCAATGCCAATACAGAGTTGGAGCCAGAGGTAACTATTCGAAAATATCGAATAGTTCAAACCGGAGGCAATTTACGGATAGAATTTGACAAAGTATATCCAAAATCATTTATACTGCAAACGGCCTTAAATTGAGTTTATTTGACTTCGTAGGTTGGGTTGGCAGCCTCATCGCGTAACCCAACAGCCTTGATTGTTTTCAGCATGGTCATGTTGGGTTACGGCATACACCCGCCTAACCCAACCTACAAAAAGCTCAATTACTGACCTTGTGCAGTATATAATGCCGCTTAGTTCGGACTGAAAGGAAATATTTAATGCGAGTACTTCGTACAATTGAACGGGTATCTGAGCGAAATTTAGTTTTGGCGCTTCCGGAGATGTTTTGGAAAAAACAGGTTGAGGTTATTGTAATGCCTTGCGAAAATCAGCAAAAATCGCGATCCAGAAAGCGTAAGCCCTCACCACTTTTAGCCGGTACGCGAATTATTGGCGACATTGTTTCACCCATATTTCCAGCCGAAGAGTGGGATGCCGTGCGATGATCATTCTTGACACGCATATCTGGGTGCGCTGGTCGTGCAATGATCTTTCAAATTCCATTACAAGCCGGATTGAACGGGCTGCTTCGGTCTGTGTATCGGCGATATCCTGCTGGGAGGTTGCCTATCTTGCAAAGCGAGGGCGCCTTGTTCTTGATATTCCTCTTAAAGAGTGGTTCCATGAGGCACTCGACCAATCAGACGTTGTGCTGCTTCCGCTTGATGGAGACATTGCAAGAATCGCTGCAGAATTGCCTGATCATCACAGAGACCCATCGGATCGATTTGAGACATTGCAAGAATCGCTGCAGAATTGCCTGATCATCACAGAGACCCATCGGATCGATTTATTATCGCAACTGCAATCAATTATAACGCCAGGATCATTTCATTTGACAGTCAGTTCCCTCTGTATCGAGAGTTGAAAAATAAGCTTATCTCCAGTTGATTGTTTTTCTCTTTACCAAGCTGAATCTTGCATTTTACCTGCAATCCCTGACTTAATGCGACAACAGTTGTCGCTGTATCCTGTTACGCTCCTTTCAACTCAAATGACAGGAGGTGAACGAGATGCATATCTGGAGGTGGAAAGCGCATGAGCGAAAAGCCTGGTGGTGAAATTGTCATTTACCCCCGCGATGGGGTACCAGCTATTGAAGTACGGCTGGAAGGTGAGACTGTATGGCTCAGCCAGCAGCAACTCGCCGAATTGCTCCAGACCTCCCGCACGAACATCGTTGAACACATTCAAAACATCTATGCCGAAGGAGAACTGGTTGAAGTGACAACCTGTCGGAATATCCGACAGGTTCGTACGGAAGGAGCGCGTGAGGTTGCCCGAACCATCCCGTTCTATAACCTAGATGTAATCATTTCGCTGGGGTATCGAGTACACTCCGGCATTGCCACCCAGTTTCGCGTCTGGGCAACCGAGCGACTGCGGGAGTACCTGGTTAAGGGCTTCACCGTGGATGATGCCCGCCTGAAAAATCTTGGTGGTGGCAGCTACTGGAAAGAACTGCTTGACCGTATCCGCGACATCCGCTCCAGCGAAAAGGTTCTGTACCGGCAGGTGTTAGACCTGTACGCCACAATGCCGGAGAGTTGCAGCGGCTGAATACGCTGGTTTCTGCCTATTTTGACGCCGCCGGGTTCCGAGCCCTGAAGCACGAACCCACCTGTATGAATGAGTGGCTTGCCCATCTCGACCGCCTGATTGTGGCAATGGAGGGCAAAGATCAAAGGGAAGGCCAAGCCATGAACCGGATTGATGAGTTGATTGTGGAGCTTTGTTCCGGATGGTTAGAGTTTTAGTTGAACATTGATGATTGGTGTAGGAGATTGCGCTGAAATGTTGAGGGGGTTTGAGAAGGCGAGGAAGAGAACAGATACCGGGTGAGAAATTTCCTTTGGCAAATTCTAGAAAAAGGAGTAAGTTTTTCTAGCTTTTTTTTAGGAGTTTAGCTTTGCAACCTATTAACAATAAAATACTTTCCAGGATATATGGTCACGGCAGGGGTTGGGCATTTTTTCCAAACGAATTTGTTGGAGAGTTTGACCGCAGGCAGATTGATAACGCCCTGTCAGACCTTTCTGCGGAAGGAAAAATACGCCGCGTCTGCCGGGGGGTGTACGATTATCCCAGGTATAGTGAATTACTGAAACAGGAATTGAGTCCTGATTTCGACCAGGTAGCACGGGCTTTTGCCCGGAAGTTCAACTGGCGCATACAACCAACCGGCGATGCTGCCCTGAACCTGCTTGGTCTTTCAACCCAGGTGCCGGGAAAGTATATCTACCTCTCTGACGGGCCAAATCACTGCTATGCAATTGGCAGTTACAAGCTGGAATTCAAAAAGACCGCACTCAAGGAGATTGGCTTCAAATACCGGGAAAGCGGCATTGTTGTTCAGGCGCTTAAAGCTCTCGGCAAGGAGAGAATATCGGCAGAGTTGCTGGATAAGATCAGAAAGGAGTTTGACTCTAACCTCTACCCGAAAATTCTTAAGGAGACAAAGACGGTTACTGGGTGGGTGTATGACTGCATAAAAGAAATCTGCCGGGAGGGATCAGATGGATAAAGTCGCCGGTTTGCCCGCTGCACAGCGAAGTGAACTTTTTTCCGAGAGCGCGGCACGTCGGGGCATGACCCCGGCAATTGTGGAGAAGGATTTCTGGGTGACCTGGACTCTGGATAAGCTGTTCAGCCATCACGAACTTTCCCGCATCCTCATGTTTAAAGGTGGGACGACCTTTCCAAAGTATTTGGTCTCATCGAGCGTTTTTCTGAAGACATCGATCTGGTTCTGGACTGGACTCTCCTCACCGGTGAAGACCCACAGGAGGAGCGGTCGAGAACAAAACAGCAAACTCTGAACCAGGAGATTGACAAACGAGGGCAGACTTATATTACAGGTGAACTGCTGCAACAGCTAACTGCCTGTATTGAGCCGGTTTGTCACTGTGCTGTTGATACGACTGATCACCATGTTATAAATATTCGCTACCCTGCGGCTTTTCCTGACAGATACCTTCGTCCAGAGGTGCGGCTTGAGATTGGTCCGCTGGCGTCCTGGCTTCCTTTTGATGAGTACCTTGTATGTTGGTGTTACCTCTGATCTTATCAAGCGTGTATTTGAGCACAAAAGCGATTTTGTTGAAGGCTTTACGAAAAAATATCAAGTTCACAATTAAGTATTACGAAGTGACAGAATCTGTAGAAAGTGCCATAGCACGCGAGAAGCAGCTTAAAAAATGGCATCGAGATTGGAAAATCCGGCTGATATAGCTTTTAAGATAATGATTTTGGCATTCGCGTGCATAGCACGCGCTACGAATCGTAGCGTGCGCTGTGCGCACGAACCACATATGCACACGAAACGTATGCAAGATTATTCGCCTTTATTCCCTCACCCAGCGAGGGTTGGGGAGTGGGGAGAAAGTAGCCATAACCAAAATATTTATCTAAAAAGCTATATATCGTCGGGATTTATGAATAGGCAGCTATCAGACCACTTATTTGCAAGAAGAAGTCTGGTATAAGTGGTTTTTCCTGAGCCATCCGGGCAGTCTGATTAAATATATCATTATGATGCAGTATAGTTCTTGTAATCAGTATATTTATTATGCATTATGATGCCATGTTCTGCACTATACAAATAAACTATTCTGGTCAGTGGCTTTCCATTGCTCGCTTCACTCCGTAC
>Ga0194060_10000653_pt1 | contig 25145 bp, 18 predicted proteins | sample SepL225m_MetaG_FD_163427 | JGI IMG/M metagenome (GOLD analysis project Ga0194060, IMG submission 163427) | Anoxic zone freshwater microbial communities from boreal shield lake in IISD Experimental Lakes Area, Ontario, Canada - Sep2016-L222-5m | ecosystem: Environmental > Aquatic > Freshwater >... | reverse complement strand
GAACTAACGTGAGCAAGGTCTGTGCGTCCAAGGTATGATACCGCAAGTTCGCGGAAAATGTAGTCAATTACCGAGGTTGACATTTTTATTTTTTGATTGCCTGTTACTAAACCGCTCGGTTCGAACCTTGTAAATACAAAAGCATCGATAAATTCCTCAAGAGGAACCCCATGCTGAAGTCCAAGCGAGATTGCAATAGCGAAGCAGTTAAGAAGACTTCTAAAAGCTGCGCCTTCCCGGTGCATATCAATAAAGATTTCGCCAAGCTGTCCATTATCATATTCTCCGGTTCTGATATAAACCGACTGCCCGTTAATTTTAGCCTTTTGCGTATAACCGGTTCTTCTGTCCGGAAGTCTTCTTCTTTTGGCGATATAACGGTGAATAATTCTTTCAGCCACTTTGACTATATCATTTTCTTCCCTGTCTTCAACAATGCTTTCATATTCTTCGATTGCGACTGTGTTCAATGGCTGGGAGAGCTTCGAATTATCGCGATAAAGAGCGTTTGCCTTGAGTCCGGATTTCCAGCTTTCCATGTAAGCACTCTTAACATCTTCAATCGTAGCATGATTGGGAAGATTAATTGTTTTTGAAATAGCACCTGAAATAAATGGCTGAGCCGCGGCCATCATTTTGATATGAGCCTCCGACTTAATGAACCTATTCCCTTTTTTGCCGCATGTACTTGCGCAGTCAAATACCGGATAATGTTCATGCTTTAAGAACGGTGCACCTTCTATAGTCATTGTGCCACAAACATAATCATTGGCTTTCGCAATTTCCTGCTTTGAAAATCCGAGCATTGAGAGCATATCAAAGTCCCAAGCATTTAACTGCTCTATTGTAAAGCCAAGACTTTTAATGCAGTATTCTTCGCCGAGGACAAACTTGTTAAAAGCAAAACTAATCTCAAAAACTGAAGGAAGCACATCTTCGAGCCTGTCGAGCATTTCATCATTAAAGCCTTTGGCTTTCAGCGATTCATGATTGATGTATGGACAATTTTTCAGACTTCCGGAGCCTTTGGCATACTGAATAATTTCGCTAACCTGTTCCTGATTATATCCGAGCCTTTTCAGAGCCGGAGGAGTTGACTGATTTATAATTTTGAAATACCCGCCACCGGCAAGTTTCTTAAACTTCACAAGCGCAAAATCCGGCTCGATGCCCGTTGTATCACAGTCCATTACAAGACCAATTGTTCCGGTAGGAGCGATAACCGTTACCTGGGCATTTCTAAACCCGTAAAGAGTTCCCTGCGCCAGAGCCTTGTCGGCATCTTCTCTGGCAGCTTGCAACAGATCGGGCGGACAGCTATCCGGATTAATTCCCAGCGGATGAATTGTAAGCTCTTCATATTCTTCATTTGGAACATTGTAAGCTGCCCTGCGGTGATTGCGGATAACACGAAGCATGTTTTCCTTATTGCGTTCACAGGCGGCAAACGCGCCAAGTTCTTTCGCCATTTCAGCCGATGTTGAATAAGCTGTCATGTGCATAATACCTGTAAGAGCGCCGCAGATAGCAAATGCGGATTCGCTGTCATAAGGAATGCCCTGAAGCATCAGCAGACTGCCGAGGTTCGCATACCCCAGTCCTAAGGTTCTGTATTCATAACTCTTCTGCGCAATTTCAACGCTTGGAAACTGAGCCATTAGCACGCTAAGCTCAAGTACAATTGTCCAGAGGCGCGAAGCATGGCGGTAAGCTTCAATATCAAACTTATGTGTATCGGCATCATAGAACTTCACAAGATTAAGCGATGCGAGGTTGCATGCCGTATCATCGAGGAACATATATTCCGAGCATGGATTGGAAGCTTTAATCTCGCCGTCCTGAGGACACGTATGCCATTCATTAATTGTTGTATGATACTGTAAACCAGGGTCAGCTGAGGACCATGCAGCATAAGCAATATCTTCCCACAAATCCCTCGCCTTCAGGGTTTTTATAGGTTTAGGCGGCGTTCCTTCTTTTGATGCCCTTTCTTTTTCAGTTCTCCAGTAGAGATTCCAGTTGTCACCGGTTATAACAGCATCCATAAACTGGTTAGTAACTCTGACAGAGTTATTTGAATTCTGGCCTGATACGGTTGCATAAGCCTCCGAATTCCAGTCTGTATCATAAATTGGAAATTCAATTGATTTAAAGCCGAGTTGTGCAAGCTGAATTACGCGTTCGATATAATTATCGGGGACAAGCGATTTTCTCGCATCAAGAACCGCAGTTCTCAGCCTCAGATTTAATTTCTTATTGAACCTGTTATTTTCGGAATGTTCTTCAAAGCAGGCCTGCATAATTCTATTCAGATGATAATTACACAGCCTGGAGCCGGTAACCATCGAGGCTACCTTCTGTTCTTCAGTAACCTTCCAGTTAATATATTCTTCGATATCAGGATGATCCATATCGAGTGTAATCATTTTGGCAGCGCGTCTCGTTGTTCCGCCTGATTTAATTGCACCTGCCGAGCGGTCTCCGATTCTTAGGAATGACATAAGACCTGAAGATTTTCCGCCGCCACTTAAAGGCTCGTTAACTCCGCGGATACCTGAGAAATTTGAACCGGTACCTGATCCATACTTAAACAACCTCGCTTCTCTTACCCAAAGGTCCATAATACCGCCTTCGTTTACAAGATCATCCTTTATGGACTGTATGAAACACGCATGTGGCTGGGGATGCGTATAAGCATCGCCTGACACAGTAAGTCTGCCTGTTACGTTATCCACATAAAAATGACCTTGGGAAGGTCCTGTAATTCCGTAAGCCCAATGCAATCCGGTATTAAACCACTGAGGCGAATTAGGAGCCGACATCTGACTGGCAAGCATATAAATTATTTCATCATAAAAAGCCTTGGCATCTGCCTCGCTGTTGAAGTAATTCGATTTCCATCCCCAGTAGGTCCAACAGCCGGCAAGGCGTTCGAATACCTGCCGTGAATCTGTTTCGCCCGTATATCTCTCATTTTCAGGCAGATGCTCAAGTTTTTCAGTATCGGCGACAGAAGGCTGAAGCCATTCCGGCACATTTTCTTCATTATTCTTAATAAGGAGCTTTGGAATGCCCGCTTTACGGAAATACTTCTGCGCAATAATATCCGAAGCCACCTGCGACCAGCCTGATGGAACCACGATATCTTCCATGCGGAATACTACAGAACCATCAGGATTCTTTATTTCGCTTGTACGCTTGATAAACTCAATGGAGGAAAACGCATCTTCTCCATTTTTTGTAAATAATCTGTTGATATTCATCTTATCGCTCCAAAACTTGTGTTTATATTAAAGATATCCCTTTTAACAGCAGGATATAAATTTTCGATTAGTAAAGAACCCTCTACACTTATCACCAGAATAAATATCGCATGAATACATGGAGGAAGGAAGCATAATATAATAATTCATCCCATGCAACACTATGCTTGCGCGCTTATATAAAGTTAAATTTATAACGGTCGTTAATATAATAAGGAGGGCGTTAAAATTTGTTGACCAAAATAATTAATTTTTTCAATTATCAAAAACATTTTATCTATATAAATAAAAAATAAAAAGTTTGCATCTTTAAGGACTGCATAATCAGATGAATTGCGTCCCCTTATTAACCTGTCTCAATTACACAAAAATGTCAGAACTATGATTCTTATGATTAAATGATTAACCATGATTCATTTTATGCTGATCAGGCTGGTATGATTTATTTCATATTGATTTGCATTATCATATAAATCACAGGGATCACACAAATTATAGTTCTGATGAATTTGCGTAACAATAAGTTAAGTAATAGGAAATGATAACGTGCAATGGATTATAATTCTCTGCAATGAGAAATGACGGCGTGCAATGGATTATGATTCATTGCATGCTGATTGTGTTATCATATAAAATCACACAGATCATAGCTAAGATAATTATTTTTCGTAATTTGACACCCATAAAATTTAATACCCCAAATCAAAGGCAACATATATGATTGATCGTTCAGCCGGCGTTTTATTGCATCCGGCTTCTTTACCTGGCAAATATGGCATCGGAGACCTTGGACACGAGGCTTATAAATTTGTCGATTTCCTTGAAGCTTCCGGACACAGACTTTGGCAGGTATTCCCTTTAGGTCCGACAGGTTATGGCGACAGTCCTTACCAGTGTTTATCAGCATTCGCGGGCAATCCGCTCCTAATCAGCCCTCAGCTCCTGCTCGATGAGCGATTGCTCGAACAGAAAGATATAGAAAACGTCCCCGATTTTAATACCTCGCGGATAGATTTCGGACCACTTATTAACTATAAGCATTCGCTTCTTGGTCAGGCTTATCAAAAGTTCAGGGAAATTCCTAAGTCTGAAAAGAATGACTTCTATAAATTCTGCGAGAAAAATCAGTCGTGGCTTGATGACTATGCCCTCTTTGCAGCATCAAAGGCGTTTCATGGCGGAGCGCTCTGGACGCAATGGCCGGAAGATATCGCTTTCAGAAAACCTGACGCAGTTAAGGAATGGACGGAGAAACTCAGCGATGATATCAGTTTTCATAAGTTTATCCAGTATCAGTTCCTAAAGCAATGGACAGCTCTTAAGAAGTACGCTAATTCAAAACATATTAAGATTATTGGTGACCTGCCTATTTTTATTGCTTATGACAGTGCCGACCTCTGGGCAAATAAGGCTTTCTTTACTGTTAATGAAAAAGGAAAGCTTTTGACTGTTGCCGGTGTGCCGCCGGATTACTTCAGTACGACAGGACAACTATGGGGCAATCCGCTCTACCGATGGGATGAGATGGCAAAGGATGATTTTAAATGGTGGCGAAACAGAATATCTCATCTGTTAAGTATGACTGATTTCATAAGGATTGATCACTTCCGTGGTTTTGATGCTTTTTGGGAAATCCCCGGCGATGCTGAAACGGCGGTTAAAGGTCGCTGGGTGAAAGGCCCTGGTGTCAGCTTCTTTGAAACTGTAAAGAAGCATCTTGGAGAACTCCCCATAATTGCCGAAGACCTTGGCATTATCACTAAGTCAGTTGAAGAACTGCGCGATGCGTTTAATTTCCCGGGCATTAAGATTCTTCAGTTTGCCTTCGGAACCAGCATGGAGAATAAGTTCCTGCCGCATAACCTGACGCGCAATTGCATCGTCCACACCGGTTCTCATGATAACGATACAACGCGCGGGTTTTTTGAGAATGCCCTGCTCGATAATAAGAGCGACATTTATTCATTTGCTCAGAAATACCTTGGTTACTTCGGAACGGTTGAGGGAATAACTTTACAAATCATCCGTGCCGCTTATGCCACAGTCGCCAATATGGTTGTCATTCCGATGCAGGATATTCTAAACCTCGGAGCTGAAGCCAGAATGAACTTACCGGGTAAACCGGGTGGCAACTGGACATGGAGATTTACCTGGGATATGGTTCCGCCTGATATTGCCGGTCAGTATAAGGAAATGGCTGTCATTTTCGACAGACCTCCTAAACCAAGGGTGCACGTCAGGATTGACGTTGAATAGAAACTAAAGAACTGTATGACCGGCAAATCCCTGTCTTAATCATAATCATACTCATAATCGCTTAAAAAGGAGGAATGAGTAAGATTATGAAAAGCACAGACCCCCTACGCCATGAGCACAGCAATAGCCACCGTATTTACGATATCATCAACACTACAACCGCGGCTAAGGTCAAAGAATGGTTTGCTCAGTCCCTGGCTTACCGGACCGATAGCTTCTGCACCGCCAAGCCTCTGAGCAATCTTATAGCCGATATTGCCAGAGTTAAGATCGGGAAAAACAAGCACGTTAGCTCTTCCCGCAACGGTACTGCCGGGAGCTTTCTTCTCTCCTACACCTGCGACAATCGCCGCATCAAACTGAAGATCGCCATCGATGTTTAAATCGGGGCGTTTTGCCTGCGCTATTTTAGTCGCTTCGACTACCTGATCTACCAGTTTATGCTTTGCGCTGCCTTTTGTTGAGAATGACAGCATTGCGACATAAGCTTCTTCGCCCGTTAGTTTCTTGTGATTATCCGCCGTTGAAATAGCAATGTCGGCAAGCTGCTGAACATCAGGCTCCGGGTTTACAGCACAGTCGGCAAAGCTAAAAACCTTATCCGGGAAAGCCATTAAGAAAAAGCTTGAAACAATCGAGATACCTTCGGGCATTCCAACCACTTGAATTGAAGCTCTCATTACATCGGCAGTAGTTGCCGTTGAACCTGAAACCGAACCATCGACCATTCCTTCTTTCAGCATCATCGCGCCAAAGAAAATATCACGTTTCATCGTATTGCGGGCTGTTTCGGCTGGAATTTCCTTCCCTTTCTGTTTGCGCATATTGTAGAAAATATTAGCGAAATCGCTTAGCTTCTCTGATTTTTCAGGGTCGATTATTCTGACACCCTGGAGATTAACACCTGAGTTCTTTGCATCTTCTCTTATCTTATCTTCATTTCCGAGAATTACTACACTTGCGATACCATCTTTCGTTATTACTTCGGCAGCTTTCAATACTCTTTCATCATGCGATTCAGGGAGTACGATTGTTTTCTTTCTTTTAGAAGCCCTTTCCCTTATCTGTTGTAATAATTTAATTTCAGCCATAGTTATTCCATAATATTGTTAAAGTTATGAGTCAAATATACAAAAATGGAAATAGAGTTTAGTAATTGGAATGAAAACTATAAGAGAATTATTTCCCTGTTAATCATATCCGCTTTAGATAAAGTGAATATTGATTATGAAAAGTCCCAATTATATATACCCATTTCGTTGAATGGTTGCATTTTAATCTTTATATTAGTTTCACGAATGTAAAGGATATAATGTCTAATAATAATATATATATTGAAACCTACGGCTGCCAGATGAACCTGGCTGATACCGAAATAGTAATGGGCATACTTAACAGCCGAGGTTATCAGATAACTAAAGATGTAGATAAAGCCGGCGTGGTTTTATTAAATACTTGCAGTGTGCGCGAGAATGCCGAGCAAAGGATATATGGACGTCTCGGTAATTTTAAGAATCTCAAGTTATCTAAACCTGAGCTTATAGTAGGTATTTTGGGTTGTATGGCTGAAAGGCTGAAGAAGGATTTGATAGAGGAAAAGAAAATCGTGGATATCGTAGTCGGGCCGGACGAATATCGCCGGCTGCCTGAGTTTCTCGACATGGCCTTTAGTGGCGGCAAGGGCATTGGCGTTAAGCTTTCCCGCGCGGAAACTTATGAGGATATTATTCCTTATCGTGAGGACGGACTGCAGGCATGGATTTCTGTTATGCGTGGCTGTGATAAGTTCTGTACTTTCTGCGTTGTCCCATTTACACGCGGACGCGAACGGAGCCGGGACCTTTCTTCAATAGTATCTGAACTAAGAGAGCTTTCATCCAGAGGTTTTCGCGAGGTTACGCTTCTCGGACAGAACGTTAACTCATATAATGATAAAAACTTTGACTTTGCCGATCTTCTGGACTTATGCGCCAAAGCTGACCCGCTTATGCGCATACGCTTTACTACTTCTCACCCGAAGGACTTATCCGAGAAACTTCTATATACTATTGCCACACATGATAATATCTGCAAATATATCCATCTGCCTGTTCAGTCGGGTTCCACAAGAATTCTTGAACTGATGAACCGCAATTATACGATAGAAGAATACATGAGCCTGATAGAAAAAGCCAGGAAGATTATCCCGGGTGTCAGTTTTTCGACTGATATAATTTCAGGCTTCCCTACCGAAACTTATGATGACCATCTTATGACGCTCGATATTATGCGTAAAGTCCGCTATGATGGCGCGTATATGTTCAAATATTCTCCACGCGAGGGAACTAAAGCTTATAAGATGGAGGATGATGTGCCAGAAGCGGATAAAACTAAGCGTCTGACTGAGATTATAGACCTTCAGCAACAGATTTCTTATGATATTAATCAGACATTAATTGGCAGGGAAGAGTGCGCACTTGTGGAAGGCTTTAGCAGGAAGTCTGATAAGTTTATGGCTGGCAGGACTGATTCAAACAAGGTCGTTGTTTTTCCGGTCTCTGAGAATGTAAGTGAAGGCAGTTACATTAAAGTCAGGATAAAAGGTGCAACTTCAGGTACGTTGTTCGGAGATGTGACAGAGCAGGGTGTGGATGTTTAAGTTACCTGTTTCTTCGCCGAATCATAATTCATTCAGGATAGAAGGGGTGTAATCAATCTATGGACTTTTCATTTTCGAAAATATTTTTTGCTTTAATGTTCCAGCTGTTTCTCATGCAGTTCACGGGTTTTGCTCAGGAAGTCTATATTAATCAGCAATTAAGGTTGATTGAATCTGGCGAAACGGCAAGGGCTAAAGAAGCTCTTCAAACGCTTTTCAAGGAACATCCGAAAGACCCTTCTGTTCTGTATCTCGATGCTTTGCTGACTACCGATGCCAATGAAGCTGTTTCAAAATACTCGGTCATAATGGACCGATACCCTCAATCAAGATATGCCGGAGCTTCTATATATAAGATATATTCTTACTATTATGCACAGGGGCTTTACACAACATCCAGGGCATATCTCGACAGGCTTAAGAAAAATTACCCTGACTCCCCTTATATTTCGCTGGCTGAAAAAAAAACAGATGCCGAAATTCGGGCAGGCAATGATACGCAAATAGAACTTCCAAAGCCGGAGGTAAAGCCATCGCATCTGAAAGCGGAACCAAAATTTACTATTCAGGCGGGCGCGTTCATTAATTTAATCAACGCTCAGCGCATAAAGAATTCATTTGTAGCGGAAGGATATACTTCAGATATTAAACAGAAAAATGTAGCGGGAACAACTCTGAATGTGCTGAACGTAGGCAGCTTTGTAACTGAAGACGAAGCCCGTGCGGTGCTTCTTCAGATAAATGAACGTTATAAATTAAACGGCAGAGTAATACCTTTAGATGAAAAATAAAGCTGAACTCCGGTAAGCGGGATTTTTTATTCTCTATTATATGAAAAAAATCAGTACATTTGGCATGAATAAATTTGCTTATTTTAGCAACACAAATACAAAGGCAGTCTCAATCGAGAATTTTCAAAAAGAATTCCGTATTGTTGGTAAGTCCAAAGAAATACGTGATCTTGTAGATATAACGATGCAGGTGGCACAGTCTGATATTTCTGTACTTATCTATGGCGAAAGTGGCGTTGGCAAGGAGGTATTTGCCCAGGCAATTCATGGTTACAGTAAAAGAAGTGCAGAGCGTCTGGTAAGTGTGAACTGCGGCGCTATTCCCGAAGGGATACTTGAAAGCGAGTTATTCGGACATAAAAAAGGCGCATTCACCGGGGCGGTTGATAACCGCAAAGGGTATTTTGAAATTGCTGATGGTGGCACACTCTTTCTGGATGAGATTGCAGAAATGCCGCTGACGACACAGGTCAGGCTGCTTCGCGTCCTTGAGACTAAAGAATTTATGAGAATTGGCAGTGAAACACTCACCAAAGTTGATGTAAGGATTATAGCGGCCACAAATAAAGACCTCCAGAAGGAAGTTGACGCAAAGCGTTTCAGAGAGGATTTGTATTTCAGGCTCAAAGCTGTTTCCTTAAACATTCCTCCGCTGAGAAAAAGGCGCGAGGATATAAATGAGCTTGTCGATTACTTCCTTAATCACTATTCAAAAAACAACAACATCCCTCCGCCTCTGATTACTAATGAAGCGCGCGAGATGCTGATAAATTATAACTGGCCAGGCAATATAAGAGAGCTGAAAAACACTATTGAAACAGCAATTGCTTTAAGCCGTTCGGGTATTCTGGATGTGGAATCATTTTATTTCATGTTTCAGTCGCATGATGAAGTTAAGGATAACCGGAATCTGCCCGTCCATCTGCACCGCTCACCGGAGGATGTTGACAGGGAGATGATTTACCGCGCTTTGATTGAAATAAAGAAGGACCTGCTTGACCTGAAACAGTTGGTTTTTAAGAATACTCAGGAGATAAGCAATGAATCTGTCCGCGCCGAGGTAAGCGAAGTTCTGCCCTTTGAAACTGTGGAAAGGGAAGCTATTAAAAATGCTCTGAATTATTCAAAAGGCAATAAAAAACAGGCAGCTAAGATGCTCGGCATAAGTGAAAGAACTCTATACCGGAAAATGCAGGAATATGATATATAAACTTCTAAAGCTCAGGGACAAAATTCGGATTCATCTTAATCAATTAAGAAGGATACTGACTTTAGGGAATGCCCTGAGCCTGTGCCGGCGCTCTTGTCTTAATCAGTCAGTGCTCCTGCTATTGTTTGTTGTTACTACAAACACTAACTTTACCGGTTGTTTTTATTCTTTTACCGGTGCTTCGGTACCTCCTCACTTAAAGACAGTTTTTATTCCTGCTTTTGAGGATAAAAGCGGAAACGGTGAGCTGAGACTAAGAGAAATACTGAAGGATAAACTAACAACCAGGTTTGTTGAGGATAATACGCTTCAGGTCAGCGACAGAATAAATGCCAACGCGCTTTTGGAATGTACGATTGTTTCCTTCAACGATGCCCCCACGATAATTAGCGGAGGACAGGGCAATGAAAATGTTTCCGGTAAAAGGATTACTATCGGTGTAAAGGTTTTATTTAAGGACACGGTTAAAAAGAGAACGATTTCAGAGAAATCTTACTCCGGCTATGCAAATTATGAATCCGGCGGCGGTGTAGTTGCCAATCGTAATAAGGCAATTGACGAGACAGCCGACAGGATTTCAGATGATATATTAATTGGAACAGTATCAAACTGGTAATGAAAAACATACAGGATAAATTATGGACGATCTGGTGCTCATTTCTTATTTCATTTCCCTTTCAATTCTTCTGATTTTTGCCAGTCATGGGTTCATTATGCTTTTCTATCATAACCGCTATGCCAAGAATAAGCCGCAGGAGAATAAGGATTTCAAGGAAGACAAAAAAGTTACCATTCAGCTTCCATTATATAACGAATTATTCGTAATCGAACGCCTGATTGAATGTGTCTGCAAGATTGAGTATCCGAAGGAGCTTCTGGAAATCCAGGTGCTGGATGATTCCACCGATGAAACTACCGCGCTTGTGGAAAGACTTGTAAAGGAAAAGCGGGAGCTTGGCTTCGATATCCATCATATAAGAAGAAACTCCCGTCAGGGTTTTAAGGCTGGCGCTCTTCTGGAAGGTCTGAAGATTGCCAAAGGTGACTACATCGCGATTTTTGATGCAGACTTTATGCCTACTCCCAACTTCCTGCGAAAAACACTCAGGTTCTTTAACAAACCTAAGATCGGTATGGTGCAGACAAGATGGGGACATGCCAACAGCGAGTCATCGCTGCTTACAAAAGTTCAGGCGCTTGCCCTTGACGGCCACTTTGTAATTGAACAGAGTGTAAGAAATAAAGCCGGCTTCTTTATTACTTTCAACGGGACTGGCGGTGTCTGGAAAAGGGAATGTATCGAAGACGCGGGCAACTGGCAGGGCGACACATTAGCCGAAGACCTTGACCTCAGTTACCGCGCTCAGCTTAAAGGCTGGAAGTTTGTTTACCTGAGAGACTTTACCACTCCGGCTGAGCTTCCGGACGAAATTAATGCACTCAAGGCTCAGCAATTCAGATGGACAAAAGGTCATATTGAAACAGCAAAGAAATTACTGCCTCAGGTTTGGAAGTCGGATGTGCCTTTGAGAATTAAGCTTCACTGTACATTTCATTTATCAAGCAATCTGGCTTTCCCGTTTATTCTTCTTGCAGGTATTCTTAATGTTCCGCTTGTCTTTATTAAGAACAGTGGCCCGCATGACGCATTCTTTAACAGTATGTCAATATTCATTCTTGCTTTTATCAGCTCATTCCTGTTCTATTTATATTCACAGAAAGATATTCATACCGACTGGAGAAAGAAGATAGCCTTATTTCCATTGTTTATGGCAGGCAGTATGGGCTTTGCTGTAAATAATTCAAGAGCGGTTATTGAAGGTCTGTTAAACAGAAAGAGCGAATTTGTCCGCACGCCAAAGGTAAAGAAAGACGGAACAGACCAGCCGGCTGCCGCGCAGGTAAATCCGAACTACAGAGCAAAAAGAAAGGTTGATATATCTGTTTATGTCGAGTTGACATTAGCTGCTTACTGCTTTGTAGGTGTTGTCGCTGCAATTTATTTTATGGAAATCGCTGCTCTGCCCTTCCATTTGTTATTCTTTCTCGGCTTTGCTTTCGTTTCGTCCATGTCCCTTAAGAGTGTTTACGCAAAAAAATAAAAGAGTTTGAATTTTGACCAGGTACAGTAAAGATATTTATGAAGATAAGCTGACGTTGATATATGAACATGACAACGCCAGTCCTCTTTTTATTCGCGCAGCAAGTCAGGCTGCTTCAAAAGAGAATTTTAGCAAGGCTGTCGAAATACTTAAAAGCGGACTTAAGATTTTTCCTAATTATCCTACCGCACATATACTACTTGGTAAAGTTTACACTATGACAGAGAAGTACGATCTTGCCGAAGAATCCTTCCGCAAAGGCATAAATCTTATCAACTCGCCTGAAACGCTTAACTACTATATACGCGAGATTGAAAATTACAGAAATAAAAATACCAGCTTTACCCAAAGCCGCCGCGTGGCATTTTTTCAGGATAATCTGAAGGAAATTATAAAAGAAGATGCAAAACCTGAGCTACATAAGAATACTTCGACAGACGATACTCCTGAAGAAATCGAGAAGAAACTAAGGACAGCCCGGATTATTCCGGAACAGAATGAATCTATACCTGAGATTCCAACGGAAGAAAGGGCTAAACCGGTTCAAAAGCCAATTGTATCGGAATCAATGGCTAAAGTTTACATTTCACAGGGGCACTTTAAGGAAGCACTAAAGGTCTATGAGGAGTTGCTTCCAAAAGCATCGCCCAAGGACAGAGCAGCTTACCAAAAGCGCATTGAAGAAATCCGCGAATCTATCCAGGGTGGCGACTGGCTTTAATCCGCTCTCTTAACCTGCCCGAAAACTCCATAAAATGATAATTGTTAATTTTCTTAATCATGCTCTGCTTCAAGGGAAATGATTATGCCATGGATGATATAATATTTCATCAGAGAATTATGTTAAATAAAATGCGGGAACCTGTAAGCGGACTGACGCATCTGTTTGCGGCAGTATTATCTTTAGCCGGAATGGCTGTATTAATATTCACGGGAACGGGCAACCTGACCAAAAGAATATCATTATATGTCTATGGCTTTTCTCTTGTCTTTATGTTTACCTCCAGTGCGGTTTATCATTTGGTTAATCGCGGAGATGAGATAAAAAAAAGACTGCGGAAGCTGGATCATTCGGCAATTTTTATACAAATTGCCGGCACATACACTCCGATATGTCTGTTTTATTTCAGAGGCTTCTGGCAGTGGGGGATGCTTACTGTCATCTGGCTTATTGCTATTGCAGGTGTAACGGTTAAAATATTTATTATTAATGCACCGCGCAGGCTTTCCACAGGTATTTATCTGCTAATGGGTTGGTTATCTGTTATGGCAGTTAGCGAGATATTAAAGTCGTTCCCTGCCAGTGCGTTGTTCTGGTTATTACTTGGCGGATTGTTCTTTACAGCGGGTGCCATAATCTATGTATTAAAGAAACCGGACCTGTTCCCGGGTGTCTTCGGATTCCATGAAATATGGCATCTGTTTGTTATACTCGGCTGCCTGTCGCATTTCATTTTAGTCGCTTTTTATATTGCTCCTGATGCGTATTAACAGGAATTGAGTTAATATGTTTTTGAACGGATATGCACAAAACATATTTTTAGTCCTGTTTCATATATTGCTTCCCGGAATTGTTATACTGCGAGAAAGGAATATCATTTTGCGAAGATGAATTGTGGATGTATGACAGATTGTCATTCAAAAGGGGCATTTGTCATATACCCGTTTAATATAATTTTATACCGGAGCACACCCTGAAACGGGTCAGGAAATGTAATTTTGTCTGAACGGCAATTGTCATTTGACAAAAAAAACTTTCTATGACATACTTCCCAGGTGCGAAGTATGTCATAGAGCCTTAAACGGGTCAATGGCCAGGTGCAGAGTATGCCATAAAGCCTTAAACGGGTCAATCCGCACTTACGGATTGGGTCATAGAGAGTCTTTTTGCCTATCCTGCAGGTGCAGGACATGTCATCGAACGTCTTTTTGCCCATCCTGCAAGTGCAGGACATGTCATCGAACGTCTTTTTGCCTATCCTGCAGGTGCAGGACATGTCATCGAACGTCTTTTTGCCCATCCTGCAGGTGCAGGACATGTCATCGAACGTCTTTTTGCCTATCCTGCAGGTGCAGGACATGTCATAGAGTCTTATTTTGCCCGACTGGCGATTATTTAATGACCGGATAAGAGCTTTTTGGGTTAATATGAATGATACACAATAGATAATATCTGCCGGATGGGTAAAAGGCTGGCAGAACTCATGGGGAAATTCTCTCAAAAATATCAATGCGTCCAGTGCTTTTCTTAATCTTAGCAATACTTTATCATACATCATGGAGCATAATGCATTATTCCGACCTCAACGCCTTCACAATTCCCATTCTTGCGGCTCTGACTGACGGCAGAAATCCGCCGGCAAGTCCCATAATTGCCGCAAAGATTAACGATGACTTTACAATTGATGCGGACAAAGCGAACGAGAAGGAAAGTTCTGAGAAAGAATTAAAATTAAGCGTGGAAATTGAATAGAACTGCAAAAGCGAGGCAAGCACAATGCCTATTGCTCCTCCGCTGAGTGCAATGACAAGCGACTCAATCAGAAAAACCAAAAGAACCGCTCTCCGGCTGAAACCAAGTGCTCTCAAGGTGCCGATTTCAACGGTGCGGTTTGCAACCGAAGCATACATTGTTATCATTGCTCCGACTGTTGCACCCAGACTGAATATTATTGTAATGAATGTACCGAAGATTTTAATAAAGCCTGAAAGTGATTCGGACTGTTCGGCAAAGTATGCTGTTTCAATCTTGGGTTCATATTCCTGAAGCCTCATGTCGCGGGAAAACTCACGCTTAAACTTCTCAAAATTGTCTGCATTATCAAGCTTAAGAGTAACCGTTGATACAGCATTGCCACGGTTAAAAGCATCCTGAAGCTGCAGTCCGTCTCCCCATATCTCCGAATCGAAACCGCTGCCATTGGTTGCAAATACCCCGACTATAGTCCACTGATTACCCGCAAATTTTATTGAATTGCCAATACTGCAGTTCATAAATCGTTTTGAAATTGATTCACCGACAATTATCTCTCTAAGCGACTGGTTAAACATCCTTCCCTGAACAATTTTAACCTGCGGTCTCAGGTACTTTGAGGCGGGTGATATGCCGCGTACCATAACATTGCTGAGACCGCCTTCAATTTTATTAATATTTATGATTACAACCATTTCGTTTGATATCATCGGAAGCTTGTCGCTTGTCCGGGCGATATTTGTAAGTGTCCGAATCGTGTTCTGAACATCGCCATCGATGATGCTTGATATTTCTCCGTTGGAGCCTTTCCTTGCAATCACCACGTTATCCGGCGAGCCTGTGGTTTGCAGTGTCTTTTCAACTCCATAAGCCATCATCAGAACGGCGGCGAATACAAATACTACGAGAGCTATACCGGTAATGGTAATGCCGGTAGTAAGTTTCCTCGAACTAAAATTTCTTAATGTATATTTAAATGGTAGTTTCATTGTTTATTCTCTGTCATTAATAATTTAATTAGCCTTCGAACTATACATCTTATTTTATAGCGAACCTATCCCACGAACCTGAAGCCTTCTACAATTTTTGTCTTAAGCGTCCGCTGTATCGGGAAGACTGACGATGCTATTCCTATAAATACAACCGTGCTGACCGCAAGTATTACGGTTATCGGTTCAAGCTGAAATACGGGGAATACTCCTTTAGGCAAAAATTCTTCAAATGCGATGATGAGCGGGACAGATAATCCCATTCCAATCGCTCCTCCAAGACAGGATATGAGCAATGCTTCGCCCATTATCAGTCCGATAAGATGTTTGCTTGAAAATCCGATTGTTTTGAGTACAGCGTATTCCTTTGTCCGTTCGCGGGCGGACATAATCATTGTATTGCCAAGCACCAGCATAATGATGCCGACAATAACGAATGACATCCCGTTCATGGCGCTGATAACTCCGCTGAATGCCGATATAAATCCCTGCGTAAAGGCACGTTCGGTTTCAGTTTTCGTTTCTGCAGGTGAGTTTTTCATCATCTGATCGATAGTTTCAGAGATTTGCGCCGACTGAGAAGGATTTTTAATCTTAATGATGAGCCATCCAATTTCATTTGCTCTTACAGGTGTTTCCTTCAGCATTCTTTCATTCAGGTAATCCCAGTGAAATATCAGCTGAGTCGCATCGGTTGTTTTCTCTCTCGGCTGATAAATGCCGCGTACTACAAACTCCCACTTGCCAGGGAATATATCTCCGTTTAACGGAATAATATCCCCGACCTTAAAGTTATATTGCTTGGCTATCTTACTGCCGACTACGCAGCTGTTGCGTTCCCTGAGAAAATTACTGTATTCATCCTTGCTCAGTTTGAATTCCGGATAGACATCAAAGAAAGTTGCAGCATCGACAGCTATGCGTGCGAAGAATTGGGTCTTATCTACATAAGTCCCGCCGAACCAGTTGGCGTAAGTAACCATTTCAACTCCGTTAACCTTTTCAATTTTATCTTTATATGAATAGGGCAGAGGGAATATGAAAGAGACTGAATGCCTTGTAACAAGCCGGTTGGCGGCTGAAGCATCAAGTCCGACATACCATGCTGTTATTACTGTGCGCAATATGCAGAAAGCTATAATTACTATTGAAATACCGAAGATAGTAAGCGAGCTTCTTAGTTTATGGCGCAGTGCGTTCTTAAAAACTAATTTTAATATTATCATAATTACTTCTCTATTAAATCGCCCTTTTCAAGATGATGAATTATTCCTGCGCGTTCAGCCGCATGCGGGTCGTGCGTTACCATAATGATTGTTTTCTTAAACTCCTTATTAAGCCTGTCCATTAATGTAAGGATTTCCTCAGCGGAATTTTTATCAAGATCGCCGGTAGGTTCATCAGCCACGAGAATGGAAGGGTCAGTTACAACCGCGCGGGCTATGGCAACGCGCTGTTCCTGTCCGCCGGAAAGCTGTCTGGGATAGTGATGCATCCTGTCGGCAAGTCCGACGATTGACAGTGCAGTTTCTATATGCTTCTTACGTTCGGGTTTGGAAAGCTTTGTCAACAGGAGCGGCAGTTCCACATTTTCATAAGCATTAAGCACGGGGATCAGATTGTAGAACTGAAATACAAAGCCAATACTTGCCGAGCGCCATTTTGCAAGTGCGGATTCACTAAGCTTTGCGATGTCAGTTCCGTTAATGCTGATGCTTCCGGTGCCTGGTTTATCAATGCCGGCTATCAGATTAAGCAATGTTGTCTTGCCTGAACCAGAGGGTCCCATAAGCGCAACGAATTCACCTTCAGATATCGAAAGATTAATATTGTTTAAGACCGGGATTTCAAATTTATCCCGCCAGTAAGATTTCGATAGATTACTGATTCTAATTAATTCAGCCATGTGTTTACTCACTACTTATTTTATAGTTACTTTTGCGTTGTTTTTGATGTTGTCATTCAGATTATCTATAACCTGTTCGCCTTCCGTGATTCCCTGTTTAATCTCTACAAAGCTTCCCATTTCTCTTCCTGTTACAACCGGAGTTTCAATGGCTTTGCCATCGACTATTTTATAAACTGCGGTCTTTCCATTAACTGTTATGAGGGCAGTTGCAGGGACAACAAGAGCGGGTTGCTCTGTTTTCTTCTCGGTTGTTTTAAGGAAAAGGACCTTAGTACTCATTTCAGGCAGAACCTTCTGATCATAATCCTTAAACGCCACCTTAATCATTACCGTACCTTTAGACCTGTCGGCGGTAGGAACGATTTTGGCGACATAACCCTGATATCTGACTGATGGATAAGCATCGAGGGATATCTCGCAGTCCATACCTATCGTTATCTTTTCGATATTGGCTTCGGAAACATCAACTTCTGCCTGAAGCGATGACATATCGGCAATTGTAACAACGGCGGATTTAGAATTTGCCCCGCCGGCAAGAGGAGCGACAATCTCCCCTACATCGGCATTCTTTGTTAATACTGTCCCGTTGAATGGAGCACGTATCAGCGTGTTCTCAAGATTTACATTTGCCGTTGCAAGCTGTGCTTTTGCAAACCGGATTGATGACAAAACTTTATAATACCTTGTCTCAGCGGATTCATATTCTGCCTGAGTTCCTGCTCCTGCCTTAAGAAGTTCGCCCTGACGCTTTAGAATATTCTGACTTTCCTTAAGGTCGGCTTCATTTAATCTGACGGAAGCATCTGCTTCATCAACCATAGCGCGGAAGTCGCTGTCTTCGAGGCGGGCAATTATCTGATTCTTTTTTACCTTATCCCCCTCCACAACTCCGAGGTAACCAAGTCTGCCTGTGCCTTTGCTTGCAACAGCTGCTTTACGTTGTGCAACAATATATCCGCTTGCCGTAAGCACACCGTTCGACTGAGAGGAAGACTGTATAAAGGCTGAGGTTGTCTTTACCTCAACCGAAGGTGTCAGCGCACCGGGTAAGAAAATCAGGAAGGCGGCTACTGCCACAATGGCAACAGTTACTGATATATATATAGCTTTTTTTGTTTTGCCGGTACCATTGAAACTCTCTTTTTTTGATTTATCAATTACCAGAGAAGAAAGATCCACGTTGTTATTATTTTCCATCTTATTTCCAAAGAATTCTAAGTTCTGATATATACTTACTGCATGAATAAATTAACTTTTCAAATTACGCATGACATATATTCTATTGCCATGTGTTCAGCCCTGTGCCACCCGCATCAGTTGAAAGGAATACTCTGCTTTTCTTTCATGACTTAACTTCTTCTGAAGTGATATTATGCCCCGGGCAATAATCATTTAAATTGAATAGTGTAATATAAAAATATTTAATGGCAGTTGTCCATAGTACTCGTAATAAAACAGGCTTAAACCCGTCCGGTTTATGATTATTTATCCCTGCGAACGTATGTATGATAATCTGTTCCGGCATAGAAGTATATAAATAAGTCAGAGAATCTGTTCATTTACAGAATTAATCCGTTTTTTATTAGAATTACTTTCTTTATTTTGGTATAGTTAAATTTCAGGGGGCAGGTTTGCAGCGGGACCAGAAGAAGTATTTCGATGCGCTTAAAAGGTATGAGAACAAATTTACATCTAAGGAAGCTCAGGATTACAGAATGCTCTTTAAGCGCCATAAAGACTACGAAGATCTGGATAAACTTTCGATGGAAAGATTAACGAATCTTTACGAAAAGTATTACATCAGCCGCGAACGGAAAAGCTTTGATGATATTTTTAAGAAGCCCGATGAAGAACCGCAGTAATTTTTAGTAATCAACCAATTCACTTTACTTTATTTTGAGGAGTTAATGAAGAATAAACTTGTCTATCGGATAACAGGCGCAATAACATTCTTAATATCGCTATTCCAGTTTGTTAAGACTGCACAGCCATCAGTATCTTTTTGGGATTGTGGCGAGTTTACCGCCTCAGCCGTGTCTCTTCAGGTGCCGCATCCGCCCGGAGCACCTTTCTTTGCTATTTTAGGAAGAGTTTTCTCAATGCTGTCTTTCTTTGGTCAGAATATCGGCTTCCGTGTTAACATGATATCTGTTCTCTCAAGCGCATTTTCCGTGCTGTTATTATATGTCATTGCTGTAAAGCTTATTGAGAACTACAGAGGCAGAGAACCTAAGAACTTTTTAGACGGCACAGGGACGTACATCGCTGCCGCAATCGGTGCATTGTCTTTTTCCTTTAGTGATACCTTTTGGTTCAACGGTGTTGAATCCGAGGTTTATGCCACAAGCACAGTTCTGTTTGCTTTAATTACTTATATGCTTGTAAAGTGGAATGAAAAGGCTGATGAAAATAATAATGAGAAGTATATTCTTATGATTGCTTTCCTCGTTGGACTTTCAATGGGTGTTCATCTTATGAGCGTACTTGCCGTTGTGCCCGTAGTAATGGTTATAGTCTTCCGCAAATATCTTCGTGATGAAGAAGCATGTAAGAAAACCGGCTACATTTTTCTTGTACATTCAGCAATTGTTCTGTTTATTGCTATCGGAATGTGGAGCGCACAGACAAGCCAGACTCCGCCGACTCCTGAAGAATTCAAAGCCTTTGATATGAGATTCATAATGATCATGGCCGGTGTCAGTGCGGTTATTATGGGGATATTCTGGAAGAAAATCTTTACACGTGATTCCTTCTATATCGGACTAATCTTTGGTGGCATTGCATTGATGGCCTGTTATCCTGGCGTTGTCAAAAAACTGCCCGGACTTCTTCTTTCTATTAGTGGCAATGATAACTATATGGCTCTTGTTGTGCTTATGGTTGTACTTGCAATCCTTGCCGCGATTATTTACTGGAGTGTCAAGAACAATAAACCAACGCTGAACCTGATTGTCCTGTCATTCCTTTTTGTAATAATCGGTTTTACTTCATACGCGATGGTTATTATCCGTGCTAATAAACAGACTCCGATGAATGAGAACGAACCGAATGATTTCTCCGAACTTGTCTCTTACCTTAACAGAGAACAGTATGGTGATTTCCCTGAGTTTAAGAGAAGGTTCGCTTCGGAACCTCATCAGACAATCGTTTATACGAACTATACCAGCGATTTGGATTTCTTCCTTAGTTATCAGATGAACCACATGTTCCATCGTTACCTTCTCTGGAACTTTGCCGGAAGAGAAGGATGGGATCAGGATATGGGAGTAAACTGGAAACAACTGTTTGGTATTCCGTTCTTAATCGGTCTTATCGGTATCTTCTTCCATTTTAAGCGGGACTGGAAAATGGCAAGCGCCTTTATGGTGATGTTTATCTTTCAGGGTTATCTGACTGCCTTCTACCAAAACCAACAGGAACCGCAACCGAGGGAAAGGGATTATTTCTATGTTGGAGCTTACTTCGTTTTCTCCGTCTGGATTGCTCTTGGCATCAAAGGTATCGCTGAACAAATCGAAGAAAGCGTTAAGAACAGTTCCTTCTCAAAGGGACTTACCTATGCGCTCCTCGTTCTCGGCATTGTCTTTATACCGTTAAATATGGCTAGAGCTAACTGGTTTACTCATGACAGAAGCAATAACTGGATTCCATGGGATTATTCATATAACATGCTCCAGAGTTGCGCACCAAACTCTATACTCTTTACTAACGGAGATAACGATACTTTCCCGCTCTGGTATCTTCAGGATGTTGAAGGCGTGCGCCGCGATGTCAGAATTGCCAACCTCAGCCTTTTGAATACCAACTGGTATATCAAACAGTTAAAGAATACCGAACCTTATGGGACACCAAAGATTGCAATAAGCTATACCGACCAGATGATAGACAACCTGCAGCCGGTAAAATGGGAAGATCAGAATATCAGCATACCCGTGCCTCCTGAAGCTCTTAAAAACTTCCCTGCAAGTAAGAATGGAACTTCGGGTATTATTTCTTCTTCTCTTAACTATGGACAGGCTGATTCTTCTCTTGTTCGCACAGGCCGGTTAACATTCAGGATGAACCATACATTAACCTATGGCGACATAACCGCAGTAAGGGTTCAGGACCTGATGGTCAGGGATATCGTTGAACAGTCTCAATGGCAGCGCCCGATCTACTTTGCCAGCACTTGTTCCGATGACAGCAAGATAGGACTTCAGGATTATCTCATTCTCGAAGGACTTACGCAGAGATTTGTTCCTTACAAGAGAAAAGCTAATACCGAGTATGTCAACGAAGATATGATGAAGGCGCAACTCTTCAGCCAGGCTACTTCAAATTCAAAGACCTATAAGCCAGGCTTTAATTTCCGCGGTCTGAATAACAAGAATATCTTCTTCGATGATAACCATGAAAGACTAACACAGAACTATAGAAGCTCATACCTGAGACTTGCCGTATATTACTTAAATGGCAGGCAGGATAAGCAAATGTGTATCAAAACGCTTGATGTAATGGAGAAGACAATACCGCAATCAGTAATTAAGATGCCTTACGGTCTGCTCTATGAAATCAGCAATATATATTATACAGCCGGAGCAACTGACCAATACAAAAAAATAGCCGACGAAGTTGAGAGTATTGCTTTAAAACAGCTCGCATCGAATCCGAACGATGTAAACAGTTACTATAATCCTTACAGAGTATTAAGCGATGTTTACAGCAACACGAAGAATTACAATAAGGCAGTCGGCATCTGGTCAAGACTCATAAAAATGTACCCTGACGACCCGGGCGTCAGGAGCGAGTTTGAACGCTACAAAGCTTTAGCCGCCGGTGCTTCCGTTACGAAATAATAAACAACATTGAAAAGAAAAAAGCGACGTCCGGGAAACGCCGCTTTTTTGTAACTACCATATATAATTTACAAGGCATAAATGAGAATTCTAATCTTTGCCCTCTCCGGCATTGGCGATGCCCTGATGTTCACTCCATCTATAAAAGCGCTGAGGCAGACATATCCCGATGCACAGATTGACGCGCTGGTGATGTTCGGCGGTGTCAGGGATATTTATGAAAGGAATCCTCATCTAAGTCAGACTCTTTACTATGACTTCATGAAACAAGGCGCTTTAAATTCTCTCATATACCTGTTAAAGTTAAGAGGGAAATATGACGCATCAATAAACGTCTATCCGGCAAACAGAAAAGAATATAACATCTTCAGTTTCATTGTCGGGGCGAAGAGAAGAGTTGCCATTGATTATCTCAGAATGAATTCCTCAAGCCTTGCCTTCTTAAATAATCTAAGGATAAAAGAGAATGATTCCCTGCATAATGTTGAAGAAAACCTTCTGCTCTGCGAGAAGCTTGCCGGACAGAAATTTAATGCAACTCCCCTACTGGAATTCTATCTATACAAAGAAGACGAACTTGCATCTGCAGAATTTCTAAGCCGGAATAAAATAACGGACGATGAACTTGTAATCGGATTTCATCCCGGATGCGCTACACTTAAGAATCATGTGAGAAGAAGATGGGAACCGGAAAAGTTTTCAGAACTTGGAAGACTTTTAATTAAAGAATTTAATGCCCACATACTTATTTTCGGAGGTCCTGAGGAAGGCGAATTGAAACAGACAGTAGCATGTGGCATTAACTCGGACAGAGTAATAATCACAAAAGGGGAAAACTTAGCTCAAAGCGCCGCGATAATGAAAAGGTGTAGCCTGTTTATAACAAATGATTCCAGCCTGATGCACGCAGCCTCGGCTCTGAAGCTTCGGGTAATAGCCATAATCGGCCCGACAAATACGAACTACATTCGCCCTTGGCAGACAAACCATACGATAGTTTCGTTAAACCTTGAATGCTCCCCATGCTTCTTTTATTCGCCAAAACCGCTTATCTGCCATCGCACAGACGTGCAGTTTAAATGTATAAAAGAACTGAGCGTCCCGATGGTATTGGAAGCCGCCAGAAAGATGATTCTCAGTCCGTCAAATTGAGACAATGAATAATCTATGAATATTGGTTGTCTTTGAAATCAATTCAGAAATTCCCACGAAAACCCAATTCTAAGTCCGCGGGTTTGCTTTATATAATATGGAACGATATAATACTGTTCGTCAAACAGGTTTTCGACAGTTATATAAAGCTCGGCTACCTGCTGTATCTCCGCAACTAGTCTAAAATCAAGCTGAAGAACCGGACTGATAGTTCTTGTGTATGAAAGGTCTGTCGAATTATAATTCCCCAGAGTTCTGATACTTCTTTCGAAATCATAAAAGTAAGAACTCTGAACTCCGGCACAACTGACGAATATTCCAGTTTTAAGATGCAGGTTTGCATTGAACAAAGTATCATGATAATAAACTCCGCCTCTAAAAGTAAATTCAGGCAAAGTATATTTCCCGAAATTCCCGGTTATATTTTTATAATAAGTGCTGACAGCTTCAAGATAAATACGGGAGAAATTATAACTAAGACTGAATCCCGCGCCCTGCACGCCACTTGAAGTGCGGGTATAATTTGAAATACTCTGATTTCTCATCGGCTGAGTTAAATCCATAAAGAACAAGACATCATTCTTAACTTCCCGTCTGAATAGATTAATCCCCGCCGAAATATTCTTATCATTAAATTTCAATCCTGCTTCAAGCACGCCGATATTTTTATAATCATTCAGGGACTCTCCTGATACAGTCGAAACGATCTGAGCTTCAAGCACGCCTGACGGCTGAGTAAACTGAGACGCGCCGGCATAGGCTTTAATCTTATCCGACAAGAAATAATTTACATCCGCGCCAAATCCGGGATATGCCTTGCCGTCATAGTTAAGATACTTTCCAAATACTGCGGGTATGAGTTTATTATCAAGCATACGGACTGAAACAACCGCCGAGACAGACAACAGATTAATTTTCTTGTCATTTAACAGAACATCCGCCTTATAATCATCAGTTTCGTAAGAAGCTGTTAAATTAAACCTGAATGGATTTACGTTAATCGACTCATTAATATTTATTCCGTAAAGACTCGAACGGTTATCGTCAGTTACAGAAGTAACATTCTGTTGTCCGGACTGTTCATTCTGCCGGAATTCATTTAGCATCGACATATAATAAGCTTTAACATCAGTCGTGACAGCTGGATCCTGTTTCCCCAACAGTTGCAGCGTAAAGTTACGCGCCGTATTCTTCTGATAGCGCGTTGTGAAATAAACATCTGCTCCATTTTCAAGCTCAGTTGAAGCATATCCGTTTAATCCAAGTCTGTTGTTAAGCGAATCGATATAACGCTCCGTAAGCCCGCCATATAATCCCGTCTGAGATTTTACATAATTATACGAGCCGATAATATTAAAATCATTTGATAAAAGATAATTCATTTTCAGCGAACCGTTCCAGCAACTAAAATTACTATTTGCAAAGCGCGGCTTGGAAGCATCTCCGAAAGTTTTGTTAGTCATGGAAAATGTGAAGGCAAGTTTTCTAAGTATGTATGAATGATAAATAAAATCAACCATAGCT